>CERQ01087243.1_pt1 | contig 26726 bp, 28 predicted proteins | sample 530711 | NCBI WGS metagenome assembly CERQ01 (sample SAMEA2620882, study PRJEB7988) | marine metagenome | biome: marine biome (ENVO:00000447); feature: mesopelagic zone (ENVO:00000213); material: "saline water (ENVO:00002010), including plankton (ENVO:xxxxxxxx)" | depth 850 m | reverse complement strand
CTCCTGCAGAAACAGGTATCATACTATTGGTGCAGCCCGCAATGATCACGGTGAGATATTCTGGTTTTCCCGATGGGTCCATTTCACTGGTCAGCAAGCGGCTTTCTGTCCGATTTGACTTATGGAACGTGCGCGCGGCGCTCGAAGTGCTCTATGGGCACCGACGTCCTTGTATCGACGCACTTCGTTCCGCATGGTTTGCGGGTTCGTAGCGAGATACGCGATGCAGAACGAAGCAACGAAAACCGTACACCGCAACAGCCTTGGCTTCGTCGTTTCGGATTCTGGGCAGGGCTGGGGCGATTCCGGTGCGAAGATCGTGTGGGGACGCCGGGAAGATGGCACCAGAGTGTCCATCGAAGATGCGAAACGCGGCGGGGCCGAGCATCTGAAATGCGAATGCGGGGCGGATCTGGTCGCTCGCAAGGGTGAGACCAATACGCATCATTTCGCGCATGATTCAGGCGGGGCGCAGGCCTGTCGGCAAGCGCAACTCGCGGCCATGTGCAGTTTTGCTGTAGGAGCCCTCTCGGGCAAAGCGGACGTGCGGCTTCCGGATGTTGATGGCCGAACCCGTTCGATTGGCTTCGATACAGTGATCGGCGAAGTCTTCGGTGAATTGGCAGGCGTGCGCGCTGCGGCGAGCAAGATTAAATCTCGCCGGGAGGTGGCGATCGTGTTCATGCTGAAACACCGCCAGCCCTTGCCGGACGTGGCGGAATCTAAAGCTTCGGGCTTGTCCGTAATCGCGATCAATCTGGCGCCGCACAGGAACCTGACAGACGAGCAGATTGCCACGGCCATCCGATTCGGTGCCAGCAGGCGCTGGCTATACAATGCGAAGTTTCCAAAAACGACGACTGATCAATGCGCGAAGGAGGGGGCTGGAAGGGCCGAACTTCGCCCGCGCATCAAAAAGGCGAGCACCGACTTATCCGGGTCATCGGGCACAAAATCTAATATCACGGACGACGAATGGAAGTCGCTGGGCCCCGACGAGCTTCGCAGACGGCTATTCGGCGACAAATATGAGCGCTGATTTTTATCCGTCCTCGCGCAAGCGTGCTTGAGACGCGTATGTTCGTCCGGGACTGAACGTCGCCGCCATTCTGGACGGCGATGATCGCTTCAAGTTGCTGCGCAGGCTCGAAGAAGAGCGAGCAAGACTGTCAGCGCCCATTCGGCAGGATGAGAAGCTTCGCGAAATCGCGCAGTCGGTCGAACCTGGCCATGCCGCTAGCTTCAAGGCGGACTGGGAACGATCCGATTTCAATGCCAGTCCGGCTGGCCGCGGTATCCAGCGCGATCGTGGGAAGGGGCGAGCGCCCAGATGATCGAGCAAATGACCATCGCCGCGAAGGTTGAGGTCTCTCCCGCTCAAGCACAAAAAAGGGCGCCGAATGGCGTCCTTTTCATTCAGTCAGAATTGGTTCTGCTTCTAGGCCATTTCGATCTGGGAAAGCTTCGCGACCCGCACGTTGCTCTCCTTCGAAAGCGAAGACTGCCATTCGGGATTGACCTGCGCCAGCTTGAAGCCGCGCCCAGCCGGACGAGCCGACACGACACGCACTCGCGGTCCATCGATCAGTGCGAGAACCATCTCGCCTTTCACTTCGAAGCGATCGATCAGTTCGAACACCAGCAGCGCGCTGGTCGGAATGCCCATGCCCAGAACCGGCTTGTCCAGCTTCAGGGCAATGCCCGGTCCCTCGAAATTGCGCGTGAAGGTCTTCTTCGTTTCGGACAGCATCGTCCAGCCGTCATGAGTCTTGCCCTCGAGGACCGGCATGGTCTGGTCTTCCGAGACAATATCCGGCTCCTCGGCGGCGGCCACGAGGCTCAGGTTCGACGACCAGTCGACGAGACCCTTTTCGGTCATCATCTTCTCGAGCTTGGCGGCAAACTTCTCGGCACGCTTTCCCGGCAATTTCTGCACCAGGGCGAGAAGCGAAGCGTTATGTCGTTGGTCGAGCGACTGCTGCGAAAACAGTTCGGCCATCATCGCATCGAGACGACCTTCCTGCTCGTATGCCGTAACGCTACGCGCAATATCCCGCATCGATGCGCCGCCCATCATCCTGGCAATCGCCTTGCGGGTCTTGTCCGGCCAGCGATGGAACGGGCGCTCAGCGTTTTCGATACGGCTGGCAGTGGCCGCCGGCATGCCGTACTTTTTCTTCAGGTCGGTCGTTGACAGGCCGAGTTCGCGCCGACGAATACGCAAGGCGGCGCCGATCCTCATATCTTCGCGCGTTCCGCCGCGGAACGTCAGCGATGCTTCAGTATGATCGCGCGCCCAGGTTTCACGATCGAAATCCTTCTCGGCCGTATCAATGAACAGGCTCATGGGATCGACGTTGAGAAGCTTCGCGATCTCGATAATTTCGTCGGGACGCGCGAAGATCTGGCCTCGTTCAATCTTCGCTAGCCGTATGTAGCTGATTTCCTCCAATCCCGTTTCGCGGATGAAATCCGTCAGCATCTCGTATCCGGCCTCGCGACGAAGATCGCGCAGCTTGTTCGGGAAGACGGTCGAGCGGACGATTCCGCTGTCGACGATTTGGACCTGCGGCTGTTCGACAAACTTTGCAGCAACGGGTGCCACAGCATAATCTCCTATTGCGATGAAAGGGGCAGGGATCCTGCCTATCACGAGACTCTATGACCCAGCTGCCGAAGAGCATTCCCATTTCCGGATGGACAGATTCGGAAAGTCACCAATTGATTCTATTCCGATAATCCCGGCGCAGGCAAGTATTCCTCGGCAAGAGGTTGCAATCTCGTACAGATCGATTCGCAGCCGGATAATCAGTCTCATCCTAAAATTATCTTGATAAAGCGAACTTCCTAAAATCGTACCATTCTCGCTCTGGCCGGATCCGCAAACTGAACCGCCCCAGGATAATCTCGCGTCCGGGCGCCACCCACTTGTAGCAGTTGCGGTATCGCCACCGAACTCATCAGGGGCCTAGAGCGACGGTTTGCGGCTTATCGCCCAGACCATAATCGTTGCGGCAGTGACTTGCGCGGCGAGTGCGAGGGTTGGGCATAGCGGGACCATGCCTGGATCGGACCCTCGAAGTCGCGCCTGTCGGCGGGCGCTGCCCAATTACAGATATCGACCGAAGTCCATGCTGTGGTGAAGAACCCGGACAATCAGAATCGCGCTGGGGCGGTTCTCCTCGCCCGCAAAGGGTGAGACGAATACACGTCATTTCGCCCACGCTTCAGGTGGGGCGCAAACATAGGCAGCAGCGCCAATCTATTGCGGCATATCGTCCCGAAAACGCTCGTGCTGGTGCATGCGCTCATGCAGCACGGTAACGATGCCGACTATGCCGTCTGACAATACGCGCCAATAGATATAATGATGCTCATAGCGGCAAAAATAGCCGTCCACACCGAATTCGGGCGGGATGGCCCGCCACGGGATCTCCCTTGAGGCTATTTGCTCGAAGCAACTGAACAGGCCGCGGATATATTGTTCGGCCTGTTCGTCACCCCAGCGCTCGCGGGTGTAGACATAGATTTCGTCGAGACGATGCCCCGCGCGGTCCTGGACACGGAAAGAGGTCAAATTTTAGCGCCGAGCGTTCCGCGCGATGACCGTGTCGGCGTCCAGGGATTGATATGAAGCTTCGGGCGCAGCGAAGGCGGTGGTGAGCTCGGTCTTCAGCCGTTCGAACTGCTGCGCATCGAGGCGTTCCTTGTCGCGCCTGATAAGATCGCGCACATATTCGCTGACATTGTCATAGGCGCCGTCGTCGCCGACGTTTCTGGCGACAAAATCCTTGAGCGCGCCGCCAACGCGGACATTGAGCGTCATTGTTTCGGGCATGAAAGCCTCCTGTCAGTCTGTCAAAAATATAAGGGATATTGCGGACAAGGGCAAGGCGTGAGCAATGGAGCACCAACGCATGAAACTCGAAGGGGGTAAGAAAAAGTCTGAACCCAAAGGTCAGCAGGGAAGGTGAGACAGAAGTGGAAAGGAAAAGGAGGTGTTTGCCTCGCATCCGCTCCGCCGGTCTCGCTTGTACCAACGACCGAAGGGTTTTGAACTTCATGAATTCCGATGCCAATTCCAACATCGCCGCCATTCTGGACGGCGATGATCGCTTCAAGGTGCTGCGCAGGCTCGAAGAGCCTTGGGCGAAAGAGAGCGACGAACCCGCAAGAGGCAGAAGAAGAACGCTCGTGCTGGTCGATGTCGAGACCACGGGCCTCGATCCCGAGAATGATGCGATCATCGAACTCGCGCTGATGCAGGTGGTGGTCGAGGCCGAGGGCGATAATCTTGTTCACAAGGTCGTATCTTGGACCAAGCCCGAGACATGGCTGCAGGATCCCGGAAGGGAGATTCCCGAACGGATCAGCTTCCTGACGGGGATTACCGACGACGCCGTGGCTGGCCAGCGGATCGACGACGACCGCGTACTCGAGGTGCTCTCGAAGGCCGATCTCATCATCGCGCATAATGCGCGCTTCGACCGAGCCTTCATCGAACAGAGATATCTCGAACTCGGCCCGAGGCCATGGGCCTGCAGCATGTCCGAGATCGACTGGCTGACTCTCGAGATGGACGGGAAGAACCTCGGCTATCTGCTGATGCAATCTGGCCGCTTCTTTCAGGCGCATAACGCTGCAAATGATGTCTGGAGCCTGTTCAAGCTGCTGACCTCGACGCCGATGCGTTTCCAGCTGCTCGACGCCCGGACTTGCCTCGACCTGCTGCTGGAGGCGAGCGATGCCGAGAGCTACCGCGTCGAGGCGCTGAACGCGCCGTTCGGCTTCAAGGACCGGCTAAAGAGCCGCGGCTACAAATGGGATCCGAAGAAGAAGGTGTGGTGGACCGAGCTTGGCTATCCTGAGTACCTCAGAGAGCGCGACTGGTTTGCCGAGCTCGGCCTGCCGTCGTTTGTGGCGACACCGATCGACGCGAAGCAGCGCCACCTCTGATCCCCGCACACCTAAGCCAGCATTCTCTCGAAAGGGCCCGCCTAGCGCGGGCCTTTTCGTATCTACCTACAGGACAATTTCCACATGATCATTCTCGACCGCCAGCACCCGATCCGCAATCCCGATGGCCCCGCCATTGTGCAGGAGGTGGACAAGACCATCGTCGTTGCAGACTTCGAGTTCCGCCGAGACCTTGAGAAGCACAGCGCCTATGTCAGACGGGACGGACCCTCGGCGTATCCAACGGCGCGTTGGGCCTTCGACGAGATCGTCTGCGGCTCCTGGGTCGTGATCCGCTTCCCGGCAGGTGAGGTGGAGAAACCCGAGGTCGGGCGCTTCCACTCGCTGTGCCAGCCCGACATGGACGAGATCGACATTGCCGACCATTTCTTCCGCCAGGTGCTCGAGCGGCATGTGGACGGGAACGGCGATCCGGCGCGGTTTGTCACCTGGGGCGGTGACTATAAAGACAACGAGGTGCTGCGGCGCGTGGCGATGTGCTGGGGCGTGACCGTGCCCCCGCAGCTACGCAATACCACTGAAAACTGTCCATTGCGGCTCGACCTCTGCCAGGACTGTTACACGGACGAGATCAAGGGTCTGCACTTGTCCGAGTATGCGTTTGCGCAAGGGCTGCCCGGCAAGGCCATTCCGGCAAGGCAGGTGACCAGGCACGTGCTTGCCGGCGATTGGAAACGCGTCGAGGAGCAATGCGCGGGGGATGTGCTGCTAACAGCTATCCTCGCCGTGCGCCGGCTCGCGACCTGCGGCGAGATTGGCCAGACCGGCAAGGCGTGCACGCGCGCGCTCATCGACCGGTTCTGCGAGCGGGCGCCCACCGACTACACGCGGATGTGGGCGAGCTGGCGCAAGGAGAACCTCGGGCATCGGGAAATCCTGACATGCCGCGGTCGTTGAGCCTCGGGGCCGCCATTGTGTTGAGCATCGCGGCCGCGGCGGCGCGTTCGGGACGGACGTTCTCCGAGCAGGCCGCGGCGCATTCCTGCCAGGCGGCAGGCGCCTGCCTCGCCATCACCCGGACTCTCCCACCTACGACCACGTGATTGCGCGCAGCGAAGGGGGAGGGCGCACGCTCGCCAATGGGCTTCTGAAACACCAGCGCTGCAACCAGCAGCGCGGGCACAAACCGCCAACAGGCTGCGACCTGCTCTGGCTCGATCTCGTGCAGAGCCGGCTGTCGGCACGGCCGCGGAGTTTCAAGGCGACGTTTTCTGGTGGAGTGCCCAATCCAGAACTGGCCCGCCAGCGCTAGCGCTGCCTGTAATTTCCAATGCGCAACCAACTCGCCCGCCTTCTTGCGGGCATTTTCATCATTGAAAGAAAGAACCCATGATCACATTCAACCGTCCCCGCCCGGTGGGCGGCACCTCCCGCTTCGACCTGCACAGACAGAGCGCAAAGAGCATCGTCGCCGCCTCTTTTGCCTATGCCCGCGACGACGCGCGCTACGAGGCCTATTGTAGCGACCTCGGCGAAGCGGCGGCATACCGACTGCGCTGGCCCTTCTGGCGGATCGTGGCAGGCTCATGGGTCGTGGCCCGCTTTCCCGGATGCCAGGACAGGCCGGTGGTCGAGGCGTTCGAGACACGGATTCAGCCGGAATGCGACGAGACCGATATCGTCGACGAACTCTTCGAGGCCCTGAAGGCCGAAGCCCCCGTCCCGGATCACACCGCCCAGCTGGTCACATGGGGCGCTCCGCATGACGATGTCCTTTCGCTGCGGCGCGTGGCGCATATGCAGGGGCGGATCCTGCCGCCGCAATTGCGATCCGCCGAAAGCGCAGCGGCGCATCGGATCAGGCTGAGCGAGCTAACATGCGATGGACGCGAACATCTGCATCTGGCCGAATATGTCCGGGGACTGGAACTGAGGGGTATCCCGGTTCCCGGGCACTATCTCCCCCATCTGGTCAGGGAGGAGGCATGGGCGAAGATCGAAGAACGTTGCGCGGCCAATGCCATGCTCACCGCGATCTGCGCGGCGCGGCATTTCGCGAGCGAGGGCATCATCGGGCAGACAGCCGCAGCCTGCACCGATGGCATCGTCGAGGCATTCTGCAAGCGGCCGCCGACGGACTACGTGCGCACCTTGTCGAACTGGCACCGCAGATACCGATACGATCGCCTCTTCGGCGAGCCGGGTTATGAGTGAACACTGGACTGCATATACATGCTTAAGGGAGCCCGACGCATGACCAGACCTCAAAACGGCTTCGGTCGTGGCAGCGGAGGCGATCGCTATCCGCCGATCAGCAAGGACGAAGCCGACGCAGGCGCCCGGGCGATCGTCAGGCTCTTTGCCTTGTGGGAATTGACGGATGCCGAGGCTCAGGCGCTCATGGGTGGTCTCGGCAGCGAGCGCTGGCAGCGCTGGAAACAGGGCAGGGCAGGGGTAATCGAGCGCGAATGCGCGCTCCGCCTTTCGTTGCTGCTCGGCGTTCATGTCGGGTTGAAAACACTCTTCAGCAATCCGGCAGGCGTGCGTGCCTGGATCAGAACGCCGCGGCGCGACCTTGGCGGCGAAGCGCCGCTATCGGTAATGATGGCGCGTTCGATCACGGGCCTTGAACAGGTGCGCTATTTGCTGGCCGCGCTTGGCCAATGAGGATCAGATGCCCTTGATTGCGGTACAAACGCAGCGCCACTGCACGGAAGGCGCCTCCGCGAAATTCAAAGAAGACCAAAATGAAAACTGAAATCATCGACCGCCTCGCGGTCCGGTGGGGTGACTGCCATACTGGTGAACTCGCCCTCGATCGCAATGGCGGCATCAATTTCACTTACGCTGAAAGTTGGCTCCGTGATCCGCAAGCGCTGCCGCTTTCCTGTGGGCTCCCCTTGCAATCCGAAACGTTCGCAGACCGCGCCTGCAAACCGTTCTTCGAGAACCTTCTGCCCGAAGAATGGCAGCGCGAAGCCGCGGCCCGCGCGCTAGAGATCTCACCGGGCAATCCGTTCCGATTGCTGAAGGCGCTGGGCGGCGATACGGCGGGAGCGCTAACGTTCTGGCCAATAGATCAGGCGCTTCCTTCCTGCTTATATGCAGAAACACCCGTCCCGCTGAGCGACGCCGAACTCGTCGATTTGTTAGACCGCATGGCGCGCGCGCCCATGCTGGCGGGGCAGGGGGCCCGTTATAGTCTGGCCGGAGCGCAGAGCAAACTTCCTGTGGTGCTGGTCGATAACCGCATCGCGGTGGCTCCCCCGGGACAGGCGACCACCCATATCATCAAGCCTGAGCTCGAGAGGTTTCCGGGGCTGGCTGCAAACGAGGCGTTCTGTTTGGCTTTAGCGAAAAGCATCCGCCTCGGCACGGCTGCCGCCGAATGGCGTTCTGCCAGGGGAAGGGCCTTCCTGCTCGTGTCGCGCTATGACCGGATCACCGCAAGCGGAACGACACGGCGGTTGCATCAAGAAGACTTCGCGCAAGGCTTGGGTGTTCTGCCCTTGAAGAAATATGCGACCGATGGAGGACCGGTTTTTCGCGACTGCTTTGAGCTTGTCCGTCAGGTCACGACCGAACCCGAAGCAGAAAATCTCAAGCTGATCGATGCAGCGCTTTTCAATCTCGTCATCGGCAATGCCGATGCGCATGCCAAGAACTTCAGCCTGATGCGCAATGGGGATGGGAAAATCGTGCTCGCGCCGCTGTACGATATCATTTCTACCGTGGTGTGGCCCGAGCTCTCGCCCCGTTTCGCCATGAAGTACGGGCGGGCGAGGACGCTTGAAGAGATGTCCACCGGAAGCTTCGAGCGTTTCGCAGCCGATGCGGGCGTCGATGTCCAGATAATCCGGGCACGCGGTGTTTCACTGTGCGAGCGCATCATGCGAAGCATTGAGGCGGGTTTGGAAGTGCCGGGTCTGAGCGAGCGATCTGCTATCTCGGCTCTGGCGGCCTTCATCCACGAACGTGCCGGGCGAGTATCGCTGAAACTCGCGTAGCAAGGGATCTGCGGAAAGAGGCCGGCTGTTCCTTTCCGGCGACCGGACGATAGCGTAAAGTGGCGGCCATGTCGCGGTACACGATCCATAAGAGCGGTGGCATAAGTTCAGGCTTGGGAAGCCGGCCGCTTTCCGAAACCGCGCGTGTTCGTAAGCATGGTCGAATCCGCGGCATGGAAGAGCCGGGCTTGATCGACCGTATCAGATCACTGTTCAGCGGGAGAATGATTCGCTGACGGACATCCCGCTTCTCAAGGGTTCAAGTGTCATTTTCGCTTCCTGTGAATTAGATCCACGCGCCTGGCAGGCGCGCCGCCGCCGCGAATTGCACCGATAACGCCGTGATTGCTTTATTCGAAGTGAGGCCGACCTGAATGTCGCTTTGGCGTCCCCAATTTGAAGATGCTTTGAAAATGCTCGCGCAAATCAGCGCGGCGATGGACGAGCGCGGCTATACACCTCCGGTTCTGGTCGGCGGCGGCGCCGTTGAACTTTATACCCAAGGCATGGTGAACACCGGTGATTTCGATCTGGTTGCGACGCAACAGGAGGTGCTGGAAGCCATCATGGCCCAGCATGGCTTTGTTCGGCCTAAGGGTGCGGGCATCTCGCTACGAGGGTGGATCCATCCCGACCTCAAGCTTGGCTTCGAGGTTGTCGGCAGTCGGTTGCTTGATGGTCTGGCCGATTACGATCACCTGCAAATTGTCGAAATAAGCGACAACGGAGCGGTAGCGGTCATTTCGATCGAAGATTTGATCGCGGACCGGATGGGGCAGTATTCGTCTGGATCGGCCGATGAAATGCTCGGGCAAGCCAAGGCCATGTTCACGCTTTCGAAAGAACTCGATCGCGATTATATGGATCGTAGGATCCGTGAGGAAACGGCACAGGAATATGGCGTTCAAGACCTTGAAGACGAAGCGTAAGGCGATCAGCCTCGTCGCGCTCGGCGAAGATATCGCCCAGCGGCGCTTTGCTATGGGCGAGGTCTTCGTGCCGCGAAATTCCGGGACCCGCCGGACGGATTCCAAAGCTGCACTTCTCGAACAGATCGCGAAGATCGGCGGTAACTGGTAAATCGGTCTTGCGTCTCCCAAGCGACGCCCCTTCGCTCGAGCAAGGATACTTCGGCGACGAGTGGGTGGGTTGGCCTGCGCGTATAGAAGCTGGCTAGCGCATGACGGGACAAATCTGCTGAGGACTTTCGGCCTTTAGACGGTGTTTTTACGAACACAGATTCCAACCGCCGCTATTGGTAATGCCTGCAGATTCGTGTGCGGACAGGACCTGCAAATGGTAGTGAGCCATTTTCGGATCAGCCGCCGACTGGCTATCCACGGGAGCGCCCCCATCTGTAATCTCTATCGCTTGAACAGAGCCCCGGATGAAGTCGGCAAGATGTTCGGCGCAGCTGCGATCGCCACAAATGCCGGAGAAGAGATCTATCCAGGCTACCCCGGCCTTGTCCTCGCGGGCGCGCAATTGCGGACGATGACATGGGGTTTCCCGCTCTCCTTGACGGGGAAGTCGGGACAGAAGCTCAAACCGAAGCCTGTAAACAATGCGCGTGCGGACAAGCTGGACAGCTTCATGTGGCGCTACAGCTTTGCCGAACGGCGGTGCCTGATCCCGTTGACCGCGTTTGCCGAGGCCGAGGGGATGAAAGGCCACAAGACGCGGACATGGATCAGCCTTGCTGACCAGCCTGTGTTCACGGTCGCCGGCATCTGGCGCGAGAGCGATGAATGGGGACCGGTCTATTCGATGGTAATGACCGAAGAATGTATCGGTATGCAGGGCATTCACGATCGGTCGCCGGTTATCATCGCACCCAGCGATCGCGGGCAATGGCAGCACGGTGCGCCCGAGGAGGCACGGGCTTTATGCAAGCCCTACGCAGGCGCCCTACACCTCGACCGGACAGACGAGCCTTGGGTCCGGCGCTGAATGCGTATCTAATTGGATGTCAATTCCGCGACTTTCGGCGGATATTCGGCGGCCAGCTCGTAAAAATGCCGTCTGTTTCTGAAGGAGCAGACCCAGACGTCGTAGTTAGGCTTATCCTGCCAGGCAATGCCTCGCCTCTTCAATTGTCGAAAGCGTTCGAGAAGATCCCTATCGAATTTAAAGCGGGCCTGGACATGGCCTTTGGCGGCTTTGATCGACACTAGGGATTCGGGGGGCGGGTCATCGTGGAAATTCCGTTCGACTTCGGCCCATTTGAGCGCGATCGCGGCTTCGATCTCGACGAGCATGGCATCAAGGCGTTTTCGATAGCGCACCGAGATGTGCCAGGCACGTCTGGTCCTATCCCATTTTGCGCCGGGAAGTTGCTTCACCCATGCCTTTGCTAATTCGTCGTATGCAAATTTGAGAAACAGGCGTCCGTCTTCTTCCTTAATGGATACGGTAGGTCGATCACGACTGGTGGCAATCTCATGCGCGCGCTTTTCGATCCACTGGGATCGCTCTTCCAATTCCTTTGTCTGCCGGGCCTCGAGCGCCTCGGCCTCGGCCATTTGCTGCCGATCGTCGGCCTCTTTCTGCTGAATTAGCTGGCGAATTTCCGCTTCCCTATGCTGAAGTCGGTGGCGTAGGAGCGAGGTGCCCACGTCCCATTTGGTGAGACCGTGATCGGCCGCGAGTTCTTCCAACTGTTTAGCAATGTCAGCCGGAAGCAGTGGCCGAAGCTCGACGTCGGTCTCGGACTGCGCCCATTCCTTCAATTCGACCCCGTCCTCATTCAAGGCAGCTGCGATCAGCGAGGCCGCTTCCCGCGATGCCGAAGATTTAGACTCATGGCCGAACATGGACCAGTCCGGAGCTGTAACCCGCAGCTCCCTTGCAGGTCGGGGCGCTTCTAACGGCTCTTTAGGGGGCATTTTACGGGATCTCTTTGGCTCTTTGTTCGGCTAAGCGCCTGTGTAAATGCCATTATATCGCGGCTTTCAACCCTGCTTGCAGGGGCAATCCCCATCCGAAACCGTGCTGAGAGAGGACTTCGTCCGATAGCAGTCCTAGAGGTTCCGTGACGCATCCGGCCTGGCGTGGAGAATGCGAATAATCTCGCACCAATCGCCATGCTGGCGGAAATAGATGATGTGCGATCCGCACATATGCTTGAAATAGCCTGGACGAACATCGACGATTTGCCCACGTTTCTGGCCCAAGGCGAGTTGCTCGAACGCGGCAACAAGATCGGTCAGGTAGCTGTCCGCCTGTTCAACCGACCAGGTCTCGAACGTGTAGCGCCAGATGTTTTCGAGATCGACTTCAGCAAGCGGTGTAAGCCGGTAGCTTCAGCCCGTCATGCCAGTCCGCTATGGATTTCGTGCATGCGGGCGAGAAATGCTTCGCGATCGAAGGGGCGCGGATCGCCAGACTGTTCCCCTGCAATCAGTGCCTCCTGCAAAGCGCGCACCTTGGTTTCATGCTCTTCGAGCAGGCGAAGTCCCGCACGCACCACATCGCTGGCCGAGCCGTAGCGACCGGCCTTGACCTGGTCGCTGATGAAGCTGGTGAAGTGGTCCCCGATCGTCACTGAAGTATTGCGGGCCATTGCCATTCTTTCCGATTGCGTACGCCTATACCGATATACCAAGAAGTAATACAGATCAACGACGCTGCTCTTGTGAGGCATTCATGGGTGGCGGCGATCCAACCCGACAGGTGCCAATCGCACGGATCTCAATGCGACCGGAACTGTCGCATCTCCGTTGGAAAAGGCAGCATCACTTCAGACGGTCGAAATCCCGGCCAGACAGGAGACCTCTGTGATGCTGCCCTTGTTGTTCGTCTCGCTTCTCTTGTTCGTCCTGCTTGCGGCAGCTGTCATATCCATGCTGACCGCCGGGGTGGGTAACGCGGTGCAGGACTCCTGCGGATCTGCTCGCCGGATCTCAAAAGGAAGTGCCGAGGTCGAAGACGCGTTCGGATGCACGCTGGCCTGTTGCCCGGAATATGCCACGGCCTTGCTCGAAGCGCGGTCGCCTTGCGTCTTGCTGCTAGCGCGCGCCGCCTCTGGCGATCTCGATGCGATGACGAACCAGATTGTCGACCATCTGCGTAGTCACATTCCAGCGCTGGTAGCAGCGCACCTTGCCGTCATCGAGAGAGCCCAGCCTGGTCTTCGCCGACAGGCGATGGCCGATCTGGTGGAGGACTTGCGCAACATGGCTGCCGTGGCGCAGGGACGGCTCGACTTCCTCGCGGCAAGGCGCAGTGAAATGCGCAGGACTACCTTGCCTCGCGCGGCCGCGGCCTGATGGTGGGACTGTCCAAATCCCGCATTGCGGCGTTCGAGCAATGTCCGCGTCGGCTCTGGCTTCAGGTCCATCGCCGCGATCTTGCCGAATGGGGCGAGGGAGCCGAAGCGCTGTTCGCCATCGGCAACGAGGTGGGCGAGGCGGCCTGCGTGCTGCATCCCGGTGGCATCATGATCGAGGCCGAGCCGGACTTGGCTGCAGCGCTGGAAACCACCGCGCGCCTGATTGCGGAAGATCATCCCGGTCCGCTGTTCGAGGCGACGTTCATGCATCGCGGCGTGCTTGTCAGGGTCGATGTGATGGAGCGGCTGCCAGGCGGTGGCTGGCATGTCGCCGAAGTGAAGAGTTCGACCGCGCCCAAGGAGTATCATACGGGCGACCTGGCGACGCAGGTCTGGGTGCTGCAGGGCTGCGGCATCGATGTGCGGTCGGCCGCGATCCGCCACGTCAACAACCGGTTCGTATTGCAGGTTCCGGGCGAACTGGACGGGCTGCTGTGCGATGCCGACATGCTCGGGACGCGGGGCGGGATCATCGCGGGTCGCGATGAGGTGGTTGGTAAGGCTCAGGCGGTGCTGGCGGGGGAGGAGCCGCAGACTGCGCCGGGCGATCATTGCAGCAGGCCGCATGACTGCGAATTTGCAGCCCATTGCCGCAAGGGAGAGCCGGTGCCTCCAGAATGGCCGGTGACGGTGCTGCCGCGCGGGGCAGGGGCCGCATGGCTGGCGCGCGGCTATGACGATCTGCTCGATGTTCCGGCAGACCGTTTGTCGGGCGTGAACGCCATTGTCCACGCCGCAACGGTCAGCGGCACGCCCTATCACGACCGCGCCGGTGCCGCTTTCGAGATGATGCAATGGGGCTGGCCGCGGGCGTGGCTGGATTTCGAGACAATCGCCTTTGGAGTTCCGCGCTGGATCGGTACGCGTCCCTATCAGCAGATTCCGTTCCAATTCTCGCTTCACCTCGAGCAGGAAAACGGCACGATGGCCCATTCCGAATTCCTGTCGACCGATGGGATCGATCCGCGCCGCGCCTGTGCGGAGGCGCTTGTCGAGCAGATCCCGGCAGGGGCCGCGATCGTCGCCTATCACGCGCCGTTTGAACGCCGCGTTCTGCGCTACCTTGCCGAGTGTTTCCCGGATCTTTCCGGTGCATTGCAGGACATGGCCGAGCGCTGCGTCGACCTTCTCCCGGTCACCCGCAAGCATTGGTACCACCGCGACCAGCGCGGAAGTTGGTCGCTCAAGAAGGTGCTGCCGACGATGGCTGACCTCAACTATGCCGCGTTGGAGGTTAAGGACGGCGGCGATGCGCAGGGCGCTTACCTCGAAGCGATAGATCCCGCCACCCATCCAGACCGCCGCCTGCTGCTGCGTGAAGCCTTGCTGGCCTATTGCGAGCGGGACACTTGGGCGATGGTGCTAATCGCAAGGACGCTTGTGGAGACCGGCGGTCGTGATCAAGCCTGAGATCTGCGTCAGATTTTCGCGAAAGAATGGGTATCAGAACTCGCCCACCTAGGACTTTGGGGAGTGGCTGGCGTCAGGCATTCATCAAGCCTGTAGCTGGGGCGAACGCATTTTTACGTTTTTTCAATCAGATTCATGAAACAGGGACCGATGCGACCAACACTAAGCAACGTCGAGATCTCGCAACGCATATTTTCGCGCGCAGCTTGGGTGATGCACCAGTCTTGGGAAGAGAATTGGCGTCATTCTCGCTTGCTCGATGAACCGCTAGTGCCAAATCATATAATTCTCGCGGGACGCTCGAGAATGGGGTCCGAGCACCGAGAGCATGTCGTTCCGCTGGCTCTGATCCGTAATGAATGCGAGAGAATGTTTGCACTTGGAAGAGATGTAGCATCGGTTGCCAGACTTCTGGAAAGGCACCTTAAGATAGTGATGATATCTAAAGCCGAACGCCAGCGACTCGATTTCGAACTGGGATTGAAAACCTGTATGCCAGACGGGTGGTCATTCGAAGATGACTATGCCGATCCATTTGCGCGCCTACATGCTGCTGGAATTGAATGGGACATAGTGCAGACAGTTTAAGACGGTGTCCGACATCTGCTTCGGATGCTCTGCTATTTTAGTCAGCTCCCATGCCTGCCGGCACGGTTCGTCGCGGTGGCGGCACTGCGGATTCGCAATCTTCGACTGCCGAGCCGCATCGATCCCCTATTTACATTAGAAACAGGAAAGATCTTTGAACATCAGCTATACCGTTAAACGCGGAAAGGCCGCAGGAACTGTCCTGGTTCCCCATCGCCACTCGGATGGCAAATTTGTTGCCAGCCCGGATCGCTTCGCCCGAAACTACCGCCGCTACGACACAGCGGAGGCTGCCTTTAGGGCTGCCGAGCAGAACGATTGGTCGATCCGAATGGCCCCCGCCTCTGGCGGTGCTGCCAGCCTTATCCGCCCTGCGGGCTGCGAGGTCAGCTGAGGCGCTCTCAGCCCGGAGCTTGCGCATCACAGCCCATCGCCAAGGTATTGCCTTCCAGGTGCTGGGCGGCAGCGATGTCCGGCTTGGCCTCCAACCCCCGCTTTTCGGACGAAGAGGCAGGCAATCTGGTCCGCCGTGGGCAGCCTACTGATCGCTTCCTTTCCATGATCGACAACGCAACCGCCAGATACTGGAAATTTGTCCACGCCGCTTAAAACGCGGAGCTCACGTTGAAACGCCTACCTCATTGGTCCACGCACGATATTCATCGGCATGCGAACCCTCGAAATTGTCCATTCCAGCCTTGGTAAGCCAACCTTTTTCGGGCGATTTGTAGCCGTATATGCTGCGCTCGCCCCGTTCGTGCCATGAGATGTTGAAGGCAGCGAGCTTGACGAAGAAAGTCAGGCCAGCATTGTTCGGGATGTGATCGTGCACCCACCATGCCAACGGGCGCCAATCACCAGTTCGTTCATAATAAGGCAGGTAGCTGTGGACCACGATGCACGCCGTAGCGCCCATGCAGCCATCGGCATCGCGCCGGTCCCAGATGTGAGCGGCGTAGTTCGCCTCATTCCGCGCGCAATTGTGCTTGCCGACGCCCGCCTCATTCACCGCGCAAGAACGATAAGCAGAACGGATCGAGATGCGGCCCAGCTTCGCCCAGATCGGTTCGAGCACGTCCTCGCACAGGCGCGTGCCCGCGGCGATGGCCAAGTCGGGATCGTCGGGGATGTTCGGGATGCCGTAGAAGTTGGCGATCTCCGAGTAGAGCATATCCCGCATGAAGAAGTTTTCGGACAGTCTCACCCGGCCAAGCTCTTCCAACGAGGATACGGAACCGGGTTTGCGCATGACGAATCCTACAAATTGCTGACAGCTTGAGACGTATCATGCCGAATTGCCCAATGTAGCAGCAATTGAAGCGTCCCAGTCTTCCGGAGGCCCCTATTTGGGTTCACGCTGCCGAGCATCTGCGCCATCGCATGGCGACGCTGGTACTCTAAGGGGCGCCGACAACCGGTTCACCCAGGCCTTGCTCGGCCACGCCCACGCCGAACTCTCCACCACCCAGATCTACACCCAAGTCAGCATCCGTTGCGGAAAGAGTTCTAACCCTCCAGCCATCCGGGAGCGACCGATGCGGAAGCGGCCGAGGAAGACACGGAGCGCAAAGGTGGCAGGCACCTCAGGTGCAACCCATCACACCTCCGGGCGGAAACAGGGCCATTTGCAACACCGTCGGCACCATCACCACATGCCGCTGATTATATAGGATGAGCGGGCTGGCAGGGGATATGGCGTGGCAATGTGCGGGTTTACGCCACCACATCCAGCCCGCTGCGCCGGATGATCGAAAGCAGCCGCAGCGCCGGCCCTCCGGGCCTTTTCGCCCCGCGTTCCCAGTCTGACACAAGGTTTTTCGACACGTTGAGATAGCGCGCAAACACCGGCTGCGAGACATGCTCTGCCTCGCGGATCGCCTTGATCTCGTCGGGCGACAGGACGGGCGCAGGCGCAAGGCAAGCCTCGTCGAACTCGCGGATGGTGCGCTTGTCGATGCTGCCTGCGTCGTGAAGGCCTTCCATCATTTCGTGGACGGCAGCCATCGCCTCGCTTTTGTACGTCTTCGCCTTAGTCTTGCTCATCGTTTTTCACCTCGACCAATCGGCCTGCTTCAACTTCCGTTTCGATCTGGCCATCGCCCATCTCCAGCATGATGCTCGCAGCCTTGCGATAGACCTTCAGTTCCGCCGCACTCAGGTTCGCCCGATCGCTCTTGGCAAAGGCAAACACGAATATGGCCCGCTCGCCCGAGCGGAAGATCAGGATCGAACGATAGCCGCCCGATTTACCTCCGCCCCGGCGCGCGATGCGCTGCTAGATAAGCCCGCTGCCAAGGTCGGCATCGATCAGGCCAGTTTCAGCCCGGTGCACGGCATCAGCAAGCGCGGCATAGCTGACCTTCTCCTTTGCCGCGAACTTGGCGAACCAGCGGTTGGCGTAGATGCGGATGCGCGGGCTCTCAGTCATGCAGTAGCGATTCGCTATCATACTTAGTGTTATGGTTCAATGAACGAGTGCCGTTCATGCTCTGCTCGATCAGGTCGCCGATGCGCAGCGCAGCCTCGATGACGTGACCATCGACAAGATGGGCATAGCGGGCGGCCGTTCGCACATCGGCCTGGCCAACCTGGCGTGTGCACCCCGTGCACATCCTTCGGACGTGAAATGCGGATAAACTTCCGATCGCCTCGTCAGAAACCGGGGTCATTCGGGCTACGACCACTTCTGCCGCAGCGCGAGGCTAACATCCCAGATACAAATCGATTAGTGAGGAGGCGTGAACGTGGCGGCGGTATCTGGATTTATCATTGCCGCGGTGGTGGCCGTGATCGCGATCTTCATCCTTGTCGCCGTTGCACTGGTATTGGTCAGGATTGCACTCGCGCTGCTCCTCGCCATGGCTGCCGGCGGGATCATCGCGGCAATTTCATCGATCTGGATCGATGACGCCTGGCCGCTGGTGTTTATGGGAGCCAGCATCCTGCTAGCCTTTCCTGCGATCGGGTGGATGTTCCGGGACAGCAGTCTGAAAGCCGCTCGGGCACCAGCAAATACCGCGCCAAAGGTGGTTCTGCCTCCAGAACCCGCGGGTGATACCGAACTGATCGCGGCGTGGGAAAAGGCGAATAGTCTTGCTCCCGGTTACGCGCTGCGCCTGATGGCCGCTCGGGAAAGCTGCGCGCAGCTTTTGAACCGCAGCGAACTGTCGTCGCTGGACATGGCTCTCATCGAGGGTGCGCAGATGATCCGCACCCACGTCCCGGACGTCGTCGCGCATAACGGCGAAGCGATCGCGGACAGCGTGGGCGAAGAACAGAACCTCGCACGCCTTGCGCTTGTGGAAGATCTCGAGACGATTGCACGCATAGCCCAGGCCCGGCTTGCCCGGCGCAAGGAAGCGGGCAGGGACGGGCTTGCGACTTTGCGGGCGCATCTCTCTGCGCGCAGCACAGAATAGCAGCCGTCGCGTCTACGAGGTCAGATGGCGGGCGGCGGCACCTGCGGATCGGGCACGCTGACATGCTCCTCGAACTGAATTTCTTGGCCAGCATCGCCCTTCAACATCAGCAGCGGCTCTTCGGCTTCGGAGCGTACCCGTTCGAGAAATTCTCGCCCGTGAATGCCAAGGTTTTGAATGCGCGATATCGTTGCCGAGCGTGTCGAGGCGACGGCTTCGCGATCACGCAGTTCGCCGGCTTTCTTGAGAGCAAAGGGCAATTTCTTTTCGGCCTCGCGGGCGAAACTGGATGAGCTGGTCGTGATGTTCTGAAGCGCCAGTTCCTTGAATGAGATCTCCGCGGCGCCAATGCCCTGCAGCAATCCGTTCAGCTCATGCGAAAACTGGTCCGAGATGGAACGTGCCAGATCCAGATCGCCAATCGCAATTCGGCACGAAATGCGGGTCGCGCCAGCAAGGGTGAGGGCATCGATTAGCGGTTCGAGCGCTGAGATATCGAGCTCCAACCCTTTCGCGGTGGCCTTTTGAACCTTCGACGCGAACTCGTTCTGCACTGTGTGGAGCATGTCCGATGCCTTGCGCCATTCGGCCTCCCGATCGCCGGCCTCCCAGCCATTTTCCGCAACCTCGCAAGCGGTGCGCAGAAGGTTGAAATCGCGCTGGAGAATGTCGGCGCGTAGTGCCTCGATGCTCTCGGCAATCTTTACCATTCTGGCCCCGAGGCCATCGATCTGCTCTGCCATCTTGTCCATGCGCGCTGCGAGCAGTTGGTAGCTGATGATGGAAAAGCCGAGACCAGCCCCGCTGACGGCCAGGTTTGCCAGTTGCAGGTTCTCGATCACCCCCAGCACCTGGCGGATCTTTGCCAGCTGAAAATTGGTGGCGGCATGGCCCACGGCGCTTGTTGCCATCGAGAGAACAGGATTGGCGCTTGTCAGAGCTACCGATCCAATTTGCTGCCCGATGAGACCCATGGCAGGCGTCTCGACGAGGTGCGCAACGATTCCCGGCGATCCCTTGCGGAAAAGAAGCATGCCGACACGGTAAATGCTGGGATCGAGGGCCAGATGGGCCGGAGCGCCTGCGAGGATGAAGGGATCGATCAACTGGCCGTCTCCAAGGCTTTGTCGGCGGCTTCATCGAGCGCCTGGTGTATCTGGAACAGGACTGACGGGGCCGCACTCGGGATAGCCGGAGCCGAGGTGGCAAGAACGGACTGCTCGACGTGGTCCTCTATCCGCTTGCGGATGGACCTGGTCCGGTAGGAGCGGAGCTGGCTGGTCTTGACGACACCGGTAGCGACTGCGCCGCCAGCCAATGCGAGACCGCCAAGGAGGATCGGCATGCTGACCGTGGATGTGGCGATCAGCCCGAAGGCTGCTGTCCCCGATACAACCGCCATGCCGGGCAGGGCGGCGCCCAGCGCCAGCCCTCCGGCCAGCGGAGCAATGCTCGACAAGACCTCAGTCGCATCCTCCAATGAGTTGCTCTCCGGTTTGACATTGCCGATGGCAGCAATGGCGCTCAGCTGATGTTCGACGATCTGGCGTAGCTCATCCTGCGCATTGCCGATCAGCTGTTCGACGGTGGAGCTGATGCCCTCTATGATAAGCGGGTCGATATTATTTTCGATGAAAGCAGACGGCGACACGGCCGCGTAATACCAGCCTATATCTTCAATCCGTTCGTTGACCGATGGTCTCAGATCCTGCCAGCAGCGCGCAAGCCCCAGTGTCGAGGCCAGCTTGTGCCGATCGCGCCATTCGAGGATCTCTCGCCGGGCGAGGGCTGCCGGCAGGGCGGCTTGATGCGTTTCCATATCCACGCGGCGATTTATGCAGGACCAGCGCTGTTCGCCAAGTCCCGACGGGATGGGTATTTCGGCTAGTGGTTGACGCAGCAGGCGTTAGATTGCCTCAGTACTTCCTTTCGAAGCGGACGCGTTTCGAGCCTGCGATCAGGAAAGTGTCGTATGGCGTATCTCGCATCGCTGACCGCACAGGACCCGTGCCGTTGACGACATTGGCCCAGTATTGCGGGCGCTGAGCGCTGCCGGGCAGCTTGCTTTCAATGATCGCCTCGATCTTCAGGAACGATAATTCAAACTCTTTGAGAGTCTGCTCGCGGCAGTAGTTGGCTAGCGGCGTGAACTTGGACAAGCGTACCTCCATCACGTGCACTGTAGCGTAGCGTAGCGTAGAAAGGCCGGATGCCGATCGCAAGGAAGGCCGTTTTTCAATCAGGCCCCGGTCGACTGCCGAAGTTAATCTCGTCGGAAGAAATTCCTGTTTGAGATTAAGAAAGGCTCAGGCAAATCTGTATTTTTGCCAGCAGAGCAAGGGGCGTAGCGGCTCGCGATAGTAAATGCACGGGGCTGGCCGCTGGCGGTAAGGGGTTCGAATTGAACATTGCAGCGACCTTGTCTGGGCCGGCAATCGAGCTGCTTCGCCGCTGCGTGTCGTTCGACATCGAAGTCAATCCCAAGTCTGCCGAGGTCTTTGCCTTTGCCGCCGTCCGCTATGGTGATGGCGCAAGCATCCGTGCAGGGAAAGCTGGATTGGCGCGCGCACTGGACCAGATGGAATCCGGCCTGTCGCAATGCGATCACTGCATCGGCCATAATATCCTGCACCACGATCTGCCGCACCTGGCGGCTGTGCGGCCAAACCTCGGGCGGCTCGTTGACGCCCCTATCGATACGCTTTGGCTCAATCCCCTGGCATTTCCACGCAATCCCTATCACCACCTGGTAAAGCATCATCTCGATGGGAGATTGCAGTCAGGACATGTGAATGATCCAGCCAAGGATGCCCAGCTCGTCTTTCGGGTGCTCGAGGATCAGCTGCAGGCTTTCCGTAAGATGGCGGCTGAGGCGCCCGACGCGATGGCGGCCTATCATTTTCTGGCGGCCTTGCCCGAACGATCAGCAGGGTTCGATGCGGTGTTTCGCGCGAGCCGTCAGTCGGATGTCCCGACCCAGGTCGAGGCCGAGCTTGCGATCCGCCGCATGCTTGAGGGCACTGCATGCGGCCGACAGGTCGACAAATTGCTGGAGGAGATTGCCAGTCCGCGCAAAGCTTGGCCCACGGCCTATGCGCTGTCGTGGATAACCGTTGCAGGCGGCAATTCAGTCATGCCGCCGTGGGTCCACAAGGCGTTCCCCGAAGCCGCCGATATCGTCAGGGACTTGCGCGACAGCGATTGCCGAGAAACGGCCTGCACCTGGTGCCGCACGATGAACAATCCGCGGGCCTCGCTGCAGCGCTGGTTCGGCTATGACAGCTTCCGTCCGCAACCCGCTGATCGAGATGGTCGCCCGCTCCAGGAGCGCATTGTTGAAGAGGCGATGCACGGTCAAAGCCTCCTGGGCATCCTGCCGACAGGAACGGGCAAGTCAGTCTGTTACCAGATCCCGGCCCTCGCAAATTTCGAAAAGATCGGCGCGCTGACCGTCGTAATTTCGCCTCTGGTCGCGCTGATGGGCGATCAGATTCACGGCATGACCGAGAAGGGCATTTCGTCCGCCGTCACGATCAATGGCATGTTGTCGATGCCCGAACGGCAAGACGCGCTCGACAAGGTGCGCATGGGCGATGCCAGCATCCTCCTCATCTCGCCCGAACAGCTGCGCAGCGCATCTGTCCGCGATGTCCTCAAGACGCGCGAAGTCGGTCTGTGGGCGTTGGACGAAGCGCATTGCGTCTCGAAATGGGGGCACGATTTCCGCCCGGACTATCGCTACGTCGGACGTTTCATCAAGGAGTTCTCCGGCGACCGCGATCCAGCTCCTATCCTGTGCCTGACTGCCACGGCCAAACCCGAAGTGGTGCGTGATATTTGCGTGCATTTCCATGAGCGGGCCGGCAGCGAATTGCTGCTGCTCGACGGCGGTGCCGTTCGTACTAATCTGACATTCGAGGTCAGGCAGACGGGCCGCGGCACCAAGCTTAGCGATATATTGAGGGTCATCGAGGCCAGGCTACCCGCCGAGGGTGCATCCGGCGCGGTGATCTATTGCTCTTCGCGCAGCCAAACTGAAACGGTCGCCGAATTCCTGCAGAAGCAGGGCATGGCGGCCGATTTTTTCCATGCTGGCCTCACCCCGGAAAAGAAGAAGGAAGTGCAGGAGCGCTTTCGCGTCGGCGAGCTTCGCATCATTGCCGCGACCAACGCCTTCGGCATGGGGATCGACAAGCCCGATATCCGCCTTGTGGTGCATGGCGATATCCCGGGATCGCTGGAGAACTATTTGCAAGAAGCGGGACGGGCGGGCCGCGACCGCGAACATGCCTATTGCGTGCTGCTATTCGCTGACGAAGATGTGGAGCGGCAATTTACCCTCTCGGCCCGCTCCCGTCTTGCTCGGCATGAGATTGGCGCGATCCTCAAGGCCCTTCGCAGGCTGGATGACAAGACGACCAAGCATGGCGATGTTGTCGCGACGTCCGGAGAAATCGTCCGCGCCGAGCAGGATCATGATTTCGAGCGCGACAAGCTAACCGACGACACGCGGGTCAAGACGGCCGTAGCCTGGCTTGAAGAAAGCAAGCTGCTGGCGCGCGAAGAAAACCGTGTCCGCATCTTCCCGGCTTCCCTCACTGTCCCGACCCTGAAAGACGCCGAGGAGATTCTCGCTAAAGCTGCCATCACCGTCGCGCGGCGCAAGCAGCTTCTATCCATCGTCCGCCATCTCATGAGTGCGTCGCCCGATGAAGGGATTTCGACCGATATATTGGCAGGGGTAAGCGGTCTTAGCCCGCGCGCACTTCCCAAAGCGCTCCATGACCTGGAAGTACTCGGTATCGCGCGAGACGATACAGCGATCACGGTCTTCATTCATGCGGGCGTCGAAGGGCAATCGAGCGAACGCTTGCGGCAGGCGGCGAGCCTGGAGGCTGCGCTCATCGATGTTATGCGCGAGGCCGAGCCCGATGCCCAAGGGGAGGGGGCTTTTCCGCTGCAGCTTTCGCAGATCTGCCAGAAGCTGCGCGACGAGGGCCATGAAAAGGCGCGGCCCGATATCATCGACAAGATGCTGCGCGGCCTGGCCCAGGATGGGCGCGATGAGGATGGAGGCAGGGGCAATCTCTATGTCCGCAAGCAATCGCGCGACACGCTTTACGTAAAGCTGCAGCGGTCCTGGGATACGCTGGCGCGTACGGCCTCGATCCGCCGCGACGGTGCTGAGAACCTGCTCAGGCATTTCGTGGGCAAGCTTCCCAAGGGCAAGCGCGGCAAGGACCTGCAGGTTGAAACGACCATCGGCGCGCTGACGGCAGTAATCACCTCCGATGTATTTCTGCGCACCGAGGTTAAGGATCCCACCAAGCTGTTGAATCGCGCCATGCTCTGGATGCACGAGCAGGAGATCATGACACTGGGCAAGGGGCTGACAGTGTTCCGCCAGGCGATGACCATTCATCTCAGGCCCGGCAATGACAAGTTCACGCGGCAGAATTTCATGCCGCTTGAAGATCACTATAGCGAGCAGACCATCCAGACCCATGTGATAGCCGCCTATGCGCGCAAGGGCCTCCTGTCGATCAAGCATGCGCAGCATCTGTCCGAAGACTATTTCACGCTCGACCAGGACACGTTCCTCGATCGCTGGCTCCCGGGAGAGCGTATTGCGATCCGCCGCCAGACGACCCCTGCATCCTGGCAGGCGATTGTCGAAGATCTCGGCAATCCTGTTCAGCAGAAGATCGTCAGCGATGATCGAGAGCAGACCAACGTGTTGGTGCTGGCTGGCCCCGGCTCGGGCAAGACTCGCACGCTGGTTCATCGCATTGCCTATCTGATCCGCGTGAGGCGCGAGAACCCGAACGGCATCCTCGTGCTGAGCTATAATCGGCATGCCGTGACCGAGATACGGGCACGTTTGCGGCAGTTGATTGGAGACGATGCCAGGGGCGTTACGGTCTCCACCTGCCATGCGCTGGCGATGCGACTGGTAGGCGCAAGTTTTGTGGGGGCACCTGCCGACAATCACGCCTTTGATGAAGTGATTAATGAAGCTGTCCGACAATTGCAAGGGGAAGGGCTAAGCAAGAGCGAGGCCGAGGCCCAGCGTGATGCGCTGATCCAGGGCTATCGCTGGATCCTGGTCGATGAATATCAGGACATCGGGCCAGAGGCCTATTCGCTGATCGCCGCCGTTGCGGGTCGGTCTCTGGATGACCCCGACATGAAGCTGAGCCTGTTTGCCGTCGGTGACGATGACCAGAATATCTATGCCTTCGATGGCGCGTCGGTCGAGTATATCCGCCGGTTCGAGGAAGATTACCGGGCAAAGCCCGAATTCCTGATCGAGAATTACCGTTCGACGCGCCACATCATCGATGCCGCCAATGCCGTAATTGCGCCTGCGACCGAGAGAATGAAACTGGGGCACGACATCACCATCAACCGTGCCAGTGCGAAGGAAGCTTTGGGCGGAGCGATGGCGCGGCTCGATCCCGTGGGGCAGGGGCGGGTGCAGGTTTTGTCCTGTCCGGGGACCTGGGCCGACAGGGCCTGTGCCGCGGTGGATGAGCTCATCCGCCTCTCCAACCTCGACCCCGACTGGGACTGGTCGAAAACTGCCATTATCGCGCGCAACTGGAAACTGCTCGAACCGGTGCGCAGCTATGCCGAAACCAAGGGCATCTCGGTCGAGCTGGCCAACGAGCACCTGCCCAGCATCTGGCGCCTGCGCGAGACGCAGCTTTTCATCGAGCATTGCAAAGCAGACCCGACACCGGTTCTGGGCGTTGAGGCCATGCGCCGGCATCTCGAGCGTCAGCCCGTGAACCGCTGGACCGAACTGCTTGGCGAAGGGTTGTCCGCGCTGGCGCGCGAGATCGGTGAAAGCGAGATGGCCGTTCCCGATCTTGTCGAATGGATTGCTGAATGGTGTCGCGATACGCGTGGTGACCAGCGAGGCCTGCTGCTGCTCACCGCCCATCGCGCCAAAGGTCTGGAATTCGATGATGTCGTTATTCTCGATGGCGACTGGACCAGCACCTCGCGCGGGGAGGATCGCGATGCGCCGAGGCGGTTGTTCTATGTCGCCATGACGCGTGCGCGGCGTAGCCTTGCGGTGATGGCCAACGGGCAGCATCCCTACATTAACTGTTCATTGGAAGCGGTGTTGAGCCGCGACTTGGATCCTGCCATGCGACAAGAGGCGGGAGATAGCTTGCGCTATCAGCTGCCCGACATGGAGCTTGTCGATCTTTCCTTTGCGGGGCGGCTGATGGACTGGAATCCTGCGCTGCAAGCGATCGCTCGGGCCAAGGTTGGCGATCCGATCCAGCTCGTTCACGAGGGGCAGAACTGGGTCATCAAGAACATGGCGGGTCGGACGATCGGCCGGATGCGGAAATCATATCGGCCGCCTGACGGCTACCATGTGCAGATCATCAAGATTGGCGCGATTCTGCGATGGCGCAAGGCAGACAATGCCGAGAAATTTCGAGAGGTTATCAAGCGGGATGAATGGGAGACTGTCTTGCCTGACATTGTGTTCGAAAGCCGCCGGCATCCTACTTAAATGCAATACGCTGATATCGACGACCTCAAGCGGCCTGTAACTCAGATAAGGTCGCCTCCATCCAATTGGAGTTGAAGACTGGCGAGCTGATTTTGCCATGATAGTATCTGGTCAGTGTCTCCCATTACTTGTCGTGCGAACCCAACCTTCCCACGAAGTATCTGAAGACACTCAAACTTCGAATGATAGCCTGTTCGCGCGGCATGGCTGCTCAGCCCGAACCGACATGCATAATGGAGTTCTTTCCGGATCTCGCGGAGGTAGTTTCGTCCAGGACTAAGTTGCTCGTTAACGACAATGCCCGTCACCAATTGGCGTTGGTGGTCACCCCGGGCAATGACTGTCTTTTCCCTCCGTAACACCAACCCGTTGACTTCCAGGTTCTTGGCAATCTGCCAGAGCAATGCCCTCGGATCATCAATCTTGCCTGATATGCAAATATCGTCGGCATATCGGGTATAGCGAAGCTTCTTTTGCGTAAGCGCTGTTTTCAGCCCACGTCGGCCCAGGGCATGAGTTCG
>CERQ01001674.1_pt1 | contig 26923 bp, 28 predicted proteins | sample 530711 | NCBI WGS metagenome assembly CERQ01 (sample SAMEA2620882, study PRJEB7988) | marine metagenome | biome: marine biome (ENVO:00000447); feature: mesopelagic zone (ENVO:00000213); material: "saline water (ENVO:00002010), including plankton (ENVO:xxxxxxxx)" | depth 850 m | reverse complement strand
CGGCGGCCCGCCCGGTTCGCCGTTCACGCCCATGAACCCGCTCATCGCCTGGGCGATGAAATCGAAGGCGGGCCGATCGACATAGGGGCCGCTGCTGCCATAGCCGTTGACGCTGGCCACGATCAGCCGGGGGTTCAGCGCCTTCAGCGCCCCCGGATCCAGCCCCATCCTGTCCAGGGTGCCGGGGCGGAAATTCTCGACCAGCACATCGGCCCCGGCCAGCAGGCGGCGCAGGACCATCTTGCCCTCCTCGCCATAGAGATCCAGCACGACCGAGCGCTTGTTGCGGTTGAACCCCGCGAAATAGCCCGAATGGCCGTCGGTCATCGTGCCCTGTGCGCGGACCGGATCGCCCTTGGGCGGCTCGATCTTGATCACGTCGGCGCCCAGATCGCCCAGAATCATGGTGCAGAAGGGCCCCGACAGTACGCGGGTCAGGTCGATGACGCGCAATCCTTCCAGCGGACCTTTCACCGGTTCAGCCATTGGCGGTCCTGACGCTGTCCATCCGGGCGGTCTGCAGGCGTGGCCCGGCCTTCATCACCTGGCCGGGCAATTCCCGGCCGACAGCGGTCTCGGCCAACTGCGCAGCCGCGATCAGCCGGTCCAGATCGGTGCCCGTCGCGACGCCGCTTTCGTGGAACAGATAGACCAGATCCTCGGTCGCGACGTTGCCTGTCGCGCGCGGCACGAAGGGGCATCCCCCCAACCCGCCGATGCTGGATTCGTAGTGCGTCACGCCCAGCGAAAGCCCGGCATAGGCGCAGGCCAGCCCGACGCCGCGCGTATTGTGGAAATGCAGCGCCAGATCGACGCCGGGCAGAACCGGGCGCAGCGCCTCGATCCGCTGCACCACCAGTGCGGGCGTGGCCATGCCGGTGGTGTCGCCCAGCGTGATGTAATCCATTCCCAGATCGCGATAGGCTGCGGCCTGATCGATCACCGCGGCCACGTCCACATCGCCCTCGTACGGGCAACCGAAGGCAGTGGCAATGGCGCCTTGCAACGCGACGCCGGTGCCCTGGGCCAGCGCGGCAATCTCGGCGAAACCCTTCAGCGATTCGGCTCGGCTGCGGTTCACGTTCTTCAGATTGTGGCTTTCCGAGGCCGAGGCGAACAGCACCATTGCATCCACGCCCGCCTCGATTGCCGCCGCCGCGCCGCGCGCATTGGGCACAAGCGCCGTCAGATGCGCGTCCTGGCGGTCGCGGAACGCGGCCATCACCTCGGCGGCATCGCGCATCTGCGGCACCGCGCGGGGCGAGACGAAGGATGTCACCTCGAACCGCCGCAGCCCGGCATCCAGCAGCGCCTGGACCAGCGCGATCTTGCGCTTTGTCGGCACGAAGGCCGGCTCGGATTGCAGCCCGTCACGCGGCCCGACCTCGGTGATCACGGCACGATCGGGAAAGCCCGCCACCCTGTTCTGCATCCGAACCCCCTTTGTTGGCCAACAGCGTTGCAATTGAATGCCAGACCGGTATACCAACGGATGGGGAGGCGTCAATGACGGCACAGACGAGCATCGGCGAGACGAACGGCGACCGCGATCTGCTGTCGCGGCTGCGTTTTGCGATCCTGTCGCTGGATCTGGTACCGGGCGAAGCGATCAGCGAACGCGCGCTGGAGGCCAGGTTCGCGGTCTCGCGCACCCCGATCCGCGAGGCGCTTTTCAATCTGGTCCGCGACGGGCTGGTGGTGCGCGAGGGGCGCAGCTATGCCATCGCCCCCTTCGACATCGACGAGATCGACGAGGTTTTCGCCTTTCGTGACATCGTCGAGCCGCAGGCCGTCAGGCTGGCCGCGCGCCTGGCGCAGCCGGACGAGATCGTCGCCATTCGCCACAGCATCAATTTCAGCCATGACGAGTTCACGCCGGAACGCTGGCTGGACATGGCTCTGGACTTTCATGTCCGCTGCGCCGCCCTGTCGCGCAATCGCTGCATCACGGCGGCGATGCAGGACGTGACCACGCGGACGCTGCGGGCGCGCTGGCTCAGCTTTGCATCCGACGAAGGCCGCGCCACGACGCATCGCGACCACAGCCGGATCCTGGACCTGATCGCTGCGGGCGACGGCGACGGTGCCGCCCGCGCGGTCCTGGCCCATTCCGCCGATGTGCGGCTGGAAGTTCTTGACACGATCCGGAACGCACGACGCTTTATCGGTCGTCGCGGAGTCGTCGGCGGCTAGACGAACCATCATCATCATCGAGGGAGGACAAGGATGATCTGGAAACTGAACGGATTGAAGGTCGCGGGGATCGGGGCGGCGATGCTGTTCGCCCTGCCAGCCCTGGGCGCCGAATGCATCGCCCCGGCCGATCCCGGCGGCGGCTGGGACTTTACCTGCCGCGAGGTCGGCCGCCTTCTGTCCGAGGAAAAGCTGGTCGACGGCAACGTTCAGGTGACGAACATGCCGGGCGGCGTGGGCGCGGTGGCATGGGCCAATGTGGCCTCGAAGCGGGCCGACGATCCCGAATTGATCGTCGCCACCTCGACCGTCGGCGTGACGCAGATCGCGCAGGGCAAATACCCCTCGGATATCGGCACGATGCGCTGGCTGGCGATGCTGGGCGCCGATGTCGGCATCATCGCGGTCGCCAAGGACAGCCCCTACGAGTCGCTGGACCAGCTGCTGGAGGCGCTGAAGGCCGATCCGGCCTCGGTCGTCACCTCGGGTTCGACCGGGGCGGGCGGCTGGGATCATATCCGCCTGATGATGCTGGCGCAGGCCGCGGGTATCGAGGATCTGACCGGCATCCGCTGGGTGCAGTTCGACGGTGGCGGCCCGGCGGTGACGCAGATGATGGGCGGTCAGGTGCAGGTCGTCTCGGCCGACCTGGGCGAGATCAAGGGCTTTGTCGAATCGGGCGATATCCGGGTTCTGGCGGTGCTATCGGACCAGCCGGTCTCGGCCTTTCCGGACCTGCCCACGGCCAAGTCGCAAGGCTACGACGTGACCGGCTACAACTGGCGCGGCTTCTATACCGGAGGCGATGTCAGCGACGAGGATTACCAGGCCTGGGTGGACAAGCTGCAAAAGCTCTATGAATCCGACGGCTGGCAGGAAACCGCCAGGTCCAGCGGACTGGAGCCGATCTGGCGCGGCGGCCAGGAATTCGCCGACTATGTCGCCCAACAGGAAAAGGAGATGGCCGATATCTCGCGCCGGATCGGGGTCATTCAGTGACAGACCGGCTGGCCGGACTGGCTTTTTTCGTGCTGGCGGCCGGCTATGTCTGGCTGTCGGCCGGATACACGGCAGGCTTCGGCGATCCGCTGGGGCCTGCCATCTTTCCGCGCGTGATCGGTATCCCGGCCATCCTGCTGGGCCTGACGCTGATCATCTGGCCTGCCCACAACGCCGAATGGGCCGGTTCGGCCGGCCTTGCGCGGCAGGCGGCGGCGATGGCGATCCTGATCGGCTATGCCCAGCTGCTGGAGCCCGCGGGCTTCGTGCCCACGACCTTCGGGGCGGTGCTGGGTCTTGGCCTGCTGATGGGCGCGCCCGTGCTGCCGGGCCTTGCGACGGCCGGTATCGCCGCGCCCGGCCTCTATCTTCTGTTCGACCGGCTGATGGGCCTGCCCCTGCCGTTGCTTGGAACGTGGTTCGGCTAGGATGGACATTCTGAATTCGCTCTGGGCGGGCTTTGCCGTCGCGGCGCTGCCGATCAATCTGGCGCTGATCGTGGGTGGCTGTTTCGCCGGCACGCTGATCGGCGCGCTGCCGGGGCTGGGGCCCGTCAATGGCGTGGCGATCCTGATTCCGCTGACCTTCGCCTTCGGGCTGGACGCCACCTCGTCGATGATCCTGCTGTCGGCGGTCTATTACGGTTGCATGTATGGCGGGCGGATCAGCGCGATCCTGCTGAACATTCCGGGTGACGAGCCCGCGATCATGACCACCCTGGACGGCTTTCCGATGGCGAGGAAGGGTCAGGCGGCCGACGCGCTGGCGATTTCGGGCGTGGCCTCGTTCATCGGCGCGACGCTGGCCACGATCGGGCTGACCCTGTTCGCGCCGCTGCTGGCCAAGGCCGCCATCTATTTCGGCCCGGCGGATTACTTCGCGCTGTATGTGATGGCCTTCGCCACGATCGGCGGCATCACCGGCAGCGATCCCCGCAAGACGCTGCTGGCGGCGCTGCTGGGGCTGATGCTGGGGACGGTGGGCCTTGACCCATCGACCGGGGTGGCCCGCTATACGTTCGGCAGCTTCAATCTTTATGACGGGTTCGATCCGATCGTGGCGCTGGTGGGCCTGTTCGCCATCTCGGAGATCCTGTTCTTCCTGGAAGCCCGGGCCCATGGCGGCGGGCTGGTCCCGAAAGGCAGCGTCTTTCCGCGCTTTTCCCGCATCAGGGAGGGGCTGGGCGCATCCTTTCGCGGCTCGATCATCGGTTTCATCGCCGGTATCCTGCCCGGCGCGGGCGCCTCGCTGGGCGCGGTCATGTCCTACAGTTTCGAAAAGCGGATCAGCGACAAGGGCACCTTCGGCAAGGGCGATCCGCGCGGTGTCGCCGCGCCCGAGGCCGGCAACAACGCGGCCAGCGGCGGAGCATTGATCCCGATGCTGACGCTGGGCGTGCCGGGATCGGGGACGACTGCGGTGATGCTGGCCATGCTGATCTCGCTGAACATCCAGCCGGGGCCGCTGCTGTTCCAGCGCAGCCCGGATCTGGTCTGGGGTCTGGTTGCGGCGCTGTATCTGGCGAATTTCGTGCTGTTGGTGCTGAACCTGCCGCTGATCGGCCTGTTCACCCGCGTGCTGGGCCTGCCCGCCTGGGGCCTGATGCCGCTGGTCGTCGCGATCAGCTATCTGGGCGTCTATGCCATCACCCATGCGGCGTTCGACCTGATGGTGATGGTCGGCTTCGGAATTCTGGGCTTCGTGTTGCGCAAGCTGGATTTCTCGCTGGTGCCGGTGGTTCTGGGCCTGCTGCTGGGCATGGACATGGAAAACAACCTGCGCCGGGCGCTGTCCATCTCGGGCGGGGATTTCCTGATCCTGCTGCAAAGCCCGATCGCGCTGGCGATCTATGCGCTGACGGCGGCCTTTCTGGCCCTGTCGCTGTGGCTGTCGCGGCGCCGGATGATGCCGATCCCCGAAACCGAGGATTAGGCGCCGCCGGGGCGCCGGCCCAGCCCGCCGCTGCGCGAGCGTCGCAGCGACAGGTCAAGCCGGGCCTCGGCCGCCTCGATGCCAAGCACGGCCTCGCGCACGTAATCCAGATGCGTCTGCGCGGCGTTTCGCGCGCGTGCCGGGTCGCGATCCAGAATCGCCTGCGCGATGGCCCGGTGCTGGTCGCGCAGCAAATCGCGGATCGCGGGCAGGGCGAACAGGCGCGCGCGGTTCTTTGTCACGTCGCTGCGCAGATTGCCCGACAGCGCCCGCATGATCTGCAACAGGACCAGGTTGTGGCTGGCCTCGCAGATGTTCTGATGCAGGGCCGCATCGGCCGCTGCCTCGTCGTCGGGATCGCCACCCGCATGGGCCGCGTCGATCCGGTCCAGACAGGCGCGGATCAGGTCCAGATCGACCCGGTTCGCCCGTTCCGCCGCCATCGCCGCCGCCTGGCTTTCGACGATGCCGCGAAATTCGAGGTAGTCGTCGGCCACGTCGGGCCGCGCCTCCAGCAAGGCCATCAGCGGATCCGCGATCGCCTCGCGACCCAGCGACGCCACGCGGATCCCGCGGCCCCTGACAGGCTCCAGCAGCCCGCGATCCGCCAGCATCTTCAAGGCCTCGCGCAGGGTCGGCCGCGACACCTCCAGCGCCAGGGCCAGATCGCGTTCGGGCAGCAGCGCCTCTCCGGGGCGCAGCGAACCTTCGAGGATCAGCGTTTCCAGATGCCGCGCGACAGAATCGGCGGCGCGTTCGGGCTTGATGCTGGGATCGGACATCGGGACTCGCATGATGGGCCGGGCTGGGGCATCCTTTGACGAAACGCTCTGCGCTGCAACCGGAAGACCGGCACATTGACAGCGATGGTCAATTTAATTTACCAAGATTGACCGAAGGGAGGAAGGCCCATGTCCACGATCCTGATGCCACCGCCCGATCCGGCGGTGATCGCCCGCAAGTCCCAGATCGTTGCGGCCCTGCGCGGCGCCCTGCCGGACGACGCCGTGATCGCCGACCTCGAAGAGACGCGGGCCTATGAATGCGACGCGCTGACCGCCTATCGCTGCGCGCCGCTGGCGGTGGTTCTGCCGCGGTCCACCGACGAGGTGGCGGCGGCAATGCGCGTCTGCCATCGCCTGGGGGTGCCGGTCGTGCCACGCGGGGCAGGCACCTCGCTGGCCGGGGGGGCGCTGCCCACGGCCGATTGCGTCGTGATCGGGACGATGCGGCTGAATGCCTTTCTGGACATCGACACCGAGAACCGCTTCATCCGCGTGCAATCCGGCGTCACCAACCTGTCGGTCAGCGCCGAGCTTGAACCCGAGGGCTTCTTCTACGCGCCGGACCCGTCATCGCAACTGGCCTGCACCATCGCGGGCAACATCGCGATGAATTCCGGCGGCGCGCATTGCCTGAAATACGGGGTCACCACCAACAACCTGATGGGCGCGACGGTGGTCCTTTCGACCGGCGAGATCGTGGAACTGGGCGGCCCCGAATCCGGGCCTGCCGGGCTGGACCTTCTGGGCCTGTTCTGCGGCTCGGAAGGTCAGCTGGGCATCGTGACCGAGGCGATCCTGAAGATCCTGCCCCGCCCCGAGGGCGCGCGTCCGGTCCTGATCGGCTTTGACGACGCCGAAATCGCCGGGCAATGCGTCGCCAACATCATCCGGTCGGGCGTGTTGCCCGTCGCCATCGAATACATGGACGAACCCTGCCTGCGCGCGGTCGAGGATTTCGCCCATGCCGGCTATCCCGATTGCGCCGCCGTGCTGATCGTCGAGGTCGAGGGATCGCCCGACGAGATCGCCGACCAGCTGGCCCGCATCCGCCAGATCGCCGATGCGCTGAACCCGGTCGAATTCCGCGAAAGCCGCAATGCCGACGAGGCGCTGGCGATCTGGAAGGGCCGCAAATCGGCCTTCGGCGCGATGGGGCGGCTGGGCGACTACATCTGTCTTGACGGCACGGTGCCGGTGGGACAGTTGCCCCATACCCTGCGTCGGATCGGGGAATTGTCGCGTCAGCACGGGCTGGAGGTCGCCAACGTCTTCCACGCGGGCGACGGCAACATGCATCCGCTGATCCTGTTCGACGCCAACCAGCCCGGCCAGCTGGAACGGGCCGAGGCGATGGGCGCCGACATCCTGCGCCTGTGTGTCGAGGTCGGCGGCTGCCTGACCGGCGAACATGGCGTCGGCGTCGAAAAGCGCGACCTGATGACCAGCCAATACGATGCCGCCGATCTGGCGATCCAGATGGAGGTGAAGGATCTGTTCGATCCCGGCTGGCTTCTGAACCCGTCGAAGGTATTCCCGCTGGACAGCAGCGCCAGCCACCGCAGCAGGGCCGCCGAATGAGCGAGACGCTGACCCGCGACGATCTGGCCCCGGCCAGCGAGTCCGATCTGACCGGCCTCGTCGCCGATTGCTTTGCCCGGCAGCGGCGCCTGCGCATCGCGGGCGGCGGCACCCGGGTCGAGATGACCATGAACCGCCCGCGTCTGAACACGGCCGGGCTGTCGGGCGTCGTGACCTACGAGCCGGGCGAGATGACGCTGATCGCCCGCGCGGGCACGCCGCTGCCCGACATCCAGTCGATGCTGGCCGCCGAAGGACAGGCGCTGGCCTTCGAACCGCCGGACATGCGTGGCGTGCTTGGGACCGAGGGCACGCCGACGATCGGCGGCGTGGTCGCCGCCAATGCCTCGGGGCCGCGGCGGCTGCGCGCGGGGGCCTGTCGCGATCATCTTCTGGGCGTGCGCTTCGTCGATGGGCAGGGCCGCATGTTGAAGAATGGCGGCCGGGTGATGAAGAACGTCACCGGGCTGGATCTGTCAAAGCTGCTGGCCGGATCCTTCGGCACGCTGGGCGTCCTGACCCAGGTGGCGCTGAAGACGCTGCCGCTGGCCCCGGCCTCGGCCACGCTGGCCTTCCATGGTCTGGACGTGACCGATGCCGTGCGCATTTCCTCGCAGGCGCTGGCGACCCCGTTCGAGGTCTCTGGCGCGGCGTTTCGCGACGGCGCGGCCTTCCTGCGGATCGAGGGCCTGGACAGGCAGGTGGCCTACCGCCGCGACCGGCTGGCGGCGATGTTCGGCGACCGGCGGATCGAGGTTCTGGACGCCGGCGAAACCGCCCGGCTGTGGCGCGATCTGCGCGATGTCGCGCATTTCGCGGGCAAGATGCCGTTATGGCGGATCCTGGCGAAACCCGGCGATGCGCCGGCGATCTGCACCGCTTTGACGGCGACCGGCGGGCAGGTCTCGCTGGATTGGGGCGGCGGGCTGATCTGGTATGCCGGGCCGGGCGACGCAGGGACGGTGCGCGCCGCCTGCCATCGGGGCCACGCCACGCTGATCCGGCGCGCCGGGCTGGACGGGCCGGCCTTTCCGCCGCTTGCGGGCAAGCTGGCGGCACTGTCGGCAGGGTTGCGTCAGGTCTTCGACCCGGCGGGCATTTTCAATTCCGGCCTGATGGACCGCTGACATGCAGACCAACTTCACCCCCGACCAGCTTGCCGACCCGGACACCGCGCGCAGCAACCAGATCCTGCGATCCTGCGTCCATTGCGGCTTCTGCACCGCGACATGCCCGACCTACAAGGTGCTGGGCGACGAACTGGACAGCCCGCGCGGCCGCATCTACCTGATCAAGGACATGCTGGAAAACGGCAAGGTGCCCGATGCCAGAACCGTTCTGCACATCGACCGCTGCCTGTCCTGCCTGTCCTGCATGACCACCTGTCCCTCGGGCGTGCATTACATGCATCTGGTCGATCATGCGCGCGCCTATATCGAACAGACCTATCGCCGTCCCTGGTCCGATCGGGCGCTGCGCTGGATCCTGTCGCGGATCCTGCCCTATCCGGGGCGCTTCCGGCTGGCCCTGCTGGGCGCCAGGATCGCGCGCCCGTTCCGGCGGCTGGTTCCCGATGCGCGCCTGCGCGCGATGCTGGACATGGCGCCGTCCGAGATTCCCCCGCCCAGCCGCAACGACGAGCCGCAGGTCTTCCCGGCGGATGGCCCGCGCCGCCGGCGCGTCGCCCTGCTGACCGGCTGCGCGCAGCGGGCGCTGAACACGGATATCAACGACGCCACGATCCGGCTGCTGCGCCGGCATGGCTGCGAGGTGGTGATCCCGCGCGGCATCGGCTGTTGCGGGGCGCTGACCCATCACATGGGCAGGACCGGCGAAAGCCATGCCGCGGCCGCGGCCAATATCGCCGCGCTGACAGCCGAGATCGAGGGCGAGGGTCTGGACGCCGTGGTCATCAACACCTCGGGCTGCGGAACCACGGTGAAGGATTACGGTCACATGTTCCGCAACGACGCGCTGGCCGGGGATGCGGCCCGCGTGGCCGGCCTGGCCAGGGACATCACCGAGGTGATGACCGAACTTGGCCTGCGTGACGCCACCCGCGCCGCGCCGCTGCGCGTGGCCTATCACGCGGCCTGTTCGCTGCAACACGGCCAACAGATTCGCAGCGCGCCCAAGGATCTGCTGGCGGCGGCCGGCTTTACCGTGCTGGAGCCGAAGGATTCGCATATCTGCTGCGGTTCGGCCGGAACCTACAACCTGATGCAGCCCGCCATCTCGGCGCAGTTGAAGGAACGCAAGGTCGCGACGCTGAAGGCGCTGTCGCCGCAGGTCATCAGCGCGGGCAATATCGGCTGCATGATGCAGATCGGCGGCGAGGCCGGCGTTCCGGTCGTCCATACCGTGCAATTGCTGGACTGGGCCACCGGGGGCCCGCGCCCGCGTGGGTTGCCGATCACCTAGGGGCAACGATTGCCCGGACCGGGCCGCGCTCGGATCTCGATCAGGGGCCGGATGGCGCGGATCGTGTCTGCCCGTGCCCGGTCGTCCAGCGGCAGGATCGGGCGCGGCGGCTGGGCATCGGTGAGCCCGAGATGATTGGCGATGGCATGAACCACGCGCAGGCTGCCATGGCGCTGGAACAGCGACCAGAGCGGCGCGAAACCGGCCTCGATCCGCGCCACCTCGTCGCGGCGGCCCGCTTGCGCCGCGCGAGCCAGATCCAGAGCCGGACGGGGCAGAATTCCCGCCACCACGCTGAACCAGGCATCGGCCCCCGACAGCAGCGCGGCGCTGCATCCCCAATCGCCGCTGTAGCCGACGGAAAAACCTTCCGGCGCGGCGGCCCGCAATCGCGCGATCTCGGCCCGATGATCGCCGCCGGGCGGCAGCGGCATCTTGACCGCCCGGACCCGTGGCAGGCCGGCCAGCCGGGCCAGCAGGGTCGGGCCAAAGGTGAAATGCGTCGTGCCGGGATTGTTGTAGATGCAAAGCGGCAGATCGCTGGCCTCTGCCACAGCCTGGAAATGCGCGAACACCTCGTCCTCGGTCAGCGGTGTGTAGGAAACCGGTGCCAGCAGCAGGCCGTCCGCCCCGCAGTCAGCCGCGTCCAGCGCCAGAGCCCGTGCCTCGTCGGTACGCATCGCGCCGACGCCGACGATCAGGGGCGTGCTGCCGCCCAGCCGGTCGACCGCGACCCGCAGCGCGCGGCGTCGCTGATCCCGATCCAGATACATGTAGCTGCCGGTGCTGCCCAGAAGTCCGATCGAATCGACCCCGGCCGAGGCCAGCCGCTCCAGGATGGCACCCAATGCCGCGGCCTCGATCCGGCCCGCAGTATCGGCGGGCGTGATCGGAAAGGCCGAAAGGCCGTGAAAGATGCTGCGCCTTGCCTCAAGACCCGCCGTCATGTCGTCCCCCATATCTTGGCGCCGCCCCGCCGCGTCAGTCCGCGAAGGGGGGGCGCGGCTCGTGCAGGGGATCGGCCTCGCGGCCCGATGGCAGCGTGAAGCCTGCCTGTTCCATCAGACGATCGGAATGGGTTTCGATCTCGGCCTCCAGCCGGGGCAGGAAACCTTCGGGCGGGACCCCGGTATCGATCACCGGCAGGAATTCGACCACCGGGCGGCCCGGCCGGATACCCCAGCCCTTTCGCGGCCAGAACAGGCCGGTATTCACCGCGACCGGGACCACCGGCAGATCCGTCGCGGCCCGGATCGTGGCGACGCCATGCTTGTAGTTGCGCCGCTCGCCCGGGCGCGTCCGCGTGCCTTCGGGATAGATGATCAGCTGGCCCAGTCCGTCACCCGCAAGCCGCTGGTTGATGGTGGCCGAGATCGCGCGCAGGGCATCGCGTCCCTTGCTGCGGTCGATCGGGATGCAACCCACCTTCCACGCATACCAGCCCATGACGGGAACCCGCATCACCTCGCGCTTCATGATGAAGGCACGGCGCGGCAGGGCATGGGCCAGCACCAGAATGTCGAGAAAACACTGATGCTTGGCCGCGACGATGCAATCGCCGGTGGGCGCCGTGCCGCGCACCTCGCAGGACACGCCCAGATGCAGACGCGCGGCCCACAGCAGATGGCCGATCCAGGCCGTCGCGACACGGTTTGCCCCCCTGGCGCCGCCAAACGCCACCAGCGGCAGGCCGAACAGGCCGTAGGTGACCGTCGCCAGCGCGATATGCAGATAGAACAGGGCGTTCTGCACATATCGCCACGGGCCCAGAGGGCCGGGCGTGGCATCGTCGCGCCGCGCGCTCATCGGACCGCGCCCAGCATCTTCAGCGCCGCCCAGCGGGTCGCGAAAAAGCCCACCGCGGCGGCGACGACCGGGATCAGCAGCGGCATCAGCCAGCTCCAGCCGCGAAAACCCAGACCGGTCAGGAATCCGCCCGCCGCATCCATCTCGGGCAGGGCCGCGATCGCTATCAGCCCGATCACCGTGCCCGCCGCCGATCCGATGGCCGCGCGATGGGTGAAGCGGCGCACAAAGGCCGTCGCGATGGTGATGTCGCGCGCGCCGATCAGGCGCAAGACGCGGATCACCTGCCGATTCGCGGCCAGCGCCGCCTTCGCGGCCAGCGCGATCATTGCCGCCGAGGTCGCCGCAATCAGCGCCAGCGACACGACCCCCAGGGCCCGCAGCCGGTTGGCCGCCGAGACCAGCGGCCGCCGCCACTGCGTGTGATCGTCCAGGATCGCGCCCGGCGCCTCGGCCTCCAGGCGCAGGCGCAGGCCCTCGGCGTCGAAATCGCCGCTGGCGATCGGCAATTCGATCAGCGAAGGCACCGGCAGCGCATCCACCGGCACGTCGGGGCCGAACCAGGGCGTCAGAAGATCGGCGACCTGGGCGTCGTCCAGCAGTTCCGGCGCGCCGGCGCCCGGCGTCGTGCGCAGGATGCCCATCACCGATTCCGTCAGCGCCTGCTGTTCACCCAGCGGCGCGCTGACCCGCACCGTGACCGAGCCCGCCAGTTCCGAGGACCAGCGATCCGCAAGCCGCCCGGTGGCCAGGGCCAGGGCCAGCGCGAAGACCGCCAGAAACGCCATCGCCGCGGCCGAGAACAGCGTCAACTGCGCGGTGAAGCCGGTCGGCGGCACGATCCGGTCACCCTTGCCGCCATCGCCGCGCAGAAGCTGCTGCCACAGCGCGCCCAGCTTCGGCTTGCGAAAATCCTTGCGTTTCACAGATCGCTCCCCGCCAGTTGCAACGTCCCGCCCGCGATCCGCAGCACCCGCGCCGCGACCTGGGCCTTGATCGCCCGGATCAGATTCAGATCATGCGTGGCGACCAGCACCGTCTTGCCGGATTTGTTCAGCTCGATCAGCAATTGCATCAACCGCATCGACATGTCCCAGTCCAGATTGCCGGTCGGCTCATCGGCCAGGATCAGGTCGGGCGACAGGATCACCGCGCGCGCCAACGCCGCCCGCTGCCGTTCGCCCCCCGACAGCGACGGCGGCAGCGACCGCGCCTGCTGGGCAAGCTGCACCCAGCCCAGAAGATCGCGCAGGGCCTCGATCTCGACATTCTGGCCGGCGACGCTCAGCGGCAGGGCAACGTTTTCGGCCACCGGCAGGTGATCAAGAAATTGTGCATCCTGATGCACCACGCCGACGCGCCGGCGCAGATGGGCGATGTCGTCGCGCCCGAGGCTGCCGATATCGGCGCCAAAGGCCGTGATCCGTCCCGAAGTCGGCAAAAGATCGGCATAGAGCATCCGCAGCAAGGTCGTCTTCCCCGCGCCGGACGGGCCGGTCAGGAAATGGAACATGCCCGGCTGCAGGCTCAGCGTCATGTTCGACAACAGCGCAGGCCCTCCGCGATAGCCGAAGCCGACATCCTGCATCTCGATCAAGCGCCACCCCCATTCGTTACCGGGATCCTGCTCCGGCCGCTTGGAAGCCGGACCCGCGCTTGATAGAACAGCGACAAGGCGAATGCGAGGGTCGGCATGGCGGAAATAAGGTTGATCTGTCCGGGCTGCGATGCGGAATACCGCATCCCCGAAAAGGCGATTCCCCCCGAAGGCCGCGAGGTCGAATGCAGCGATTGCGGCAGGGTCTGGCATGGCGAACGTCCGGCGCGGACCGCCGAGCCGATGGATCTGAGCCGTTTCAGCGTGGCCGAATCCGAGGCACCGGTTCCGCAAGCCCGCGTCCAGCCACCGCGCCGCCGCGTGCCCGACAACGTGCTGTCTATCCTGCGCGAGGAGGTGGAACACGAACGCCGCGCCCGCTTTCACGAGGACGGCTTAGAAAGCCGGCCGGCAGCCGCGCAGGAACCGGCAGGCGCCGGACCTGGCGCCGCCGAACGCGGCGATCCGGATTGGCCCGCGACGACGGTGACGGCCGTTCAACGCAACGCCACAGCCGACCCGGCCGCACAAATCCCGGCGGCGCGATCCGCGCAGGACATACCGACAATCGCGACGGCCCCCGCCACCGCTGCCCCGGAAGTCACGAAAAGCAGCGCCGCGACGGCCGATGGACGGCCACAACCGGCCGTGCAGGCGAACCCGACACAGCCGCGTCGTTCGGGCTATGGCATGGGGTTCGGGCTTTCGGCGATGATCGCGGCCTCGGTCGTCGCGCTTTACCTGTTGGCACCGCCGATGGCGGATGCCGGTCCCTTCGGCGCCTTTCTGATGGATCTCCGCGAGGGCCTGGATCAGGCGCGGCTGTGGCTGCAGGATCGGGCAAGCGCGCTGTTCGCCTGATCCGCTTGGCCCAAACCACGCGCGGGCTCAGAACCGGTCCAGCAGGCGGCCCAGATAGTCGCGTTCGTCCTGCGGCCGCTGACGGTCGCCGCTGCGGCGCCGGATTTCATCCAGAAGGTCACGGGCGCGTTTCGCCGGATCCAGCCCCTCGGCCAGAGGGTCGCCCGAGGTGACGACGTTGCCGTTGCCCGACCGCTGTCGCCCAAGCGGGTCCAGCATCGGCCGGCCTTCGCTGCGCATCCCGCCTCCCGGCTGTTGTCCCTGACCATCCTGCGCGCCGGCCTGCTGCCCGCCCTGCTGCTGACCCTCGCCGGCCTGTTGCCCGCTGTCCTGGTTCAGCATGTCGCCAAGCGCCCGCATCCCCTCGCGCAGCGACTGGATCGCATCGGCCTGACGCTGCAAGGCGCCGCCGGTATCGCCATCACGCAGCGCCTGTTCGGCGTCATCCATCGCGCGCCCGGCCTCGTCCAGTTGCCGCCGGGCTTCGTCCCCCTGCTCCAGTCCCTGCCCCGGCAGCATCCCGCGCTGCTGGCCCAATTCCTCCCGCAGGCCCCTCTGACGGTCGGCGAAATCCTGCGAATTCTGCGACGGCTGGCCGCTCTGGCCCTGACCGAATTGTTCCTGCATGTCGCGGAACGCCTCGTCCGACAGGCGCTGCTGTTGCCGCAGGGTATCGGCGAGACGATTCATCGACCGGTTGCCCTGACCCTGCTGGCCGCTGCCGCTGCCGCCCTGCCCCTGGGTGACCTGAAGGTTCTCCATCATCCGGTTGAACTGTTCCAGAAGCTGCTGCGCCTCGGCCATCCGGCCCTCGTTCATCAGGCGCTGGATTTCGTCCATCATCTGCTGGATCTGATCGCCGGTGATCTGCTGGCCCTGCTGGTTCTGGGCAAAGCGGTCCGACTGGTCCTGCTGGCCCTGTTCGGCCAGCATCTGGGTATAGGCGTCGGTCGCGTCCTTCAATTCGTCCATCAGCCGCTGAATCTCGTCCTTGCTGGCACCGTTGCGAATCGCCTCGGACAGCTTTTCCTGCGCCTGCTTCATCCGTTCGAGCGCATCCGACAGCCCGCCATCTTCCAGCAGCATCGCCGCCTTCCACAACGCCTCGGCCAGCTTGTCGCGGTCCTGCGCCGACAGATCGCCTGATTCGAGCATGCCGATGGCGCGCTGCAATTCCTGATACAGGGTCTGATCGACAAAGCCCTGCGGCTGCCAGGTGACCGCCCGCAGGATCTCGGCGCTGCGGCCCGCATTTTCACGCGACCACAGAAGGTCGCGCCGAATCTCGATCAGGGCGGCGGCCAGCGGGTTGAAGAACCGCTTGCCCGGCAGCAGGGTTTGCAACGGCTGGGACAGGCCGGCCTGCTCGATCCCGTCCACCGCCTCCAGCGTCAGCGTGACCGGCAGGTTCGCCCAGGGGTGCCGGGCCAGGTCCTCGACCAGTTGCCCCCGGATCTCACGCCGGTCGCCCGACCGCGGCAGCGGAAGCTGCAATTCGATCGGATCGCGCGGCTCGGGATCGACGGCAAGACCGAAGCGGCGATCGACCGAGGCCAGGTCCAGTGCGATCCGCGCCTGACCCGAGACGACGCCGTTGTCGTCCCTGGCCTGGAATTCCTGGATCAGGCGGCCATCCGCGCGTCGCGTGGGCGCCGCCCCGGCCCGGATCACCGGCGCGCGGTCGGGCAGGACGGTCACGTCAAAGCGACGTCCGGCGACCGTGATCGCGCCCGATCGTTCGGCCCGGAAACCCGGCGCCTGTCCATCATCCGAAACGGCAGGCCCGATATCCTGCGTCACCGCGGCGCCCTCGCCATAGAGGCGGAAGGTGACGGCGCTGCCTTTGGGCAGTTCCAGCACCTCTCCCTCGCGAAGCGCGTTCAGATAGATCGTTGGACGGCGGGTATAGCGCGGCGGCTCGGCCCAGCCTTCCCAGGACGGTCCTGCCGGGTCGCCCGGCGCATTGGCCAGCGGCCGCCCCATCGTCGCCGCGATGGCGCTGATCCCCTGTCCCATCTGGCCGGCGCCGCCAAAGATCAGCGCCATGGCCAGCGCCACCATCGCCGCCAGGCGCAGCGCGAAAGGATCGCGACGGGCCAGATCGGCGTCGGGGCGCACGGCCCGCGCCGCCTCGGCCCGCGCCTGCATCTGCACCAAATGCGCCCGCCACAAGGCCCCCTCGCCGCCCAGAACGGCATGATCGCCAAGCGCGGCCAGCGGTCGGCCCGGCAGGGTGCGGTCCAGACGTTCCAGCGCCTCGGACTCGCGCACCCGGCGATAGCGCAGCCCCCCGACGATCGCCGCAACGATCAGCGCGGCCATCGCCGCCCCGCCCAACCACGGCAGGGCGATCGTCGGCAAGGATTCCACGCCGCCCAGGGCAAGGACGGCGAACAGAACGGCCAGCAGCGCCAGCAGCGGCCAGAAGGCCCGCGCACCGCGCTCCCAGACCATCCCCCACCGGGTCAGACGCAGGGCCCGGCCAATCTTGCCCTTCTTCGTTGCGAAAATACCCTCGGGGGTCCGGGGGCGGACAGCCCCCGGCGGTGACGTCGGAACCGGGTGTCGCGTCAAAGCCATTCCGGGATGGTATCGCGGGACAACATTTCCTCAAATGTCGGTCTGGCGCGGATGACGGCGAAGTGATCGCCGCTGACCAGCACCTCGGGCACCAGCGGACGCGAGTTGTATTCCGAGGCCATCACCGCCCCATAGGCGCCGGCCGAGCGGAAGACGATCAGATCGCCCGCGCCCAGTGTCGGCAGATCGACGCCCTTCTGGAACGTATCGGCCGATTCGCAGACCGGACCCACCACATCGACGCGCCGGACCTCGGCTGCCACCCCCGGCTGGGCCACCGGAACGATATCGTGATGGGCGCCATACATGGCCGGTCGCAGCAGATCGTTCATCGCCGCGTCCACGATCAGGAAATCGCGACCCTCGCCCTCTTTCAGCCAGATCACCTGCGACAGCAGCACACCGGCATTGCCGACGATGTTGCGGCCGGGCTCGATCTCGATCTCGCAGCCCAGATCGCCGACCGTCTCGCGGATCACCTGACCGTATTCCAGCGGCAGGGGCGGGGCATTGTTGTCGCGACGATAGGGAATGCCCAGACCCCCGCCCAGGTCCAGCCGGGTGATGGCATGGCCATCGGCGCGCAGCGCGCGGGTCAGATCGGCGACCTTCGCATAGGCCGCGCGATAGGGATCGAGATCGGTCAGCTGGCTGCCAATATGCACGTCGACGCCCACCACCCGCAACCCCGGCAGGGCCGCCGCCTCGGCATAGACCTGGCGCGCCTTGGCGATCGGGATGCCGAACTTGTTTTCCGATTTGCCGGTCGCGATCTTCTCATGTGTCTTCGCGTCCACGTCCGGATTCACCCGGATCGCCACCGGCACCTCGGCGCCCATCGTGACGGCCAGGTCCGACAGCGCCCGCATCTCGGGCTCGCTCTCGATGTTGACCTGCCGGATACCGCCTTCGATCGCCTGACGCATCTCGGCCAGGGTCTTGCCGACGCCGGAAAACACGATCCGCTCGCCCGGCACGCCCGCCACGCGGGCCCGCGTGTATTCCCCGCCCGACACGACATCCATGCCCGCGCCCAGATCGCCCAGCAGCTTCAGGACGGCCAGATTGCTGTTGGCCTTGACCGCGAAGCAGACCAGGTGATCGGTCCAGTCCAGCGCCTGCCGGAACAGGCCGAAATGGCGGGTCAGAGTGGCCGCGGAATAGACATAGACCGGGGTGCCGACCTCGGCCGCGATCCGCGTCAGCGGCACGTCCTCGGCGCACAGCGTGCCGTCGCGATAGTTGAAATGGTCCACCTAGAACTCCGTCGAGACGCCCATCCGGGCATCTCCCGAAATGGTGACGCGGGCGTTCTGCTCGAAGGGTTTCTTCGCCGGACGCTGGGGCGGCCCGTCCACACCGCAGGCGGACAGGAAAAGGGTGGCAATCAGCAGCAATCGTGTCATGCAAGAATCTCCTTCCAGCGGGCGATCTGGGCGCGCACCTGATCGGGCGCGGTGCCGCCATAGCTTTGCCGCGAGGCGACCGAATTGTGCACGCCCAGAACGGTGAAGACGCCGGCGCTGATCGCCGGATTGACCGCCTGCATGTCGGACAGGGTCAGATCCGGCAGGTCGCAGCCCTTCTTCTCGGCCAGCGCGACCAGCGATCCGGTGACGTGATGCGCCTCGCGGAAGGCCAGGCCGGCCTCGCGCACCAGCCAGTCGGCCAGATCGGTCGCGGTCGAGAACCCGGCCGAGGCGGCGGCCTCCAGCCGGTCGCGGTTGGCGGTCAGGTCAGACAGCATCCCCGTCATCGCGGCCAGAGCCAGCATCAGGTGATCGGCGGCATCGAAGACCTGTTCCTTGTCCTCCTGCATGTCCTTGGAATAGGCCAGCGGCAGACCCTTCATCACCGTGAACAGCGCCACCGTCGCCCCCAGGATCCGCCCGATCTTGGCGCGGATCAGCTCGGCGGCGTCGGGATTGCGCTTTTGCGGCATGATGCTGGATCCGGTGGACCACTTGTCCGACATCGACACGAAGCGGAACTGGGCCGAGGACCAGATCACCAGCTCCTCGGACAGGCGCGACAGATGGACCGCACAGATCGAGGCCGACGACAGGAACTCCAGCGCGAAGTCGCGGTCGCTGACGGCGTCCAGGCTGTTGGCCATCGGCCGGGCGAAATCCAGTGCCTTCGCCGTCGCCTCTCGGTCGATCGGATAACCGGTGCCGGCGAGCGCCGCCGCCCCCAGGGGCGATTCGTTCATCCGCCGGCGAGCATCCCGAAACCGCGACAGATCGCGGCCGAACATCTCGACATAGGCCATCATGTGATGACCCCATGTCACCGGCTGGGCGGTCTGAAGATGGGTAAAGCCCGGCATGACCCAGTCCGCGCCGCTTTCGGCCTGCGACAAGGCCGCGCGGATCAGCGCCTGCAGTCCGGCGATCGCGGCGTCGCATTGGTCGCGCACCCACAGCCGGAAATCGGTCGCGACCTGATCGTTGCGCGACCGGCCCGTATGCAGGCGGCCTGCGGGTTCGCCGATAATGTCCTTCAGCCGCGCCTCGACATTCATGTGGATGTCTTCCAGCGCCGCGCTGAACGGAAAATCACCGGTCTCGATCTCTGACAAGACCGTGATCAGCCCTTCCCCGATCGCCTTCGCATCGCTATCGCTGATAATGCCCTGCGCGGCCAACATGGCGGCATGGGCCCGGCTGCCCCGGATGTCCTGGGCGTAGAGCCGCCGGTCGAAGTCGATCGAGGCATTTATCGCCTCCATGATCGCGTCCGGCCCGGCGGCGAAACGACCGCCCCACATGCTGTTGGCGGCGTCCTTGTCCTGGGGCCGGTCGGTCATAGGGAAAGTCCTTCGGAGGTCACATGCTGCGTCTCGCCCTGCTTTATACGGCCCTGTTCATCGGTGCAAATCCCGCCTTCGCGGGCAAGGTGGACTGGCAGGCGGCGCGAGAGGCGGGGCTGGAAAGGCTGCTGCCGACCGAGAATGCGCCCGCGGTGGGCGAAACCCCCTTCACCGACCGCGACGGCCGCGAATACCGCCTGTCCGATTACAGGGGCAAGGTGTTGCTGGTGAATTTCTGGGCGACCTGGTGCCCGCCCTGCCGCAAGGAAATGCCCTCTCTGGACGCGCTGCAGGCCGAGATGGGCGGCGAGGATTTCGAGGTCCTGACCATCGCCACGGGACGCGACACGGTTTCCAAGATCGACGCCTTCTTCGATCAGACCGGGGTCCGGAACCTGCCCGTCCTGCTGGATCCCAAACAGCGGCTCGCCCGCGAAATGGGCGTCGTCGGCCTGCCGGTCAGCGTTCTGGTGGACCGCGAGGGCCGCGAAGTCGCGCGTCTGATGGGCGATGCCGACTGGTCGGGCGATGCCGCGAAACAGGTCATTCGCGAACTGACATCCGAGTGATCGCCGCGTGGCGGTGACAGGTGGTGACGTGATCGTTCACCATCCCCGTCGCCTCCATGAAGGCATAGGTGATGACCGGACCGCAGAAATTGAAGCCGCGTTTCTTCAGCGCCTTTGACATCGCAATCGATTCGGGCGTGGCGGTCGGCACCTCGGCAGAGGTCTCGAAACGGTTGAGGATCGGGCCGCCGCCGGTAAAGGACCACAGGAAGGGCGCGAATCCCTCGGCCGCTTCGATCTGCAGAAACAGGCGGGCGCCCTTTACGGTCGCCGCGATCTTGCCGCGATGACGGATGATTCCCGGATTCTGCAGTGCCCTCGCGATCCGCGCCTCGTCCCAGCCGGCCACACGTTCGGGGTCGAAACCCTCGAATTCCTCGCGAAAATTGTCACGCTTGCGCAGGATGGTGATCCAGCTCAGCCCGGCCTGAAAACCGTCCAGGACCAGCTTTTCCCACAAGGCCCGCGCATCGCGTTCGGGTACGCCCCATTCGGTATCGTGATAGGCGACGTAGAGCGGATCGGTTCCGCACCAGGCACAGCGCCCCACAACCATAGCGTTAACCCTGACTCCAGAAATCGCTGCGAATTCATCTCAGGTTAAGACATCATGGGCAAAGTGCAACAAACGACCGAAGACGAGGCTTGACGTGAAGGAAGGCACCCCACCCAGAGGATCGCCGCTGGACTATGCGATGGATCAGCAAAGCCGCATCACGCTGCCCGCCGTGCGCCTGGCGGTGGAAAAGGGCAATGGGGTCCTTGCCTATCAGCCGATCGTGCAGGCCGCCCAGCCGGGTCGGCCGGCCTTCTACGAAGGGTTGATCCGCATCATCGACGACAGCGGCCGGATCGTGCCGCTGCGCGACTTCATGCCGGTGGCCGAAACGACCGAACTGGGCCGCCAGATCGATTGTCTGTCCCTGTCGCTGGGCCTTCAGGCCCTGGCCGAGGATCCCTGCCTGCGCCTCTCGGTCAACATGTCGGCACGCTCGATCGGCTATCCCGACTGGATTCGGACGCTGCGCGACGGAATTTCGGCCGATCCGCATATGGGCGAGCGGCTGATTCTGGAGATCACCGAAAGCTCGGCCATGGGGATGCCCGATCAGGTCCGGAATTTCATGCGGGAGGTGCAGCGGCACGGGATCAGCTTGGCGCTGGATGATTTCGGCGCGGGCTATACCTCGTTCCGCTATCTGCGCGATTTCTGTTTCGACATGATCAAGATCGACGGGCAATTCATCCGCGAGATCGCCGAGCATCCGGACAATCAGGTGCTGACTCGCGCGCTGATGTCCATCGCGCATCATTTCGACATGTTCACCGTCGCGGAATCGGTGGAAACGGCCGAGGATGCAAGCTTTCTCATCGACAGCGGCATCGACTGCCTGCAGGGCTATTATTTCGGCGCCCCGACGATTGCGCCACCCTGGAAGACTCCGCCTTCGGTGGCGCGCCGCTGAGGCCGTCGTGCGGGTATCCGGCAATCCGAACACGGATCGCATGGATCGCGATCCGGCCGGGACACCGCCGGAAAACGCGCGCGCCCCGGGCACAGCCCGGCGCGGTCGCTTCCGCCGGGCCGCGCATTGCGCGACCGGTGGCGCCGCCTAGACCCTGTGACGCCGCGCAGACAGAGTAACCGTCGGCGCCGTCGGTCGCCCTGATCGGGCCCGTGTCAGGCCAAGGGCTCGAACGGCGCAATTGCGGCCAGAAGGCGGAGACATCATGGAGGAGATTTCGGATCGGAGATCCCATCGCGCAAAGCGAAGGCCGGTCAATCCGGGATTCGGCCTGCGCGGCGGTGCCGATCTTCTGGGCGGGGCGGAGGTCGCCCGGGTCTGCAAGGCGCCCATGGGATCGCGGAAAACTGGGGCCCGCCAGGCGTCATTTCGCGTCGCGCCGCCCCCCTCCGGGCTGCCAGCAGGCGCGCGCCGGGACCCGATCTGCTTGACCTGACGGTACGAACCCGCATCCTAGCCTCGATTCGCCGCAATTCCGGCGCTGATGGGAAGGAGCCCGCCATGACCAAAGCCGTTATCGTTTCCGCCGCCCGCACGCCGGTCGGCAGCTTTCTGGGATCGTTTGCCAACATTCCGGCCCACGATCTGGGCTCGGCCGTCCTGAAAGAGGTCGTTTCCCGCGCCGGGATCGACCCCGCCGAGGTCAGCGAAACCATTCTTGGTCAGGTGCTGACCGGCGGTCAGGGTCAGAACCCCGCCCGTCAGGCGCATATCAATGCCGGCCTGCCGCAGGAATCGGCCGCCTGGCTGATCAATCAGGTGTGCGGATCGGGTCTGCGGGCGGTGGCTCTGGCCGCCCAGCAGGTCATGCTGGGCGATGCGACGATCGTTCTGGCGGGCGGCCAGGAAAGCATGTCGCTGGCAACGCACGCGGCCTATCTGCGGGCCGGGCAGAAGATGGGCGACGTGAAGATGGTCGATACGATGATCCGCGACGGCCTGTGGGACGCCTTCAACAACTACCACATGGGCCAGACCGCCGAGAACGTGGCCGAAAAGTGGCAGATCGGCCGCGACACCCAGGACGAATTCGCCGTCGCAAGCCAGAACAAGGCCGAGGCGGCCCAGAACGAGGGGCGCTTCGACGACGAGATCGTGGCCTTTACCGTCAAGACCCGGAAAGGCGACACGATCGTGGACAAGGACGAATATATCCGCCCCGGTGCGACGCTGGAAGCGATGCAGAAGCTGCGTCCCGCATTCACCAAGGATGGATCGGTCACGGCCGCGAACGCCTCGGGGCTGAACGACGGCGCCGCCGCGGTGATGGTGATGACCGAGGACGAGGCAAACCGCCGCGGGCTGACGCCGCTGGCGCGCATCGCGTCCTATGCCACCGCGGGCCTGGATCCGGCGATCATGGGAACCGGGCCGATTCCCTCCAGCCGCAAGGCGCTGGAAAAGGCCGGCTGGTCGGTCCGCGATCTGGATCTGGTCGAGGCGAACGAGGCTTTTGCAGCCCAGGCCTGCGCGGTGAACAAGGATATGGGGTGGGATCCTTCGATCGTGAACGTGAACGGCGGCGCCATCGCCATCGGCCACCCGATCGGCGCCTCGGGCTGCCGCATCCTGAACACGCTGCTGTTCGAGATGAAGCGCCGCGACGCGAAGAAAGGCCTGGCAACCCTGTGCATCGGCGGCGGCATGGGCGTCGCCATGTGCCTGGAGCGCTGATCGCGACACCGGCGCGCAATGATGTTGCGCGCCGGTGTCTGTTTGGATAGCAAGATTTCAACGACACGATAATTCAGGAGGGGTATTCATGTCGAAAGTCGCCGTAGTCACAGGGGGATCGCGCGGTATCGGCGCGGCCATCTCGAAGGCGCTGAAAGAGGCAGGCTATCAGGTAGCGGCCATTTACGCCGGCAATGACGAGGCCGCGAAGGCCTTTACCGATGAAACCGGGATCAAGACCTACAAGTGGTCGGTCGCCGATTACGATGCCTGTGTCGCCGGCCTGAAGCAGATCGAGGACGAGATGGGTCCGATCGCGGTGCTGGTCAACAATGCGGGCATCACGCGCGACGCGATGTTCCACAAGATGACGCCGCAGCAATGGCGCGAAGTGATCGACACCAACCTGACCGGCCTGTTCAACATGACCCACCCCGCCTGGGGCGGAATGCGCGACCGCAAATTCGGCAGGGTCATCAATATCAGCTCGATCAACGGCCAGAAGGGTCAGGCAGGCCAGGCGAACTACTCCGCATCCAAGGCCGGGGATCTGGGCTTTACCAAGGCGCTGGCACAGGAGGGCGCGCGGGCGGGCATCACCGTCAACGCGATCTGCCCCGGCTATATCGGGACCGAAATGGTCCGCGCCATCGATGAAAAGGTGCTGAACGAACGCATCATTCCGCAGATCCCCGTGGGCCGCCTGGGCGAGCCCGAGGAAATCGCGCGCTGCGTGGTGTTTCTGGCCTCGGATGACGCGGGCTTCATCACCGGCTCGACCATCAGCGCCAATGGCGGGCAATTCTTCGTCTGACGTCCCAACCAGGCGACAACATGACACGGCCCGCACCGATGGTGCGGGCCGCTTTCAGAAACATGAAACCGTTCAACAGGTTAGTGGGACAGCCGGGTAATTTCTTCCTTGATGCGAAGCTTCTCGCGCTTCATCGCGGTAATTTCGAGATCGCTGGACCCAGGACTTTTCTGTGCCCTCTCAACGGCATCCGAAAGGTTCTGGTGCTTTCTGCGAAGTTCCTCGACATGGGAAGTAACCGACATTGCGTCCTCCTCTAAAGGTTGTGTCGAACAGGGACGATTGCAGCACAGCTTTTCGATTCTGTCACGGGACTTTCGCAAATAGTTCCGCAATCGGCGCGCCTTCGCGAAGAACCGCCTGCGCGGCCGGGGTCAGGTCTTCGCGATCGGCCGAGTGGCGGTCTGACTGATGCATCACGAAGGGCGCAAGCAAGCGCAGCGGCGCGCGCGCGCCCTTGCGGGCGACGACAAGGACGCGCCCGGCCTCGCGACCCCGCCGCGCGGCGATGGGCAGGATCGTCAGCCCGCCCGCGCGCTGATCCAGCGCGGCAACCAGCCCCGCCAACCGGTCGGATCGCTGGATCAGCGTGATCCGCCCGCCCGGCCGCAATCGACGCAGGCCAGCGTCGATCCATGCCCGCAGCGGCGCATCCTCGTGGCGCGCTTCGGCCCGACCGGGTTCCGCGGCGGCTGTGCCACCCAGGAAATAGGGGGGATTCGCGATGACGTGATCGAAGCTTTCGGTACGCAGCCCCGACGGCATCCGCATCAGATCGCCCACCACGACCCGCATCGCGATGCCGTTCCGCGCGGCGTTTTGCCGCGCCAGTTCGGCGTAAACCCCTTGCCGTTCCAGCCCGGTCAGCGCCAGGTTCGGCACCCGCCAGCCCAGGCACAGGCTGGCGATTCCCGCCCCGCAGCCCAGCTCCAGCACCGATTGCCCCGCCTCGGCCGGGCAGGCCGCCGCCAGCATCACCGCATCGGCGCCCGATCGATAGCCCCGGACAGGCTGTGCAAGCCGCAAACGCCCGTCCAGAAAGCCGTCTTCGCGCGTATCACTCATCCAGACCGGCGTTGCGCATGATCGCGCGGGCCATGAATTCGTCTCGGTCCGCGACCATCAGGCGGCGTGGCAGCACCCCGATCGAGCCTTCCAGAACGCTCATGTGCTGGTCCAGTTCGAAGGTCGGAATGTCCTCGGCCTCCAGCAGCGCCACGGCGTGCGAGATTCGGACAGGATCGGTGCTGCGAAAAAGCTCTTTCATGGGTCAGACGATAGGCGGCGGTTGCGCAATTGTCGATGGCATGGCAATGCGTTGGGCCAGAAACGGGATATGGCCATGGGTGTGAACGAAAACGTCCAGAAACCGCTGGACCGTCTGGCCGAGGCGCTGGCGTCCGAGATGGAGGCGGTGAACGCCCTGATCCGGCAGCGCATGGCCAGCCGCCATGCGCCGCGCATCCCGGAAGTGACCGCGCATCTGATCGAGGCGGGCGGCAAGCGGCTGCGCCCGATGCTGACACTGGCGGCGGCGAAACTGGCGGGATATGACGGGCCCTACCATGTTCATCTGGCCGCGACGGTCGAGTTCATTCACACCGCCACCCTGCTGCATGACGACGTGGTCGATGAAAGCCGGCAGCGGCGCGGCCGGCCCACCGCGAACCTGTTGTGGGACAACAAGTCCTCGGTCCTCGTGGGTGATTATCTCTTTGCCCGCAGCTTCCAGCTGATGGTCGAGCCCGGCAACCTGCGCACGCTGGAAATCCTTGCCAATGCCAGCGCCACCATCGCCGAGGGCGAGGTGCTGCAACTGACTGCCGCGCAGGATCTGGGAACCGATGAAAGCGTCTATCTGCAGGTGGTGCGGGGCAAGACGGCGGCGCTGTTTTCGGCGGCGACCGAAGTCGGCGGCGTGATCGCCGGCGCGCCCGAGGCCCAGGTGCGGGCGCTGTTCGACTATGGCGACGCCCTGGGGATCGCCTTCCAGATCGTTGACGACCTCCTGGATTACGGCGGCGCGACCGAGACGATCGGCAAGAATGTCGGTGACGACTTTCGCGAACGCAAGCTGACCCTGCCGGTGATCAAGGCCGTCGCCAGCGCCGATCCCGCCGAGCGGGCCTTCTGGGCGCGGGTGATCGAGGCTGGCGACCAGCACGATGGGGATCTGGAGCAGGCCCTGCGCCTGCTGGACCGGCACGGTTCGATGCGGGCCGCGCGGGCGGATGCGATGGACTGGGCCGAGCGCGCGAAATCGGCACTGGCAGAGCTGCCCGATCATCCGGTCCGGGACATGCTGTCGGATCTGGCGGATTTCGTCGTCAGCCGCGTCGCCTGAGCGTTTCGTCCGCATTTTCCGGCACCGCCCGCAGAAGCCTCGGGGACGGACGTGACAAAAGGGCGGGCCGCTTGCGCAACCCGCCCTTTCGGGGAAATGCCCCGGCCTATTTGGCCTGGACGAAGTCGGGATAGGCCTCCATCCCCATCTCGGAGATGTCGAGACCGGTGATCTCGGCATCCTGGCTGACACGGATCCCGCCGAACGCCCTGAGCGCCAGCCACACGACCAGGCTGACGCTGAAGACGAAGGCGCCGATGGCCACGATGCCGATGATCTGGGTGACGAAGCCGGTGTCGGGGTTGGTCGCCGGGACGATCAGCGTGCCCCAGATCCCGGCGATCAGGTGAACCGGGATCGCACCGACCACGTCGTCGATCTTGAATCTGTCCAGCATCGGAACCGCCAGGCAGGCAAGGGTGGCGCCGATGC
>CERQ01022234.1_pt1 | contig 27004 bp, 25 predicted proteins | sample 530711 | NCBI WGS metagenome assembly CERQ01 (sample SAMEA2620882, study PRJEB7988) | marine metagenome | biome: marine biome (ENVO:00000447); feature: mesopelagic zone (ENVO:00000213); material: "saline water (ENVO:00002010), including plankton (ENVO:xxxxxxxx)" | depth 850 m | reverse complement strand
GTGCCATGATCCCCGGGGACGTTTCGACATCGAGGCCATGATCGCCAAGGCGCGCGACTGGCCGGGGCTGGTCGGGCTCGATCTGGCCAAGGGGGTCAGTTGTGCGCAAACCTATCGCTGGACGGAAGGCGGTTGGGAATGGGGCAAGGGCTTCGGCACCGCGGCCGAAGACACGCCCTTCAAGGTCGTCGCGCTGGATTACGGCGCCAAGCGCAACATTCTGCGGTCGCTGGTGGCCCATGGCGCGGATGTCACCGTGCTGCCCGCCACCGCGACCGCCGATGAGGTCATGGCCCATGACCCCGAGGGTGTTTTCCTGTCCAACGGTCCCGGCGATCCGGCGGCGACCGGCAGCTATGCGGTGCCGATGATCCAGTCGCTGCTGGAACGCGGCCTGCCGATCTTCGGTATCTGCCTGGGCCATCAGATGCTGGCGCTGGCACTTGGTGCCAGGACCGTCAAGATGAGTCACGGTCATCACGGCGCGAACCACCCCGTGCGCGATGTCGAGACCGGCAGGGTCGAGATCACCTCGATGAACCACGGCTTCGCGGTGGACAGCCAGACGTTGCCGCAGGGCGTGATCGAGACCCATGTCAGCCTGTTCGACGGCAGCAATTGCGGCATCCGCCTCGATGGCCGTCCGGTGTTCTCGGTGCAGTATCACCCCGAGGCGGCGCCGGGTCCGCAGGACAGCCTGTATCTGTTCGACCGCTTCACGCAATCCATGCGGGCGCGCCGCGCCACTTAACCTCTTTTTAACGGCTTTCATGGCACGTCTGGGCGTTCCCGAAAGGAATCGTCCATGGCCGAGCCGCTGATCCAGACCGACCCGTTTCCCGTTCCGGCCCCGAACTTGCCGGAATCACGGCTGACGCTGGCCGATCGCAATCGGAATCCCCTGGGCCAGATATTGCTTGAGGATGGGTCGGTCGATCCGGCCGATCTGCTGAAGGCGGTGGTCATGCGCCAGCGCCAGAATGTGCGTCTGGGCGCGATCCTTCTGGCGCATCGCTGGGTCACGCCGGAGGCGCTGATCCGCGCGCTGTCGCGGCAATGGCGCACCACTGCCGTCGATCCCCGGACGATGCCGGCCGATCCGCGACTGATCGACGCCGCAGGGCCCGAATTCTGTCTGGCCCACGGTATCCTGCCCTGGCGCCGGGTCGGCGGCGTGACCTGGGTAGCCACCGCCCGGCCCGACCTTTTCGATGAGGTGCTGCCGCAATTGCCGCCCGAATTCGGTCGCATCCGGATGTTGCTGTGTACCGAGGATCAGGCCCAGGCCGCGATCCTCGCCACGCGCCGGATCTCGATGATCCGGCGGGCCGAGTTGCGGGTTCCGGCCCATGAGAGCTGCCGCACGCGAGACGAGGCTTTCGCCGGCCGGCTTGCCCTGGGTGTGATGGCCGCGGTGACACTGGGACTGTTCCTGCTGCCGGTCGCGGTGATCGCGATCCTGACCCTGTGGGCGGCGCTGACGCTGATCAGCCAGACGGGGCTCAAGCTGATGTGCTTCTTCTCGGCCTGGAAGCTGCGGGGCGAGGAACTGGAGCGGATGCACGCGATCGCCCTGGGCAAGGAGGCCGCGCCGCAGATGACCGGGCCATTGCCGGTGATTTCGGTCATGGTGCCGCTGTTTCGGGAAAGCGATGTAACGGGCAAGCTGGTTGCGCGGCTGGCGCGGCTGGATTATCCGCGCGAGTTGACCGACATACTGCTGGTCATCGAGGCCAGCGACGATGTCACGAGGAACGCCCTGAAAGGTGCGGCCCTGCCCTTCTGGATCCGGGTGGTCGAGGTGCCGGACGGGCCGATCCAGACCAAGCCGCGGGCGCTGAACTATGCGTTGAACTTCTGCCGCGGCCAGATCGTGGGTATCTGGGACGCCGAGGACCGCCCTGATTCCGATCAACTGCACAAGGTCGCGCGCGGCTTTCACCATGCCGCGCCGGATGTCGCCTGCCTGCAAGGCGCACTGGATTACTACAATCCGCGCAGCAACTGGCTGGCGCGATGCTTTACCGTCGAATATGCGACCTGGTTCCGCGTTCTTCTGCCGGGCCTCGCGCGGTTGGGACTCGTGGTTCCGCTGGGCGGCACGACATTGTTCTTCCGTCGCGACGCGCTGGAGGCCGTGGGCGCCTGGGACGCCTGGAACGTCACCGAGGACGCCGATCTGGGCGTGCGCCTGACACGGCGCGGGTGGCGGACGGAAATTCTGGACACGACCACCGACGAAGAGGCGAATTGCCGCGCGCTTCCCTGGATCAAGCAGCGTTCGCGCTGGCTCAAGGGCTATGCGATGACCTGGGGTGTCCACATGCGCGATCCGCGCGCGCTGTGGCGCGATCTGGGCGGCCGACGTTTCCTGGCCTTCCAAATCCAGTTCTTCGGTTCCCTGTCGCAATATCTGCTGGCCCCGGTCCTGTGGAGCTTCTGGTTGCTGAGCCTTGGCCTGCCGCATCCGTTGCGCGGACCGCTGGAAACGGTCTGGGGCGGACAGGCCGCGATTGCCCTGTTCGGCCTGTTCATTGCCTCCGAAGCAATCGGCATCGCGATCGGTCTCTGGGCCGTGCGGGGCGCCAAGCATCGGCACCTCATGGCCTGGGTGCCGACGCTGCATCTCTATTTTCCGCTGGGATGTCTGGCCGGCTGGAAGGCGATCTACGAGGTTGTGGTCAAGCCCTTCTACTGGGACAAGACCGCGCACGGCATCTTCGACGCGACCGAAACCGCCGAGTCCGCACCGGCATCGCCCGCCAGGGGCACCGTCTCGCTGCCGGTCCTGGGTCAGATCGGCGGACAGAGCCTTGCGGATGTCGCGAACGACCCCGATCGCGCGCCCGTTGCCGCCCTGGTCCCGCATCCCGATCCGGCGGCCGACAGTGATTCGCCGACATGCGCGCCCGATTTGCGGCAGGCCGCGGGCTGAGACCTGCCAAACTGTGCAAGCGCGCGCACGGGGCTATGCGGTCCTTTCCGCACCGTCTACCGGCGGATCGGGCAATTGCGCCTGGATCAGCGTCGCCGCCTGGCCGGTCACTTCGGCCAGTCGCGCCTTCAGCGCCGGCAGATCCGGCTGAGCCGTCTCGCGCAGCAGAAATTCCTGCGCGCCAAGCCCGATCTCGTCCATGTCCAGCGGCCGATCGGTCAGCAGCCGCGCCGAGGCGTTCAACCGCCACAGGAAGCGCCAGACCGAGGTCAGACCATCGGCATCCGCATCCGACAGCAATCCAGCCCGCCTGCCCGCGCGCAGTTGCGCCATCGTGCCCCGCCCCGGATCGCCGGCGCGCAGGGCACAGGATTGCGCCAGAAGATCGATATCCTGCAACCGGCCGGGCCCGATCTTTGCCTCCCAGACACCGTCGGGGGCTTTGGAAGCAAAGATTCGCGTCCGCATCGCTGCCAGATCGGGCATGACCCGACGATCGGTCCCGCGTGCACGCAGAATGCGGATTCTCAGCGTTTCGACACGGTCGTCGAGCCCGGCGGCATCGCGGCCAGCCCGGGCCAGGATCCGCGCGCGCGTCAGGGCAAGATGTTCCCATGTCCAGGCCTCGTCCATCTGGTAGTTCTCGAAGCTCTGGATCGACGTCGCGACCGGCCCCTGCCGCCCCGAGGGGCGCAGCCGCATATCGACCTCGTATAGCCGCCCCTCGGCCGTGGGTGCCGAAATGGCCGTGATCATCGCCTGGGTCAGTCGCGCATAATAGGGTCGCGCGGCGAGCGGACGGGGCCCCTCCGAAGCCTCGGCCCCATCAGCGTCATAGATCACGATCAGATCCAGATCCGAGCCCGCGTTCAGCATTCGCGCGCCCAGCGACCCCATCCCCAGCACGACCGCGCCGCGGCCGGGCGGCGGGCCGTGACGGCGGGCGAAATCCTCGGCGGTGACGGGAAACAGGGCGGCGATGCAGGCTTCGGCCAGATCCGCGTATTGACGGCCCGCCTCATCCGCGTCGATCAGCCCGCGCAGATGATGCACGCCGATGCGGAAATGCCATTCATGCGCCCAGCGCCGGGCTGCGTCCAGCGCCCGCTCGTAGCCGCCATCCGGCCCCGTCAGCGCCGCTTGAACGGTCGCGCCAAGCTGGTCCCGCAAGCCCTGTGCCCCCGGCCAGGGCGCGAAGAAGCTGCCCGCCAGAACCGCGTCCAGCACCCCGGAATGCCGGGCCAGATAGGCAGACAGGCCGGGCGCGGTGCCACAGATATCGACGATCAGATCGATCAGTTGCGGATTGGCCTCGAACAGCGAGAAAAGCTGCACACCCGCCGGCAATCCCGACAGAAAGCTGTCGAACCGCGCCAGCGCCTCTTCCGGATGGCCGGTTCTGGCCATGCGTGTCAGCAATTGCGGTTCGACCCGGCGGAAGATGTGCTGGGCGCGAGCCGAGCGCAGCGCAGGATAGCCCTGCCAGCGATCGATGACGGCGCGCGACCCGGCCGAGATTTCAGGCCGGTCGGGGGCCTCTCCGGGCGCGAAGAAGGCCTCGGTCAATTCGTGAACCCGCGCCAGCCGGGCCTTCAGCCGCGCCGCCCATGCCGCCGGATCGGCCTCGCCCATCAGGGCAGCGATGCGGGCCAATCCTTCGCCATCCCTGGGCAGCGAATGGGTTTGAGCATCGTGGACCATCTGGATGCGATGTTCGATCTCGCGATGCTTGCGGTAGTGGTCGGCCAGCTCGGCGGCCACATCATCCGGCGTCCAGCCCTTCGCCGCCAGGGCCGCCAGGCCGCCCACCGTGTCGCGGCAACGCAGATCGGGGTCGCGGCCCCCGGCGATCAACTGCCGGGTCTGGGTGAAGAATTCGATCTCGCGAATGCCGCCCCGCCCCAACTTCATGTTGTGGCCGGGCACATCCAGCCTGCCGCCCAGGTTCTTGTGATCACGGATCCGCAGGCGCATGTCGTGCGCGTCCTGAATGGCCGCGAAATCCAGGTGCTTGCGCCAGACAAAGGGCCGCAGATCGCGCAGGAAGCGCAGGCCCGCGGCGACATCGCCCGCCGCCGCGCGAGCCTTGATGAAGGCGGCGCGTTCCCAGGTCCGGCCCTCGGCCTCGTAATAGGCCAGCGCGGCGGCGGTCGAGATGCAGACCGGCGTCACCGAAGCGTCGGGACGCAGGCGAAGATCGGTCCGGAAGACATAACCATGTTCGGTCACGTCAGACAGCGTTGCCGCCATCTTGCGGGTGACGCGGATCAGGGCGGCGCGGGCATCGGCCTGATCGGCCTCGGCATAGGCGGTTTCGTCGAACAGCACGATCAGGTCGATGTCCGAGCTGTAGTTCAGCTCGCGCGCGCCGCCCTTGCCCATGGCCAGCGCGAAAACACCGCCGCAATCGGCATTGTTTTCGGGCAGTTTGCCGCGCCCGGCCTCTTGCGCGACATGGACGCGCAGCGCCAGATCGACGGCGCGATCGGCCAGATCGGACAACGCCCCCGTCACCTGTTCCAGCGACCAGACCCCGCCCAGATCGGCCAGCGCGACAAACAATGCCACCCGGCGCTTGGCCCGACGCAGCGCAACCGACAGCGCGGCAGAGTCCAGATCCTCGAAACCCGCCGTCTCGCGTGCGACCACATCATCATCGTCCAGCGCGCCGGCCAGCCATCCGGCCTCTTTCTCGATCAGATCGGCCAGATGCGGACTGCTGCCGGCCGCTCCGGCCACAAGGTCGGACAGCGCGCCCCCGGGATCGAAGATTTCGCGGATGTGACGCGCACGGTCGTCATCGACGGGGATGGGCTGGCGGCTGATGCGTGCAGAGAATTTCATCGCCACAGATTAGGGCCGCCGGACCCGCGGGGGCAATATGGTGCGGCGCGAAGCTGTTAACCCTTTCGATGCTTGGCCTGTCATCGAAACGTTGCTAGGCTTCGCTCCAGTGCAACAATCAGGCGATCCCCGGACGTTTCTCGCGCATGGCAAGCCTTGACCCGTCATCCCGTCGCTGGGGGCGCAACTGATGCGTCATACCGTCCCCCATGCGCCACAATTCTATGTCACGGCCCCGCAGCCGTGCCCCTACCTGCATGGCCGGGCCGAGCGCAAGCTGTTCACCGCCTTGCACGGCGAAAACGCGGCCGAGTTGAACAACGCGCTGTCTCGACAAGGCTTTCGCCGGTCTCAGAACGTCCTTTACCGTCCCAGTTGCGAAAGCTGCGTCGCCTGCATGTCGGCCCGGATCCGGGTCGCGGATTTCGAGCCCTCGCGCACCCAGAGGAGGCTGGCGCGCCGCAACGAGGGGGTGCGGCGGCTGGCGACCAGCGCCTGGGCGACCGAAGAGCAATTCGATCTGTTCCGCAGCTACCTGGACCACCGCCACGCCGATGGCGGCATGGCCGACATGGATATCTTCGAATTCGCCGCCATGATCGAGGAAACGCCGGTCAAGACGCGGGTGATCGAATATCGCTGCGACGGGCGCGAGCCTGTCAGGCTGGCCGCGGGCGACGACCATCTGGCCGCTGTCTGCCTGACCGACGTTCTGGATGACGGTCTGAGCCTGGTCTACAGCTTCTACGATCCGGACCTGAGCAGCGCCAGCCTGGGCACCTATCTGATCCTCGACCATATCGAGATCGCGCGCGCCGCGAAGCTGCCCTATGTCTATCTGGGCTATTGGGTGCCGGGCAGCCGCAAGATGGACTACAAGGCCCGGTTCTCCGCGCTGGAAATCTACAAGGGCGGCGTCTGGCAGGATATCGGCGATCCTGCGGACCATTCGAACGAAGCGCATCCGCTGTCGGTCGATCCGATCGTCGAACAGGTCGCGCGCATCGCGCTGCCGCAATTCGACCGCTGAGCCGGTCAGCGACGAAAGAAAATTACAATTCCCGGCTGCATTGCGTCATTTTCTCCGCCGGATCCCATTGACCCTTTCCGGAAGCGACCATAGTTTGCGCCGACGCGCGGGCTGGATGCTGTGGCCCGCGATGACATATCTGATGGAGTGGAAACGATGTCCCGAACGATGACGGGTGCGAGAATGGTTGTCGAGGCGCTGCGCGATCAGGGCGTTGATACCGTATTCGGCTATCCGGGCGGAGCGGTGCTACCCATCTATGACGAAATTTTCCAGCAGAACGACATCACCCATGTTCTTGTCCGGCACGAACAGGGCGCGGTCCACATGGCCGAAGGCTACGCCCGCTCGACCGGCAAGCCGGGTGTCGTTCTGGTGACATCCGGCCCCGGCGCGACCAATGCCGTGACCGGGCTGACCGATGCCTTGCTGGATTCGATTCCGCTGGTCGTGCTGTCGGGACAGGTTCCGACCTTCCTGATCGGGACGGACGGGTTCCAGGAGGCCGATACGGTCGGCATCACCCGACCCTGCACCAAGCATAACTGGCTTGTGAAGGATACCGCGAAACTGGCCGAGACGATCCACAAGGCATTCCATGTCGCCACGTCCGGCCGTCCGGGTCCGGTGCTGGTGGACATTCCAAAGGATGTTCAGTTCGCCACCGACGATTATGTCGGCCCCAAGCAGCTGGAGCCGTCGAAATACCAGCCCCGGATGAAGGGCGACATCGCCGCGATCACCCGTCTGGTCGAGATGATCGAACAGGCCGAGCGTCCGATCCTCTATACCGGCGGCGGCGTGATCAATTCGGGGCCCGGTGCAAGCCAGCTTCTGCGCGAATTGGCGGATGCGACGGGTTTTCCGGTGACATCGACGCTGATGGGGCTGGGCGCCTATCCGGCCTCGGGCCAGAACTGGATCGGGATGCTGGGGATGCACGGTCTCTACGAGGCCAATCTGGCGATGCATGATTGCGACCTGATGATCAATCTGGGCGCGCGCTTTGACGACCGGATCACCGGCCGCGTGGCCGATTTCAGCCCCGGCTCGGTCAAGGCGCATATCGACATCGACCCCTCCTCGATCAACAAGGTGGTCCATGTCGATCTGCCCATCATCGGCGATGTCGGTCACGTTCTTGAGGATGTGCTGAAGATCTGGAAGTCGCGCGGCCGCAGGACCGACAGAGCGGCGCTTGGCAAATGGTGGGAAAAGATCGAGGGCTGGAAATCGAAGAACTGCCTGTTCTTCCGCAACAGCGACAAGATCATCAAGCCGCAGCACGCGATGCAGCGACTTGAGGCGCTGACCAGGGACCACGATCGCTATGTCACGACCGAGGTCGGACAGCACCAGATGTGGGCCGCGCAATATCTGCATTTCGACGAACCGAACCGCTGGATGACTTCGGGCGGGCTGGGCACGATGGGTTACGGCCTGCCCGCCAGCATCGGCGTCCAGATGGCCCATCCCGAGGCGCTGGTGATCAATGTCGCGGGCGATGCCAGCTGGTTGATGAACATGCAGGAAATGGGCACCGCAGTGCAGTTCCGACTGCCGGTCAAGCAGTTCATCCTGAACAATGAACGCCTGGGCATGGTGCGCCAGTGGCAGCAATTGCTGCATGGCGAACGATACAGCCAGTCATGGTCCGACAGCCTGCCCGATTTCGTGAAACTGGCCGAAGCCTTTGGTTGCAAGGGCGCGCAGGTCCGCGACCCTGCGGATCTGGACGACGCGATCGGGCAGATGATCGAGTATGACGGCCCGTTCATTCTGGATGTCCTGGTCGAGAAACACGAGAATTGTTTCCCGATGATCCCCTCGGGCAAGCCGCATAACGAAATGCTGCTGGGCGATGCCGATACCCAGGATGCGATCCAGTCGCAGGGTGCGGTGCTGGTCTGACATGGCGTCGCGGATCTGCGCCGCTGGCGAATTTCTGCACGGAAGACAAGAGGCAGAGCGATGAACGCGTTGAATATCCAGCAGGGCATGTCCAGCCATTCGGCCTATGACCTGCGCGATCCGAATTCCCAGGTCGAGGAAAGCCACACCCTGTCGGTGCTGGTCGAGAACGAGCCCGGCGTCCTGGCCCGCGTGATCGGGCTGTTCTCGGGGCGCGGCTACAACATCGACAGCCTGACGGTGGCCGAAGTCGATCACAATGGCCACCAATCAAAGATCACGCTGGTCACAAGCGGAACGCCGCAAGTCATCGAACAGATCAAGGCGCAGCTGGGCCGGATCGTGCCGGTTCACGAGGTTCACGACCTGACGGTCGAGGGCGCCTCGGTCGAGCGTGAACTGGGCCTGTTCAAGGTGAAGGGTCAGGGCGACAAGCGCGTCGAGGCGCTGCGAATTGGGGATATCTTCCGCGCCAATGTGGTCGATTCGACGCTGGAAAGCTTTGTCTTCGAACTGGTCGGAACGCCCGCCAAGCTGGATGCTTTCGCCGACCTGATGCGTCCGCTGGGCCTGGTCGATCTGGCCCGGACAGGCGTGGCGGCGTTGTCGCGCGGCGCCTGAAATTCAGCGAGAGGCCCCGATCCGGATCGGAGCGATGTCTTCGGAATCCGCGCGGCTCGGCGCCTGCTGGTTGCTGGCCACGAGTTTCAGACGCGGCGGGGCCGCCTTCGAGGAATGCCGCAACATCTGGGGCAATTGCCTGCAACCCTGTTCGGACACGAGCGAGACATTGCGGGCGTGACGCAAATTTCCCACGATCTCGGTTTCAAGTTCCAGAAGGTCGCCGGGCGAAGGCCACTGACCTGCGGCGATCAGGTTCTGCCGTCCCTGAAGATAAGCCAGAGAGGCGTGATCCTCGCACCAGATCACTGCCTTCTCCCGCTCTGCATTACTCCAGACGACGACCCCGATCATGGGCAAGCTCTCTTTCGTTTTTCCGCGATGACACACGTGGAAGCTGTGACCCGCACACGAAGTTATGTACACGGTTAATGCAATAAAGCAGAAATCCGCCGATAAGCCAGCGTTTTATTGCCTTGTATGGCAGTTTTTTCACTTTTGCGTGCGGGATCGTCACGATTTTCCGCTAGAACTTTGAGCTATAACGGCAATATCTTGGGAAATTTCAGTCAGTTCCCCGGCTTGCGGCGCATTTGCCACACGATCACCCTGCATCGCCAGCATCTGCGCAGACAAATCGCTGGCTACTTTCGCAAAAATACCGGGTGCCAGGCGCGACAAACCCAGCAAGAGGTTCTGCAGCTTGCGCTGCACCTGCCAGTTGTCTGCCCCGTCGCGGGCGATGGGCAGGAACGCATCCTCAAGCAGATTCGATGCGGTCAGTGACGGAATGAAAAGGCGGCGGAATTCGACGACCGGCGCGGTCTCGTCGCGCCAGTTGCTGAGAACCTTGAAAATCTGTTCTGCTGCCAGATTGGCGGTTCCGGGATCGTTCACCGCGGGTGACAAAGCGCGTTGGGCGATTTCGGACAGGACCTGCAAACCGAAGCGCGGGTCCTGGCGAAAATCCCGTCTGTCCCGAATCGTCAGACAGCCGCACAGCTTGTCACGCAAAGACCCGGCCTTGTCGGGATCGGCGGGAAGACCCTCGACATGCAGGGCTGCCGCGGCGGGGTGAATGAAATCGCCCGGCGTCGCCTCCAGATAGATCAGCAGTTCGTTTTCCTCGGCGATCCTGCTCAGCGCCGGAATGTCGCAATGCTGCACATGACCGACGCGGTCCACGAAGATCGGCACGGCCCTTTCCGGCACGGCGCCTCGCAGCGGGTTGGCGCCCAGCCACGGGGCCTCCAGGCGTTTGCAGAAAGCCTCCTCTGCCGTGTGAGAGACGCGGACCAGCGTGTCCCCGACCCGGCCCAGCCGGCCCAGCCGGTCGATCCAGCGCAGCAGCGAGGCGATCACGATCAGGACGACAAGCAGCGTCACAGCGAACAGAATCAGTCGTCCGGACTCTCCGTATATCTCCGTCTTCAGCAGGATGATGCTGACAAGACTGAAGACGAAGGCGCCGATGAAGGTCGCCAGAACCGTCTGGCTGACCGAATCCGAAACCAGCAGAGGCACCGCCCGCGGTGTCGCGGTCCTGCCCGCCGCGGCATAGGCCGCTGTCAGGATCGACAGCGAGAAGGTCGTGACCGCCAGCATCGAGGACGCAAGGATTTGCAGGATCGATTCGATCGCATCGGCACCGATCTTGGCCGGCAGGTCGCCCGGGATCAGCCCCTTCACCGCGAAGCCCGCGACCGCGGTCATCACGCCAAGAACCGCGAAGGCGGTGACGCGAACCCAGACCCGTTGCGACAATTCCTGAAGACGCCAGCGCAGTTGGCCGACCTGTTGTCCCGTTGCCATCCGCGTTATCGCACCCGGCCGCTGGACACGTCGTCCACCGCGCGCCGAACCTGGGCCAGACGCGCGGCGCGGGCGGGATGGGTGCCCAGGACGTGATCGCCCGGGTCGGGAATACGCTCGAAGAACCGGGCGCCGTTGACCGGGTCATAGCCGGCCGCCAGCGAGATGATCGCGCCCAGGTAATCGGCCTGCAGTTCCCAGTTTTTCGAATAATAGCGCGATCCGACCGAGGCGCCGATCCGCTGCGCCGTCTCGATCGCCTGCTGGTTGTTGCCATAGACAGACGCGATGCTGCCCAGGATCACCGCCCCTGCCGCCGCGGCCCCCGACTTGCGGTCGAGATGGTTCAGGATGTGGTGGCTGACCTCGTGCCCGACGACGAAGGCGATCTCGTCGCTATTGCGCGTCGCCGCGATCAGCGACAAGGTGAAGCCGATGATCGGCCGGCCCTGGTCGTCGGTGGTCTGGAAGGCGTTCGGTTCAAGCCCCGGACGGTCATCGACGACGAACTGGAAATCACAGTTGATCGGCTGGGTGCGCCGCTGGCGACATTCTCGTTCGACCGCGGGTTCCATGCGGCGCATGACGCCGACGAAGGTGCGCGCGGCCGACTGGGGCGAGCCGTCGCTGACCAGAACCGGGGCGCGCGGGGTGCCCTGATAGGGCGAGGCCGGGGCGGCCACGGTCGTGGGGGCGGCATTCTGGATCGGCGCGCAGGCCGCCACCCCCAGCAGCAGCCCGCCGCCCAGGACAAGGGCTTTCCAGGAAATCCTCGTGATCGCCATTGCCATCCATGCCCCCTGCCCCGAAGATAAGGACGCGATTGGCCGCGCCTTTTCAGGCAGTTTAGCTTGCTGCCTTGTCCGCTGCAAACCCCGACGCCTTGCCCCGCCGCCCCGATCACGCGAATGTCTGTCCGACCAAAGGAGGCCCCGATGTTCACCATCGAGCACGATTTCGACGCGACCGTCATCACCCTCATCGACGAGGCCGAAGCCGGAGCGCGCCCGCTGAACGAGGATGTCGTGATCCTGACCTTCGACGACCGCGTCGTGCTGGAACAGATGAGTCCGGACGGAAATGATGTCCTGCGCGTCACCCTGTCGATGCAGCAGCTGACGGAATTGCGGCTGGCGCTGAATCTGCCCGAAGGCAATTACCGGATCGAACCCGAAAACAAGGCGTGATCCCGTCCCCTGCCCGGCAGGCCGCGGCACCGGTCGTGAAGTCGAGGCGTATGCGGGATCTGCCGTCGCCGGCTTGCACCGCGCCCGCGCCTTTGTGACAACGGCGCCGGGATCCGTTCCGGGATTCGCTGAAGGAGATGCCGATGGATTACCGCAACGATGCCGCGCTGGATTTTCTGGCCAGCCGCCGCTCGCACCCGCCCAAGCTGCTGAAGACACCCGCGCCCGGCCGGGCCGAGATCCTGCGCCTTCTGGAACTGGCCGCCCGCGCCCCCGATCACGGCAAGCTGGAACCCTGGCGGTTCCTGGTCCTTGAACGAGCGGCGCTGGAAAGGCTGACCCCGATCCTGCGCCAAGCGATCCTGACCGAGGGACAGGATGCCGCGACCGCCGAGAAGGCCGCCTCGGCCTTCGCATCGCCCGTGATCGTGGCGGTGATTTCAGCGCCTGTCAGCAGCGGCAAGGTGCCCGAATGGGAACAGATCCTGTCTGCGGGCGCGGTCTGTCTGGGCCTGCTCAACGCGGCCCTGGCCTCGGGCTGGGGCGCTGCGTGGCTGACGGGTTTCGCGGCACTGGACCAAGGCTTCGCGCGCACCCATCTGGGCCTGAACGAGGACGAGCGGATCGCCGGCCTGATCCATATCGGCACCCGCGGCGACACTCCGCCCGAGCGGCCGCGCCCGGATATCGAGGCCAAGACAAGCTGGCTGGAATGATCGTCCTGCGGTCGCTGATCCTGGCCTGGGGCGATCTGCTGCGGCCGCGAATCCTGTCCCTGGTGGCGATGGGGATCGGGCTGACAATCCTGCTATTCGTGGCGCTTCAGGCGGGCACCTTCTGGCTGATCCGGCTGGTCACGCCCGGATCTTTCGCCTTGCCCTGGCTTGGATCGGTCGATGTCGGAGATGCGCTGTCATGGGGTTCGCTGGCACTGTTTCCGCTGATGGGCTTCTTCCTGATGGCGCCGGTGGCGGCGGGCTTTTCCGGGCTGTTCGCCGATCGGGTGGCCGACGCGGTCGAGGACATCCACTATCCCGCAAGCCGGGGCCGCGCGCTGGATTTTCTGGACGGCATGCTGGAATCGCTGGCGGTGATGGCGGCGGTTCTGGGCGTGGCGATCCTGTCGCTGATGCTGACACCCTTTCTGGGGCCGCTTGCGCCGCTGCTGTTTTATGGCGCGAATGGCTGGCTGCTGGGGCGCGAATTCTTCCAGATGGCCGCGCGCCGGCATCTGGACGCCCCGCTGGCCAGCGACATGCGACGCCGGCACGGGCTGCGCGTAACCCTGGCCGGGGCGCTGGTCGCAGTGGCCTTGACGATCCCGGTGGTCAATATCGGCGTGCCGCTGCTGGCGGCTGCGGCCTTCACCCACCTGTTTCACCTGCTCAGCGCAGGAACCGGTCGAAATTCTGGACATCGGCGCGGGTAAAGCCCCCGCCCAGGATCAGGCTGGCGGTGATCGCCCAAAGGATCGTGGTGATCGCCGTTACCACAATCAGCTTGCGCTTCCACGGCGTGCCGACCGGCGCGCCCGCCGGCGTGCCCGGAACGATCTGGCCCACGTCCTGCTGGGATTTCTGACCGATCGGCATGACCACGAACAGCGTCAGGAACCAATAGATGAAATAGAGGATGATCCCCGCGGTCAGGTTCATCAGATCTGCTCCAGTTCGATCAGGCAGCCGTTGAAATCCTTCGGGTGCAGGAACAGCACCGGCTTGCCGTGGGCACCGATCCGGGGCTCGCCACTGCCCAGCACACGGGCACCCTCGGCCTTCAGGCGGTCGCGGGCGGCCAGGATATCCTCGACCTCGAAACACATGTGATGGATCCCGCCCGACGGGTTCTTGTCCAGAAATCCCCTGATCGGGCTGTCCTCGCCCAGCGGGCAGAGCAGTTCGATCTTGGTGTTGGGCACCTCCACGAAAATGACGGTGACGCCGTGATCGGGCTCGTCCTGCGGCGCGCCGACCTTCGCGCCCAGCCTGTCTTCGTATTGCGCCGCCGCCGCAGCCAGATCGGGCACCGCGATGGCCACATGATTGAGACGTCCGATCATCTGGAACCTCCGTTTGCGGCATGTTCTAGGGGTTTCAGCGCGCGAGCGAAAGGAAAACCGGGCCGCGTTAACGGCTTCTTAGCGAATCGCGGTTTATCTGAACCCATCAGACGACATGAGTGGGGAAACAGCCATGCTGACAGAAGTCGGAACCGAAGCGGGGGCCCTGCCATTGTGGCAAACGTCGCTGCCAGGGCGTCCACTGACCGGCCTTACGGTGCTCGTGGTCGAGGATTCGCGATATGCAAGCGAGGCGGTGCGTCTGCTATGCCTGCGCTCGGGCGCACGGATCAGGCGCGCCGATTGCCTGCGTTCAGCGGCGCGCCATCTTCAGACCTACCGGCCGGCGGTGGTGATCGTCGATCTGGGTCTGCCCGACGGCGATGGCTCGGGGCTGATCCGCCAGATCGCGGCAACCGAACCGCGTGTGCCGGTGGTCCTGGGCATGTCGGGCGATCCGGATGCGCGCGATGCGGCGATGAATGCGGGGGCCGACGGCTTTCTGCCCAAACCCGTCGAAAGCCTGGCCGTATTTCAGCAGGCGATCCTTTCGGCGCTTCCGGCTCAGACACAGGGTTTCGGGCCCCGCGTCCTGCCCGACGACGTGATCCATCCCGATGCCTCCGGGCTGCGCGACGATCTGGCCCATGTCGCCGAGATCCTGTCGAACGCACGAGAGACGGCCGAGATCGACTATATCGCCCGCTTCCTGGCGGGCGTGGCCCGTTCAGCCCACGATTCCGATCTGGAAAACGCGGCGGCGGCGTTGGCTCGCGATCATCAGGCGGGGCGCGCGCTGGCCACCGACCTGGCCCGGATCAGCGGCATGGTTCAGGATCGGCTGGCGAACGTGGCCGAAATGTAGCGTCCCGGGTAGATGCGGGTCGGCCGGGCAAGGCGGCGCCGGTCAGCCGCGACAGGCTTTGCCGCTGGCGACCCTTGGCGTCGAAATTGCCGGGCGACAACCAGATGTCATAAGCGTCGCGCAGCGCCGGCCAGTCGCGATCGATGATCGCGAACCAGGCCGTGTCGCGATTGCGGCCCTTCACGATCATGTGCTGGCGAAAGACCCCCTCGAAGGCAAAGCCCAGACGATGCGCAGCGCGTCGCGAGGGCGCGTTCAACGCATCGCATTTCCATTCGACACGGCGATAGCCGGCCTCGAATGCCCAGCGGATCATCGCCATCAGCGCGGCGCTGCCCGCGCGCGAGCCTTGAAGCACCGGCGACAGGACAATGAAGCCGATCTCGATCACGCCCGAAAAACGGTCGATGCGCATGAAAGCGGCCTGTCCCCTGGCCTGCCCGTCTTCCGGCGTCACCAATGCAAGGAAAACCGGGTCGGGCTTGTCCGCCACCGCCGCGATCCAGTCCCACAGCGCCTCGCGGCTGGGATGCGGCCCGTCCGGAATGTAGTCCCACAGCCCGTCATGGCCGCGATAGGCGTCAAACAGCGCATCCGCGTGACCGGATGACAGGGGCTCCAGCCGAACCCAGCCCGCATCGATCATTCGCGCGGCCGGCGCCGCCGGCGGCGTGAAATCCCCGACCTCCGGCCCCCGGGGACTGCCGGTCGCGGCATTCCGTCTGGCTGTCGTCATCGGTTCTGCCCCTGTCCTGATCGCTCAGGCCAGAATGCGCGGATTTTCCGCCATGTCGAGATCGGGAAAGACCACCCGCTCCAGTGTGTCGCGCGGAATCGCGAAAAGATCGCGCATCGCCCAGGCGGCATAAGCGCGGATGTCCCGCATCGGCATCAGGTCGCGGCCGGCATAGAGATCGCCCTCGGCCAGCCCGGGCCAGGCGCCGATCATGCGCCCGCCGCGAATCGCGCCCCCGGCCATCAGCATGGTGCCGCCGGTGCCGTGATCCGTCCCGCCAGAGCCGTTTTCCCGCGCGGTGCGACCGAATTCGGTCATGGCCAGCACCGTCGTGCGCGCCCAGTTCCGGCCCAGATCGGTCTTCAGCGTCAGGATTACCGCTGCCAGTCTTTCGAAGGCGCGGCCAAGCGTTCTGGCCTGGCTCGCATGGCTGTCCCAGCCGGGCAGGGAAAACGTCGCGATCCGGGTTTCCTCGTTCAGCCGCGCGGCGGCGAAAGAGGCAATCCCGCTTGCATCGCGCTGCGGGCGGCCGGTCCCCTGCGCCGGCGTCAGATCCTCTGCCGCGATCTCGATCGCTTCCTCGGCGGCGGCGTGAAAAAGCGGGTCATCCTCGTAGATGCGCCGCAACAGCAACTCGGCCTGCGGGCTGATCCGCAGCCTGACCTGCGGCGCCCAGCTTTTGGCCGGGGCGCTGCCCGACAGGATCCGCATCTCTTCGGTGCCGATGGAATAGGCGGTCCGCGATTGCGCGCCCGGCATGTTCTGCAGCAGCCGGTTCAGCCAGCCATCCCTCTGATCGCCGGGCGCCAGATCGGTGCCGGTGCCCGCCTCCAGAATATCCTGGCCGTCGAAATGGCTGCGCTTGTCGCGATAGGGTGTCGAGACCGCCGGCGCGAATGCCAGTTCGCCGGCCTTCCACAGGGGCAGCAATGTTCCCAACGATGGATGCAGCGCGAAATAGCCGTCCAGATCATGCGCGCCCTGTTCCGGACCGATGGAAATGGAGCTGCGCAGGCCGCGCAGATTCGCATCGCCATAGGGCTGGAACGCGTCCAGCCCGTCCATCGCCCCGCGCAGGATGATGACGACAAGGCGGTTCTCGCCAGGGGTCGAGGCAAAGGTCATGCTTGACATCCAGGGATGCGCCGCTGCCGAACAGCCGATCACGGCCGCGGATTTCAGGAACAATCGCCGGCTTGGCATGACCCTATCTCCTGTTGAAATCGGCCGAAGACAGCGCGATCACGATGGCATCGCGCACCGATTCGGCGCGCGGCACCGCCCATTTCAGCGGCTCGGACGCGGTATCGCCGAAGGCCGCTGCCAGAAATTCCCGCGGCTCGGGCCTGACACGGTGCAGACGGGGCAGAACCTGCGCGCTCCAGTGGATCCGGGCGGCCAGCCCCTGCGGCGTGATCCAGGAATGGGCCGCCTCTGGCCAGCCGTCCGGGCCGCGCGGCGCGCCCCAGTTCTGCCCCATCAGGGCCATCGGCCTGATGATGCCACGCTGGAAGACGCCGGGCTTCATGTCCAGCAATTGCCGGCCAGTGAACCCCAGGCTTCGCAGGGCCGCGATCACGAAATCATAGGGTTGACGCGCCTTTTCGCGAAATCGCGCGGCCAGTTCCGGTGCCTGGGCCAGCGCCGCGTTGACCACCGCCAGATCGCCGCCGCTTTCGGAATAGGTCGCCGCCAGCCGGTCCACCAGCCCCTGCGGCGGATCGTCCGAGACGAAATGCACGACGAGCTTACGCGCCAGGTGTCGCGCGGTCTCGGGACGCGCGGCCAGATCCGTGATCACCGCGCGAATATCGTCCAGCGAGGCGGGGCCTTTGTCGCCGTAGCGGCGCCCCAGGACGGTTTCGGGCCCCGGCTCGGCGCGGGTGGCATCGAAAATGCCGCGGTCACGATGATAGCGCAGCCCGGTCAGCAGCTCGGCCAGTTGCCGGACATCGGCCTGCGTGTAGTCCGCACCGACGCCGAGGCTGTGCAGTTCGATCATCTCGCGGGCAAGGTTTTCGTTCAGACCGCCGCCCCGCTTTCGGGCGAAACGGGAATTCGGCCCGACAGAACCCTGCTGGCTGAGATACAGCAGCATCGCGGGATGCGTCTCGGCGGCGAACATCATATCGGCAAAGCTTCCGCCCAGATGGGGGCGGATCGCCTCATCCACCAGGGAAACGCCCAGAAGCCGCCGTTCACTGTTGCCGCCGCGAACGGTGAAGTGATCCGACCAGAACCGGACCAGCCGTTCGCCGAACCCCGCCGGGGCGTCCAGTGCGCGCGCCATTTCGCGGCGCTGCGCCAGCGCGATCATCCGGTCCGAGAGCGCGCCGATGTCGTCGGCTTGTGCGCGGGCCTTGCGGTCACCGGCCTTGGCACGCCGACGCAAGCGCACCAGATCGCGCTGCATCGCGGAAATCGACGCCACGCTGATCGCGTCGGCGTCCGGTCCCGCCCCGGCGACCGAGGCCAGAACCTGCGCCGGATCCACCGGCGCCGCCATCAGCGGCGACAGACCATAGCCCAGCCGGATCGCGGCAAGTTCGGGATAGGCGATCATTCACATCCCCTGCAAAAGCACGGCCCGCCGCAGGCAGGACTGCCCCTGGCGCGGATCGTGGCACAGCAGGCGCGGGGTGTCAGATCACTCTTTTGGCAAGACCCGCAGACGCAGGTCGCGAAGCTGGTCGTTCGCGGGTTCGGAGGGCGCACCCATCATCAGGTCTTCCGCGCGCTGGTTCATCGGGAACATGATGACCTCGCGGATATTCTGCTCATCCGCCAGCAGCATCACGATCCGGTCGATCCCGGCCGCGCAGCCGCCATGCGGCGGCGCGCCAAAGCGGAACGCCTTGACCATGCCGCCAAACCGCTTTTCGACCTCGGATGCGGGATAACCCGCCAGTTCGAAAGCCTTGAACATGATCTCGGGCTTGTGGTTGCGGATCGCACCGCTGACCAGTTCATAGCCGTTGCAGGCCAGGTCGTATTGAAAGCCCTTCACCGCCAGCGGATCGCCATTCAATGCCTCCAGCCCCCCCTGCGGCATGCTGAACGGGTTGTGGCTGAAGTCGATCTTGCCCTCGTCGGTCTTCTCATACATCGGAAAATCGACGATCCAGGCGAATTTGAACTGGTCCTCGACAGTCAGGCCCAGTTCCCGCCCGATCTCGTTGCGGGCGCGGCCGGCCACGGCCTCGAACGCCTCGGGCTTGCCGCCCAGGAAGAAGGCCGCGTCACCCTCGCCCAGGCCCAGCTGCCGGCGGATCGCCTCGGTCCGTTCGGGACCGATATTCTTGGCGATGGGGCCTGCGGCCTCGGTCTGGCCATCCTCGCCCTGGCGCCAGAAGATATAGCCCATGCCCGGCAGCCCTTCCTTCTGCGCGAAGGCGTTCATGCGGTCGGCGAATTTGCGGCTGCCGCCGGTGGGCGCGGGAATGGCGCGGATTTCGGTGCCGTCCTGTTCCAGCAGTTTCGCAAAGATCGCAAAGCCCGAGCCGCGGAAATGGTCGCTGACAACCTGCATCTCGATCGGGTTGCGCAGGTCGGGCTTGTCGCTGCCGTATTTCAGCATCGATTCGGCATAGGGGATGCGCGGCCAGTCGGCCTCGACCGGGCGGCCCTTGCCGAATTCCTCGAACAAGCCCTGGATAACCGGCTGAATCGCCTTGAAAACATCCTCTTGTTCGACAAAGGACATCTCGACGTCGAGTTGGTAGAAATCGGTCGGACTGCGGTCGGCGCGCGGGTCTTCGTCGCGAAAGCAGGGCGCGATCTGGAAATAGCGGTCAAAGCCCGCCACCATGATCAGCTGCTTGAATTGCTGCGGCGCCTGCGGCAGCGCGTAGAACTTGCCCGGATGCAGGCGCGACGGCACCAGGAAGTCGCGCGCGCCTTCGGGGCTGGAGGCGGTAATGATCGGCGTCTGGAATTCGGTGAAGCCGGCGTCCCACATGCGGTTGCGCAAGCTGCGGATCACCTGCGAGCGCAGCATGATGTTGTTGTGCAGGCTGTCGCGGCGCAGGTCGAGAAACCGATAGGCCAGCCGGGTTTCCTCGGGGTAGTCCAGATCGCCAAAGACCGGCAGCGGCAGTTCCTCGGCCGGGCCCAGCACCTCCAGATCGGTGGCATAGACTTCGATCTCGCCGGTGGGCAGCTTGGAATTGACCAGTGATGGATCGCGCAGCTTCACCCGGCCGTCGATGCGGATCACCGTCTCGGCGCGCAGCTTTTCCATCGCGGCGAAGGCGGGGCTGTCGCTGTCGGCCAGGACCTGGGTCATGCCGTAATGGTCGCGCAGATCGACAAACAGGACGCCGCCGTGATCGCGGACACGGTGAACCCAGCCGGACAGGCGGACCGCCTCTGCGGCATGGGCGGCGTTCAGATCGGCGCAGGTATGGCTGCGATAGGGGTGCATTGCGGACCTCGTTCGTTCAGCCCCCGCATGAACCGTGCGACAGCGGGGAAGTCAACCGCTCAGAAAGGCCGCACCACGTTGCCGCTGTAGAAATAATAACCCATCCCGACCGCGAACAGGATGTTGCCCGCGACCGCATGCAGCAGCCACGCCGCTGGAAAGCCGTGACGCCGATAGGCCCGCGCAAAGATCCAGCCGCCGATGAAGGTCAGCGCCAGGACGACCGCCGACCAATACATCAGATGCGCGAAGGCGAAGACCGCGGCATTGATGGCAATGCCGGCGCGCCCCTGGGGCAGCACCGGTCCGTAGCGGTGAAAGAAAAGCGCGCGAAAGATCAGTTCCTGCGGCAGCGCGGAAAGAAGCGGATAGAGAGCCCAGATCAGCAACAGGAATTCCGGCCGGGTGCGGGCCAGGACGAACAGCGCCTCGGGGCGGACCAGCCACAGGATCGCGGTGCCGGCGGCCAGCGTCGCGATGGCGATGCCCGCCACCTCCCACCAGGGAATCCGGATGCCGCGGATCAGGCTGGACCAGCGAAATCCGCCGGTCCGCCACAACAGCAACAGGCCCGCCAGCGTGAACAGGAACAGCGCCGGAAACAGCCAGCCTTTCGGCAGAAACAGCGCGATGGCCAGCGGCGTCCCGACATAGAGCGCCGCGAATTCGGCCAGCAGCCGGGGGCGCGGCGCTACCGCGTCAGGCGTGCCGACAGCCATCGTGTCCAGTCGGCCGACGAGCCCGCGAAGGCATTCAGATCGACATTGCCCTCGATGCCCGGCACGATGCCGGTTCCGGTATATTGCCAGAAGGTCCAGTTCTGACCGGGATAGGTCATGCGCGGATGGTCGGCGACCGAGCGCAGCCAGAACTCGGCACGCAGATCGCCCAGCTGGTTCTCGCGGTAGAAATCGACCGTCGTGTAGATGATCGGGCGCTGGCCATAGTAGCGGCCGACGATATCCATGAAGACCGATGCCTCTCGTTTCACCTCGGCGGGCGGCGGGCGGCGTGGACAGGTGTTCGAATTGGTCCATTCGAGATCCAGGACCGGCGGCATGGCGCCGCGTTCGCGCGGGACGTTCTTGATGAACCACTCTGCCTGTTCTTCGCCGGACCGGCAGAAATAGTAATAATGATAGGCGCTGCGCGGCAGGCGCACGGCAGCAGTTTCGCGCCAGTACCGTTGAAAGGCCGGATCGACGTGATCGGCGCCTTCGGTCGCCTTGATGAAGGCGAAGTTGATTCCCGCGCTTCGGACACGGCCCCAGTCGATGTCGCCCTGCCAGCGCGAGATGTCGATACCGTGCACATCCTGATTGTAGGGATGGCCATTGCGCCAGGCATGGGGGCGGCTGTCGCCCAGTTGCGGTGTCTTGCCCGCGGTGTAGGTCGAACCGCCGGGGCCGCCTCCGCCTCCGCCTCCGCCGCGCGGGGGCGTGCGCGAACACGATACCGCCAGCACGAGCAACAGCCCGATCAGGATTTTAGTCAGATGCCTCATATCGCCTGCCCCACGGGATTTGCTGCTGCTCTGCGCCTGTCGGCGGCGCTTGGTGCCGTTATCGCAAAGCCGTGAGGCAAAGTCACCGGGGCGTGACGGTCACGTCTGCGTCAGAAAGCGGACCGGCAGGCGCAGAGGCCAAGGCTTCGCCCGATCAGGCGGGGCAGGATCCCTTTTGCAGCGGCGTATCGCCTTCAGTTGCTGGCCGGCGGGCTATCCGTGGCCGCACCCTCGGTCCCGGCGGCGGGCGCGGCGGCTGCATCCGGATTGCTCACCCCCTCGGCCTGCGTCACGGGCGTTCCCTGGGGCGGTTCGGTGGTCGCGATGCCGTCATCGCCTTCGTTCACACCGGGAAGGAACAACCACCAGGCAAGCGCCGCGACGATCAGCGCCAGCACGATGGCGATGACCGCCGGCCGGTGATTTCTGGCCGAGCGGCCGGGATCGTTGTCGTTGTGGGACATGGCAAGGCTCCTTTCTGGATCAACATGCAAACGGGAAGGTCAGTTCCGGTCCGGCACCAGCTTTCCAGGGTTCAGGATGTCGCGCGGATCAAGCGCCGTCTTGATCGCGCCCATCACCTGCCAGCCTTCGCCATGTTCGGCCGCCATCAATCCCCGCTTGCCGATGCCCACGCCATGTTCACCGGTAATCGTGCCACCGACGCGCAGCGCGCGTTCGGCCATGCGGGTGGCGATACGCTTGGCCTCGGCGAGTTCGGTCGCATTGCCCGGTTCGACAAGGATCTGAGCGTGAAAATTGCCGTCGCCCACATGGCCCACGATCGGCCCGATCAGCCCCGCCCCGGCGATATCGGCGGCGGCGGCGGCCACGGCCGCGGGCAGATGCGACATCGGCACGCAAACATCGGTGACCACCCCGGTTGCGCCGGGGCGAAGCGCGCGGCAGGCGTGATAGGCACCATGCCGCATTCGCCACAGGCGGGCGCGATCCTCGGCCGTCACGGCCCAGTCGAAACCCTGTGCGCCGAAATCGCCCGCCAGATCGCCGAATCGCTCCGCATCCTCGCGCACCGCGCCGGGCGAGCCGTGAAATTCCACCATCAGATGCGGCTTTTCGGGCAGGGTGCTGCCGGAATGGGCATTGAAGGCGCGCGCGGTCGCTGCATCGACGAATTCGATCCGGGCCATCGGAATGCCGGACTGGATGGTGGCGCTGACGCATTCGACGGCGTGATCGAGGCTGTCGAAGGCGCAGACTGCGGCGGCGACCTCTTCGGGCTGGCCGTGCAGGCGCAGGGTCAGTTCCGTGATCACGCCCAGCGTGCCTTCGGACCCCACGAAAAGGCCGGTCAGATCATAGCCTGCGCTGGTCTTGGCCGCCCGCGTGCCGGTGCGGATGATGCGCCCGTCGGCCAGCACCACCTGCAAGCCCAGAACGTTGTCGCGCATGGTGCCATAGCGCACTGCGGTCGTGCCGCTGGCACGCGTCGCGGCCATGCCGCCCAGGCTGGCATTGGCGCCTGGATCGACCGGAAAGAACAGGCCCGTCGCCCGCAATTCCACGTTCAGCGCCTCGCGCGTCACGCCCGGTTCGACGCTGACCTGCATGTCCTCGGCGCGGATCTGGACCACCCGGTTCATCCGCGACAGATCCAGCGTCAGGCCGCCGCGCACCGGCAGGGCGTGACCTTCCAGCGACGTGCCCGTTCCCCAGGGAATCACCGAGATCCCGGCCTCGGCACAGATCGCGAGGATGGCCGAGACCTCATCGGCGGTCTCGGGCCAGGCCACGGCGTCGGGCGGCGGGCTTCTGTGGAAGGTTTCGGATTGCGCGTGGTGATCGCGATCCGCATCCGACACCGACAGGCGCGCGCCGAGGATCCTTCGCAATCTTTCGATCAGTTCGTCCCGCAGCGCCATCGGCAAACCCTCGCCCGTGCCAAGTGATTGTTCCGGCGATGAACCTTGGCAAAGCCCACCGCGTTCTGCCATCAACAGGCCAAAGACCTGCCATAATGTCGCGGCAGAGACCAGTCAGACCATGATATCCCGGAAGGACGCCTCTCTGATGAACAATTCGCGAATTTCACCGCTGCGGCCCGACGCGTCGCGCCATGCCGGCCACCGCCTGCCCGATGGCCTGCGCGATGAAACGCCGCGGCGCGCCGATCATGCCTATGTGACGCTGGTCAGCAATCCGGATTATCTGCCGGGGGCCGAGGCCCTGCTGCGTTCGCTGCGCCTGACGGGCTCGAGGGCCGATCTGGTGGTGATGCATCGCGGGCTGAGTGCCGGACAACTGGCGCGGCTGCGGGCGCTGGATGCGCGACTGGTGGCGGCGGACCTGCTGCCGACCTCGGAGGCGTTCGACCAGGCCCATGCCCGCGACGCGCTGCATCGTCGCGCGGCCTTCACCCGTGGGGCCAAGCCGGATTTCCACACGCCCCTGGACAATTTCGTCAAGCTGCGGCTGTGGCAATTGGATTACGACCGCTGCGTCTTCGTGGATGCCGATGCCATCGTGCTGCGCAACGTCGACAAGCTGTTCGAGATGCCGGAATTCTGTGCCGCGCCCAATGTCTATGACGGGCTGGACGGGTTTCTGCGGATGAATTCGGGCGTTTTCACGGCCCGTCCCGATCAGCGCACCCATCGCGAGATGCTGGCGCGGCTGGACCGGCCCGGCGCATTCTGGCGACGAACCGACCAGAGCTTCCTGCAGGATTACTTCCCCGACTGGCACGGCCTTTCGATCCACCACAACATGCTGCAATATGTCTGGTTCAACATGCCGCAATTGTGGAGCTGGGACGACATTCGCATCCTGCATTTCCAGTACGAGAAGCCCTGGCAGGAACACGACAAGGCCGATCTGCTGCGGCCCTTGATCCAGCTTTGGCGCGCCATCGCCGCGGGCCAGCCGGTTCCCGACCTGGCCGCCCAGGCCCGCCCCGCCGCCTGATGCGCATCGCGCTGACCGGCGCCAGCGGCATCGTCGGCGGCTTCGCGCTGCGGGCCGCGTTGGCCCAGGGGCATGAGGTGACGGTGCTGGACCGCGCCAGCGGCTATGTCCTGGGCGACGCGCCCGACCTTGCCGGCCACCACGCCCTGATCCACTGCGCCTTCGCCCATGTCCCGGGCCGCTATCGCGGCGGCGAGGGTGCGGATGCACAGGGATTTCGGCGCGACAATCTGGACGGTTCGATCCGGCTGTTCGATGCGGCGGCGGCCGCGGGCGTGGGCCGGATCCTGTTTTTGTCGTCGCGCGCCGTCCATGATGGCCATCCGCCCGGCATTGCGCTGTTCGATGACCTGCCGCCACGTCCGGCCAATCTCTACGGCGAGGTAAAGGCGCTGGCCGAGGCGCATCTGCGCCGGCTGAGACCGCAGCTTCGGGCGACCTCGATCCGGGCGACAGGCATCTATGGGCCCGGCCCGGCGCAGAAATGGCGCGGACTGATCCGCGACTATCTGGCAGGTCGCGCAATCACGCCGCGCGTCGCGACCGAATTGCACGGCCGGGATCTGGCCTGCGCGATGCTGCTGCTTCTGACACAAGAGACCCCACCCGCCAGCGTCAATGCGTCCGATCTGGTCCTTGACCGCCGCGATCTGCTGGCCGAGGTGCGGGATCTGACGTCCAGCCGCCATCCCCTGCCCCATCGCGCGGATGCGTCGTTGCTGAACGTGCCGGATTGCGCGGCCCTGGCGGCGATGGGCTGGCGGCCCGGCGGCATGACGCTGCTGCGCCAGAGCCTGCCGCGCATGCTTGCGGATCCGTGAGGGTCAGCGTCCGCAGAGATAGGCATGAACCGGCCGGGTCTCGCCCGGCGGCGTGAACTCCAGATGGTCCAGCCGCGCGCCATAGGCGATCAGCCGGATCGGCAGCGTCCGATCCCCGGCCATCCGCATCTCGACCGTGCTTCCCGACAGGCGATATGCGACGGGCAGGGATACGATTTCGGCGCGCGCGCTGATGAAAAGCCCGTATTCGAAGGTGGCCGGGTCGGTGCAGGATTTCGGCGCCTGCCCGCGGGTCAGTCTCAGCATGTCGTCGCGCATGGTCCAGCGACCGATCAGGAAGCCGGGCGGCTGCGGGCGAAATTCGTCGAACCCTTCCAGACGCGCATATTCGGTCAGAAAGGCGTCATATCCCCGAACCTCGCGAAGATCGGTCAGATAGGTTGTCGGATCGGTCTCGCGCAGCCCCTCCAGATAGGCCGCGGCGCGGTGATCCAGTTGCCGCAGCACCAGCAGATAGATCGCGACGGCCGACAGGGCGGCTGCGGCGGCGATCCACTGGACACGGCCAAGTCCGCGCATCCGGCTGAATCTGATCGCGGCCATGTCCTGTCCCTTCCACTGCTTCGCGGGCCGGATGCTGCTTACGGTTTGCATCCGGGCAGGCAAAGGCATAGCAGAGAAGGCGCTGCGAATGGCCCGGACCCGGCCCGCGGCATTCCTACAGGTCGCCGGCCGCGACCACAACCGCCACCGAGAGCCATGACCGATACCGCCACGACCGACCTGCCCGGACTGAACAACGACACCCGCAATGTCTCGTTGATTTCGCTTTCCTTTCTGGCCATCGGCATCGGCATCGTCACGGGCCTGGGCGCGATCCTGCTGCGCTACCTGATCTCGTTCATTCACAACCTGTTCTTTCTGGGCGAATTCTCTTTCGCATATGATGCCAACATCGCCACGCCGCCGGCCCCTTTCGGGCCGCTGGTGATCCTGGCCCCGGTGATCGGCGGGGCGATCGTGCTGTGGCTGGTGCGCCGCTACGCGCCCGAGGCCAAGGGGCACGGCGTGCCCGAGGTGATGGATGCGATCTATTACCGCAACGGCAAGATCCGCCCGCAGGTGGTCGTGATCAAGTCGCTGGCCTCGGCGCTGTCGATCGGATCGGGCGCCTCGGTCGGGCGCGAAGGTCCGATCATCCAGATCGGATCGGGGATCGGATCGGTCCTGGGCGGGCTGGCGCGATTGCGCAGCTGGCAGGTGATCACACTGGTCGCGGCGGGGGCCGGGGCGGGGATCGCGGCGACCTTCAACACGCCGCTTGGCGCGGTGCTGTTCGCGGTCGAACTGATGCTGCCGGAATTCAGCGC
>CERQ01045301.1_pt1 | contig 27007 bp, 19 predicted proteins | sample 530711 | NCBI WGS metagenome assembly CERQ01 (sample SAMEA2620882, study PRJEB7988) | marine metagenome | biome: marine biome (ENVO:00000447); feature: mesopelagic zone (ENVO:00000213); material: "saline water (ENVO:00002010), including plankton (ENVO:xxxxxxxx)" | depth 850 m | reverse complement strand
GCGAAATGGCTGACCCGCGAGATCGGCGAGGACAAGGCCGATCAGGTCATCGCCTTTACCCAGATCTGTCACATCGTCCCGCTCGACACGGAATCCCGTGGCAGATCAGCACCATGTACGCTTGATTGAACTGTCCCAGCGTTTTTCCCGAACCAGGCTGTCGCCCTCCCAGGCCTGAAGCCTGGCGACGACGCGAAAATTCTCGTGGTCGCCGGTCAAACGCGTGGTCGTGACCGTTCTTACCGACCAGTCACCGCGGCGCATCTCGTGCGTCCAACGGACCTCTCCTTCGGCCGAGGTCGGCTGGTCCGGAAGAACCGAATAGCGTTCGCGTCCCTCGGCCGAGTGAGACAGGTCATGCCGGCTGATATAGGCATCGCCTTCATGATCACGGATCTGGGCGGTGATGCGGCCGGTGCAGCGGTCCTCATCGACGTTCCATTCGGCGGCGGGCGCCACATGGTAGGTGGCGTCCAGCGGCCGGCCCGCACGTGGCGGGGCGAAATCGGGGACCGACAGACCATCAGACGCACGGATCGGCAGGTCGAGTTGCGATTGGCCGGGCAGGATGGTCAGCGTCACGGGTTCCGGTGTCGGCCAGGCCAGGGGGAAATAGCTGCTGGAAACGGCCAGCCGGATCCGGTGCCCTCTGCGGAATGTCTGCGCGACGTGCTTCAGCGGTATCTCTGTCACATAATCCCGGCCCGGTTCCAGCGCTGCGGGCTGTTCATGACTGTCCCGGTGGGTCAGGTTCAGAAGACCATAGCTGACCCGCGTGGCGGCGCCGTCGGGGGCCACGTCCACCAGTCGCACCGCGACCTGCGCCACCGGTCGGTCGGCCCGCAGCGCAAGCGTCAGACGCGCGTCCCCCGCGATGTCCAGGTCCTCGTCCAGCGGCGCGGTCTGGAAAGTCAGGCTTCCGGCATCGTCGCGACGCTGATCGCCCGGCTGATCGCCCGGATGCGCATAAGAGCACCATTTCCCGGCCTGCATCCCGACCCAAAGCGGCGAACGGATGGTCAGCGCGGCGCCGGGCAGACCGGCACCGTCGCGGATCATCTGCCCGTCCGATCCCAGGGCGAACCTTGTCCGGGTCACATTGGGCGATGGCCAGGAAGGTTCGGTGATCCAGCGGCCGTCCCGGTGGGCGTAATGGGTGCGGGGGGCGGCATGATCCTGAAGGTAAAGCCGCAGAGGCGGCTCATCCATGATGCCGGTGTCCCGGCCCTTGAGCCAATGGTCCCACCAGCGCGTCTCTTCGGTCAGCCAGTCAATGGCCGGTCCGGGCTCACCAAGATGCGGATATCTGTGCGCCCATGGCCCGACGATGCCCTTGACCGGGCCTTTCAGATTCTCGACCAATCGAAACACCGACCGGCAATAGCCGTCGGCCCAGCCGCTGACGGCATAGACCGGAAGCTGAATCCGGGAAAAATCCTCGCAGACCGAGCCATGCTTCCAGAACGGGTCGCGGGTCTGATGTGCCAGCCAGGTTTCGAGCCAGAGGCCCGAACCGTCAAGCCGCGCCGTCCACATGTCGCGCCAGCGGTCGCCGACATGGGCGGGGTCGGGTGGCAGCGTGTTGATCCCGAACATCACCGAGGCCCAGGACAGCTGCTCGCACAGAAGTGTGCCGCCCATGTAGTGAATGTCGTCGGCATAGCGGTCATCGGTCGAACAGATGGTCACCACGGCTTTCAAGGCCGGCGGGCGCAGCGCAGCGATCTGCAACCCGTTGAAACCGCCCCAGGAGATTCCCACGATACCCACGCCGCCGTCACACCAGGCCTGATCGGCGATCCACGCGATCACGTCGCAGCCGTCCTGCAACTCGACCGGGGTGTATTCGTCCTGCATCACGCCCTCGGATTCGCCGCTGCCGCGCAGATCGACGCGGACATAGGCATAACCCTGCGCCGCCAGCCACGGCGCGCGCGCGTGGTCGCGTTCCAGCGTCTTGTCGTTCTTGCGATACGGAATGTATTCGAGGATCGCGGGCACCGGCCGCGCCTCGGCGTCCTCGGGCATCCAGATCCGCGCCGCAAGCCGCGTGCCATCGGGCATCGCGATCTCGGCATGTTCTGTTTCCCGCACGGTGAGGGGAAGTTCGGTATCGACCTTCATGAATGATCTCGCTGTAGGCAGGGCATGGCGGCTTGCCCGCTTATCTCCGCGGATCCTGCCGAAGTCCATCGCCCGGGCGGGCTATTCGGCGATGTCGGTGAACGCGTAGTCCAGTCTTTTCATCACCTGCTCGTAATTCCACAGAAGTTTGGAGGGCTTTTGCGCACCCATCCAGACCGAGGCCACGGCAAAGCTGTAGGCGTCCTGTTCGGGCAGTTCAGACAGTTTCATGTCCCTTGACACATAGGACGAGATGCGGGTCCCGGCGACCTGTTCGGCGGCGACTTCGATCTCGGCGCGCGAGGGCACGCGGGCCACGGTCGCGTCGGTGAAAAACACCCGATAGAAGAATTCCGCCGCCACCTCTTGCGGGCCCTCGCCCCTGGGCATGTCCGGGCGGCGCCCAAGGCCAAGGTCGATGGTCACCTGCTGGTGGCTGACGCCGTCGACCATCTCGAACAGGTCGCAATGCGACTGCGCGATGCGCGTGTTGATCTCCAGCAACCAGATCTTGTTCTGCACCTCGTCCCAGTAATATTCGATGTTGAAGCCGGCATTGTCATAGCCGATATGATCCATGACGATGCGCGTGATCTGGTGCATCTTGTCCTGCACGCGGCTGGGCAGGGTCGAAGGATAAAGATAGTAGAAGAAGCTGAGAACCTGCGGATAGCGGATGGAATCGACGGTGCCATAGGGAACGACCTCGCCCTCGTGGACATATCCCTCGACCGTGCATTGTCGCCCGCCGATCACCTGTTCGGCCATGCAGTAATGGCCTTCCACCGCCTTGATGTCGTCGGGCAGGTCCGCCTGCTCCATGACGAAATTGAACGGTTCCGAGATCTGGCCGATCCCGGCGCGCAGCTTTTCGGTCGCGTATTCGAAATCTTCGGGGCTGTCGATGCGAAATCCCAGCCGCGAGCCGGAGGACTTGATCGGCTTGATGAAGAACGGAAAACGCAGATCGGCCTCGCCGATCCTTGACAATGCGTTCTCATCGAAGGGATCGAAGGCGGTGAACTTGGGAACATGGTCTGGGACGACCTCGGCCATGACCTTGCGCGACCAGTATTTATGTTCGCATTTCAGCATGCTTTCCAACGAGGAATTGCGTGTCCCGAATTTCTGGCACAGCAGCGGCAGCATGGTCGAGACGGGAAAGTCGATATAGCCGACGATGGCGTCGATCGATCCGTCGAAGGCATTCAGCCTGTCTTCGGCCTCTTTCAGCATCGCCGGAATATCGAATTCTTGCGTTTCGGAAACCTGCATCGGGGTCAGAAGCTGGTGAAATTCCACGTCTTCCACGCCGCGCAGCCGTTTCAGGCGTTCGGCGTTCAGGTCGTCCAGTCCGATGACGAAGACGTTTCTGGTCATTGTTTCGTCCTTCCTGTTGGGTCTGCGGCGCGATGGGCAGCCCGGCCGACGCGCCCTTGCCCCCGTGGCCCGGTCCGCAAGCGGGTCAGGCGCGGGCCAGTTCGGCCTGCGTCGGGAAGCTTCGACCCTTGAGCCGTTCTGTCGTGCCCTCGATGTCATCGACCAGCAGCAGCAGGAAATCCCCCGGCTTGGCCTCGTCGATGGCCTTTGCGACGGCCTCGTGCTCGTCCATGATCGTCTCGACATGCGCGGAGGTGCCGGCACCTGCCGCACCGTCGTGAATCATTCCGGCGGTTTCGCCGGTCTCGCGCCCGCGTGCATCGGTTTCATAGACGTAAAGCCTGTCGCACATCCGGGCCAGTTGCGCGCCCAGGGCCGCAAGATCCTCGTCCCGGCGATTGCCCGGTGCGGTGGCGACGGCGATCTTGCGCTGCGTGGCCAGCCCGTTGACCAGCGGTTCCAGCGCGATCAGCGCCGGCACGTTATGGCCATAGTCGATCAGGCACTTGACGCCGTCCGCCTCGAAATAGTTCGTGCGGCCCGGCATCTGCGCAGGCGTGGGATGGAAGGTCAGAAGACCCGCGCGGATATCGTCGATCTCGATTCCATGGGCCAGGGCAGCGGCCGCCGCGGCCATGGCGTTCTGCACGTTGAAGGGCGCATGTCCCTCGAACGCGATCGGCACGTCATTGACCTCGACGATCTCGACGGTGACCTTGCCCCGCAAAAGCACGATCTTGCCATGCTTGACGGTCAATACCATGCCCAGATCGTCCAGATGCCGGGTCAGCGCCGGGTTCTGGGGATCCATGGTGAAATAGATGATCTCGCCGCGCGCCCAATAGGTGCCGTGTTCCATGACCAGCGGATCATCGGCGTTCAGCACGCAATAGCCGCCTTCGCGCTTTACCGCATCCACGACCACCGTCTTGCAGCGGGCAAGGTCTTCCAGCGTGTGGATGTCACGCTCGCCCAGATGATCGGAGGCGATGTTCAGCAGGACGCCGACATCGCATTCGTCAAAGCCCAGGCCACGGCGCATGATGCCGCCGCGCGCCACCTCCAGCACCGCGTGTTCGACCGTGGGTTCGCGCAGCACGGCCTGCGCCGCCGCCGGCCCGGAATAGTCGCCGCGCAGGATCACGTTGTTGTCGATCTCGACCGTGCCGGTGCAGCCCATGCCGACCGAATGACCGGCCTGCCGCAGGATATGCGTCGTCAGGCGCGTGGTCGTGGTCTTGCCGTTGGTGCCGGTGATTGCGGTGATCGGAATCCGCCCGTCATCGGTGGGATCGGGAAACAGCATCTCGACCACGTGCTGTCCTACCGGACGGGGTTTGCCATGGGTGGGGGACATGTGCATCCGGAAGCCGGGTCCGGCATTGACCTCGACCACCCCGGCCGATTGCCGGTCCAGCGGCAGATACAGGTTTTCGGCCAGCAGATCGATGCCGATGATGTCCAGCCCGACAAGCCGGGCGATCCGCTCCATCGCGAATCGGACTTCGGGATGCACCTCGTCGGTCAGATCGGCCGCGGTGCCGCCGGTCGAGATATTGGCCGTGGATTTCAGAAAGGCGATCTCGCCCTCGGGCAGCACGGTGTCCAGCGCGTGACCGGCCTGTTCCAGCATCCGGTGGGTCTGTTCGTCGACATGGATCTGGGTCAGCAGGTTCTCGTGCCCGACGCCGCGGCGCGGGTCGCTGTTCTCGACGTCGATCAGTTGCTGGATCGTGCTTTTGCTATCGCCGGTCACATGGGCTGGACGGCGGCGCGCCGCCGCGACCAGCTTGCCGCCGATCACCAGCATCCGGTGATCCTCGCCCTTGATATAGTTTTCGACGATGACACCGCCGTGATCGTCGCGGGCACGCGCGACCGCGGCATTATAGCCTGATCTCAGGTCCTCCACGCTGGCGATATCGGTCGTGACGCCGCGTCCGTGATTGCCCGACAGCGGCTTGGTGACGACCGGCCAGCCGATCCAGTCAGCCGCCGCCTGCGCCTCTTCGAAGGAATGGCAGACCTGTCCGCGCGGCACCGGCACACCGGCATCTGCCAGGATCTGCTTGGTCCATTCCTTGTCGTCGGCGATCGAATGCCCGATGATTCCCGAGGCGTCGGTCACCGTGGCCTGAAACCGGCGCTGCTTGATGCCGTGGCCCAGCTGGGTATAGCTGGTGCCTTCGGTCAGGTTGTAGGCGGGAATGTTGCGATCCCTGGCGGCGTTGACGATGGATCCGGTCGACGGCCCCAAGGCGTTCGCGTCACGCACCTCTTTCAGGTGGTCGATGATCGGCGTCAGATCGACATCCTCGCCGTCGTAAAGCTTTCGAACGATCTGCACCGCCGCCTCGCCGGCCGCGATGCCGCTTGCTTCGTCGCGATAGCGGTAGACGACATTGTAGATGCCCGGATCATAGCTGTCCACGGTCTTGCCGTAACCCACCGAGAAGCCGACAAGGTTCTGCAACTCGATGGCGACATGCTCGACCATGTGCCCAGCCCAGGTGCCGCTGCGCACCCGTTGCAGAAAACCGCCCGGCTCTCCGACCGAACAGCGATGATTGTAAATGGTGGGGATCAGCGCCTGAAGCCTTTCGGCGATCGCCGGCACCTGGTCGCTTGGCCGGTCTTCCAGGTCCTCGATGTCCAGCCGCATGTAGATGGCTTGATAACGGCTGTAATAATTCGGTCCGCGCAACGCGCGATGTTCAAGAATATGCAATCCTGTGCTCCAGGCTCTTGGCCCTGAGCTCATCGTGTCCCAGGACTCGTCGGTCTGTCAGACTGTATCCACAGCCATCGACCAGCGCGTGCATGATGACGTTATTGACGCTGACCGCCTCGCCGTCCGCGAGACTGAAGACATTCGACCCTGTAACCTGGGAACTGTCAACGAGGATCACGTGACCGGGCCCGAATGCATGGATCACATCCTCTTCAAACAGGACCGCCGCATCCTCGCCCAAGCCGATGCCCAGATATTCGGGATTGGTCGCGCCGACCTCCATCAGCCGCGAGAAACGCCCGCGTTCGAGAAAATGGGTATCGATAATGACCCCCGCCACCAGACCGAAGCCGGCAGTCATCTTGACCGCACCCTTGCGCAGGGAATCATTGGCAGCACCGCCATAGACCATGGTCTGCGACTGGCAGGCAGCGCCCGCGCTGGTCCCCGCGATCACCGCGCCCTCGGCATGGCGGGCCCGAATCGCCTCCAATGCGGCAGTCGCGCCCAGAATATTCGTCAGCCGCATCTGGTCGCCGCCAGAAATGAAGATGACGTCCGAACGCCGAATCATCCCGACGATATCATCCGACGCCGCATCCTGGCGTTCGCGGATCCGGATATCCACGACCTCGCCCGCGCCGATCGCGGAAAACGCGGTGCGATACGATTCGAACACCTCGCCCGGAGTGCTGCTGGCGGTCGTGATCACACCGACCACCGGCGCCGTCTTTCCCGAAACGGCCAGCACGCGGCGCAGGATATCTGCGCGCGAGGTCTTGTCTTCCGCCCCCCCGATCGCGACAAGCGGCCCCTTGGTGCCATGGGTGGTGGGCATGCTCATCGACTGCGCTCCGTTCCTCATGAATGGACGTTATCTTGTATGTCGGTGTATCACCAGCTTGCCAATCGACAGACCGTCTCGCATTCATGCGATGCCGTTCCGCCGATCCTTGACATGAAATGGTTGATGCGAGGTTAGGCGAACGCTCATCCAGCAATGCGGAGGCCATGTTTCATGTCCGAGACAGCGAGGGCGCGGGGATTCAGTCTTGCGATCCACGGAGGCGCGGGGGTCATGCCGCGCGACAGCATGACGCCCGACCGCGAGGCGCGGCTTCATGCGGCGCTGACGCGCGTGCTGGACGCGGGCGAAGCCGTGTTGTCGCGCGATGGCAGCGCGCTTGACGCGGTGACGGCAGCGGTCTGCGTGCTGGAGGACGAACCGCTGTTCAACGCGGGCCGGGGCGCCGTCTTTACCCGCGACGGCAGGCAAGAGATGGATGCCGCCGTGATGGACGGCCGCGACCGCAGCGCGGGCGCCGTCGCCGGCATCTTCGGGCCGAGGAACCCCATCCTTGCCGCGCGCGCCGTTCTGGAACACACCGATCACGTCCTCATGATCGGCGATGGCGCCCTTGCCGTGGCGCGGGCGGCCGGGCTTGAATTCTGCACCGAAGACCACTTCTTCACGCAAGATCGCCATGACGCCCTGCAAGAGACGTTGAAGATGGAGCAACAGGGCAGGCTCGACGACGATCCCGCGCGCCGCCACGGGACTGTCGGCGCAGTGGCCCGCGATCGGCATGGCGCGCTGGCCGCGGCGACCTCGACCGGCGGCATGACGGCAAAGCGATCGGGCCGCGTCGGCGACAGCCCGATAATCGGCGCCGGCACATTCGCGGACAACGCCACCTGCGCGGTATCGGCCACCGGCGACGGCGAAATGTTCCTGCGCCTGTCCGTGGCGCACGAGATTGCAGCCCGCATCCGCCTGGCCGGCCTTGCGCTGGATCGCGCCGCGCAGGAGGTCGTGATGACCGACCTGACGGCCATCGGCGGCTCCGGCGGGCTGATCGCGGTCGATCGGGACGGTCGCATTTCAGCGCCGTTCAATTGCGAAGGCATGCATCGCGGCTGGGTCGTCGAAGGCAAAACCCGGAAAACCGCCATCTACTGATTTGCCGCAGCGTCGGCATCCCGACAGACTGGAAGGCCACGCGATCCGGCGGCGGATTCAGCCTCTGCCTTTCCAGGGGACCAGTTTGCGTTCGGCGAGGCGCATGAGGACGTCGATGGCGTAGCCGATGATGCCGATCAGGATGATTCCCATCAGCACGATGTCGGTCAGCTGGAACTTGGAGGCGGCGATGATCATCATGCCGGCACCCTTCTGGGCGGCGACCAGTTCGGCCGCGACGACGGTGCCCCAGCAGACGCCCATCGCGACGCGCGCGCCGGTAAAGATTTCGGGCAGCGAGTTGGGCAGGATCACATGGCGCAGCAACTGCCATTTCGATGTCCCCAGCGAATAGGCGGCATGGACCTTGGTGATGTTGACCCCCGAGACGCCGGCCCGCGCCGCGATGGTCATGACCCACAGCGCGGCCAGAAACAGCAGCACGATCTTGCCGGTTTCCCAGATCCCGAACCAGATGATGACCAGCGGGATCAGCGCCAGGGGCGGCACCGGGCGCATGAACTCCACGATCGGATCGAACCAGCCGCGGAACCAGCCCGACAACCCCATCGCATAGCCAAGCGGAATGCCCACCAGCGATCCCAGGGCAAAGCCCGCCAGCACCCGCATCAGCGAGGCGCCCAGATGTTCCCACAGGCTGAAATTCTGGTAGCCGGTCCGCGCGATCTCGACGAAACGGCCGGCCACGGCCTCGGGCGAGGGCAGCCAGATCGGCTCCATCTGCAACCCCTCGTCGGCGGCAAAGCCCAGCGTGCCCTTGGCGGTCATGCTCACCGTGCCATGATCCACGCGGACCCTGCCGCCGGGGGCGATGGCGGTGCCGTCGATGGCGCTGGCCTGCGCGCCCCCGGGCAACGGGATCAACCGGTCGCGCCCGCGCGGCACCGACGCCACGACCGCATCCCCGGCCGCGTCCGCAGGCGCATCGATCCCGGCAAAGACCCGGACCCGGCCGCTTGTCGGCCGACCATCCGCGCCCCGCGCCTGATAGGCAAAGCCCGTCTCGCCGATGAAGGGGCCGGGCACATGGAACGGCACCAGCCGCGACCCGGTAAAGGCGCCCCACAGCACGAAGACCACGAGAATCGAGATGACCGAGGCCGCCCGGTCTGGCCGGATCGCGCTTTCATCGCCGAAGGTCACCGTCTTCAGGCTGGTGAAATCCTTGCGCTGACCGGTCCTGCGCCGGATCAGTTTCACGACCAGCGCGGCGGCCGCGAACAGGCCCGCATAGACCAGCAGAAGCGCCAGGCCGGTCATGCCGCATCCCCCTGACGGCCCATGATCTCTTCTTCCATGTTCCAGATCATCGACAGGATCTCCTCGCGGCGGGCGGCGAAATCGGGCCGCTTCTTGATCTGCCGCAGATCCTGGCCGACCCCCTGATCGGCAAAGGGCAGATGGTATTCCTTGTAGATCCGGCCCGGACGCGGGGCCATGACGATCAGCCTTTCGCCCAGAAGCAGCGCCTCCTCGACGGAATGGGTGATCAGGATGATGGTCTTGCCCGTCTCCTTCCACAGATCGAGGATCATGGCCTGCATCTTTTCCCGCGTCAGCGCATCCAGCGCGCCCAGAGGCTCGTCCATCAGGATGACATCGGGGTCATTGGCCAGGCATCGCGCCAGCGCGACCCGCTGCTGCATGCCGCCGGACAATTCGTAGGTCGCCTTCTCGCGGAAATCCTGCAATCCCACGACCTCGATCAGATGATCCACCCGCGGCCCGAATTGCGCCTCGCGCTGGCCCGCCATGCGCGGTCCGAAGGACACGTTGTCGCGCACATTCATCCATTCGAACAAGGCGCCCTGCTGGAACACGACGCCGCGTTCCGCATCCGGCCCGGTCACCGCATGGCCGTTCAGCGCGACGCGGCCCGCGGTCGGCGCCAGAAACCCCGCCACGATATTCAGCAAGGTCGATTTCCCGCAGCCCGACGGCCCCAGGACCGACATCAGCTGGCCCGGCCTCAGGTCGAGCGAGACATCCTGCAACGCCTGCACATGCGCGCCGTTGGCCAGATCGAACCGCATCGAGATATTGGTCAATGTAAGTCCGGACATGGGGCTGTTTTCCTGGTGCCGCAGCAAGGTCGGAAGGCGCAATCACGCCTTCCGTCATCATCATCAGCGGCCGGCCACATCGGCCAGCGGGCCCGTGTCGATCAGGGCGGCGTAGGATGGCAGGATTTCGGGAACGGTTCCGTTCTCGCGAAAGAATTCCGCCGCGCCGTCCAGATAGGTGCCCACGCGCCCGCCAAGCCAGGCATCCGACAGCAACTGGTCCACCGACAGGAACACGAAGTCGTCGATCGTGTCGCCCGCCACCGCGGTTTCCATGCCCGCGTCCCGCGCGATCACCGACAGCATCTCGTCGCGCCTGTCGCCCGCGTTCCATGCCGCGTTCGCCTGCGCGGTGACGGCCACGAAATCGGCCAGAAGCCGGGGTTGCCCGGCGGCGAAGTCGCCCGTGGTCGTGATCAGATCGAAGGACAGGATCCCGATCGCTTCCTTCTCGGCGCCGGTCAGCAGCACATTGCCGAATTCCCGCATCCGGGCCAGCGCGCCGCCCCAGCCACAGGCCATGTCCACATTGCCTTGCGACAGCGCCGCCGCGCCCTCGGCCGGGGCCATGTCCACGATCGACATGGTCGAGGTGTCGACCTTCAGATATCCCATCAATTGCAGGAAGGTATATTGCGCCCCGGTGCCCATCGGAACGGCGACGCGCTTTCCCTCCAGTTCCGAGGCGCTTTCCTTGTCGATTTCCAGCCCGGCGGCGACGACGCAGTTCTCGTTGTCGGCATAGGAGGCCGCGATGTCGATGATCTTCAGATCCTGACCGGCCGAGGTCGCCGCGATGAAGGGCAGCACCCCCTGGCTGACCGCGATCTGCACATCGCCAGCAGCCATCGCAGCCGACATCGCCGTGCCGGAATCGAACGCGACCCAGTTCACCGGCACCCCCAGTGCCTCGTCATAACCCCCCTGAACCTTCGCAAACTGGAACGGCATCGGCCATTCCCGAAAATACGCCACAGTCAACGGCTCCTGCGCAAGCGCGGGCGAGGCCGCCCCGATCGCTGCGAGGGCAAGTATGGCGGTGCCCAGCTGACGTGTCATCTTTCTCTCCTTGTTGGTAGGGCGCGCGATGCGGGCCCGTTGCGGTCGATCTGCTTGCCGACTGGATCATCACCTGCCTCTGCCTAGCCCATGCGTTCGCTGCTATGGCTTCCGGGCGAGGCCGGGAAGACGACGGTCTTGTTGTTGTTGTTCGGGAAGACGCGGTGGGTGGCGTGGGCGTGGATCGCGCGGGCCAGAACCTGGCTTTCGACATCGCGCCCCAGGCTGACATAGTCCTCGGCCGATTGTGCATGGGTCACGCGGATGATGTCCTGTTCGATGATCGGGCCTTCATCCAGATCGGCGGTCACGTAATGGCTGGTCGCGCCGATCAGCTTCACCCCGCGCTGATACGCCTGCTTGTAGGGGTTGGCGCCCTTGAAGGACGGCAGGAACGAATGGTGGATGTTGATGATCCGACCCGACATCTTCTTGCACAGCGCGTCCGACAGGATCTGCATGTAGCGGGCCAGCACGATCAGGTCGGCGCCGGTCTCCTCGACCACCGCCATGATCCGCGCCTCGGCCTCGGGCCTGTTTTCCCGTGTCACCCTGATGCAGTGGAAAGGAATGTCGTGATTGACCACCAGTTTCTGGTAATCCATGTGGTTCGACACCACGGCGACGATATCGACCGGCAGCGCCCCGATCCGCCAGCGATACAGCAGGTCGTTCAGGCAGTGGCCGAACCGGCTGACCATCACCACGAGCTTCATCTTGCGGGATTCGTCGCGGAACTGGAAATCGGTCCCCAGTTTCCCGGCAATATGGGCAAAGCCCTTTTCAAGCTGCTCAAGCGTGGCGCCCGTTTCGGGCACGAAACTGACGCGCATGAAGAACCGGCCGGTCTGCGGATCGTCGAACTGCGCGCTTGCGGTGATGTTGCAGCCAGCATCGGCCAGATAGCCCGCGATGGCCGCGACGATGCCGCGCCTGGAGGCGCAGGCAACCGTCAGGCAATATCGGGTGGCCACGGGTTTCGCGTCCATCGGCATCGTCACACTGCCCGGATCGACCCCGGATCCATCGGCTTTCATGCGGGCCCCGACGTTGCAGCCGATCGCCTGCTTCGCCGGCGCCAGAACCTTCACGTGGTCTTGGGTCATGCGCGCATCAATTCGTTCTGTGGATCATGGAGACAGGGGTCGACCACGCAGGCGGCCACGGCCTCGCCGATCACCTCGACCGACAGCGGCGTTCCGATCTCTGCGAAATCCGGATCGACAAAGCCCATCGCGATGTTCTTCCCGGTCCGATATCCCCAGCCGCCCGAGGTTACCGTGCCGATGCAGGTGCCGTTCGACAGAATGCTGTCGCCGCCATGGGCCGGGGCATGACTGCATTCGATAACCAGACTGACGAACCTGCGACGCGGACCTTTCGCCATCTGCGCCTCCAGGGCGGCCTTGCCCACGAAATTCGGCTTGTCTGCCTTGACGAACCGATCCAGTCCGCTTTCGACCGGGCCGAATTCGGTGATCAGATCCGCCTTCCATTGGCGATAGCCCTTTTCCAGGCGCATCGATTCGACCGCGCGGGATCCGAACAGCCGCAAGCCATGGACCTTGCCGGCGTTGCGCAGCGCGAGATAGGCGGCATGAAGCTGATTGTTGGGGACATGAATCTCGTAGGCCAGTTCGCCCGAGAAGCTGACCGACATCACCACCGCAGGGGCGATGCCGACGAAGGCCCGGCGCACGGACAGCCACGGAAACGCACGGGCCGACCAGTCGCCGCGCGCGACCGCCGACAGCACGTCGCGCGATTTCGGGCCGGCCAGAACAAGGATGGTCCAGTCGTTGGTCAGCGAGCGCAGCGACACCGACCCGTCATCGGGCAAATGTGTCCGCAGCCAGTCCATGTCGTGGAATTCCGACGCGGCGGCCGATCCGTACCAGATCGTATCCTCGTCCAGATTGGCCAGCGTCGCCTCGGCCTTTACATGGCCATGCTCGTTCAGCAGGTAGCCCAGCCCGACCTTGCCGACCTTTCCGGCGATCCGTCCGCAGATCATCCCGTCCAGCCAGTCGCGCGCGCCGGGACCGGTGATCTCGATCCGGTTGAAGCCGTTGACCTCGGTCAGGCCGACGCCGGTCTGAACCGCCTTCACTTCGTCGCCGATCACATCGAAGGTTTCGTTGAACCGGAAACTGTAGGTTTCCTCGAAATCCGGGCCGGGCTTGATATAGGCCATGCGCTCCCAGCCGTTGACGACGCCGAAATCCGCCCCCTCGGCGGCCAGAACGGGGGTCAGGGGCGTGGTCTTGATCGGCCGGCCGGCCGGGCGATGCTCGTGCGGAAAGTGAAAGCGGAATTCGTTCTGGTAATCCTCGATCGCCTTCAGGGCGGTCAGTTCGACATTGCCATGGCCGGCAAAGCGACGCGGGTCGATGCCCCAGGTGTCATAGCAGGCCTCGCCATGCACGATCTGCTGCGCCAGCAGCCAGCCATGGCCACCACCTTCGCCCAAGCCGGCGCGCAAGCCGATGATGCAGAACGCATTGCGTTTCCCCGGAATGGGTCCGACCAGGGGTGCGCCGTCGATCGTGTAGGTGATCGGTCCGTTGACGACGGTATGGATTCCCGTCTCCATCAGGGCCGGCATCCGCGCAAAGGCACCTTCCAGCACGCTCATCACCCGATCCAGATCGTCGGGGCAAAGCGCGTTGACGAAATTCGGGTCGATCCCGTCCATGCCCCAGGTCTTGCAGTCCTGTTCGTAGAAGCCGACCAGCAGGCCGTTCTTTTCCTGGCGGCAGTAATAATCGCTGATCGGGCAGCGCAACAGCGGCATACGGTGGCCGGCCTCCTCGATGGCCCGGATCGGCTCGGTCAGGAAATACTGGTGTTCCATGGAGGCGACGGGGTGATGAACGCCCATCATCGCGCCGACCTCGTTCACGCGATAGCCGCAGGCATTGACGACGATTTCGCAGCGGATGTCGCCCTGTTCGGTATGGACGCTCCAACTGTCATCGGTATGCTGGGTCAGCCCCGTCACCGGGGTATTGCGATAAACCTCGGCCCCGGCGCGACGGGCCCGGCGAGCCAAGGCCTGACACAGCTGCGCCGGGTCGATATCGCCGTCCAGCGGATCCCAAAGACCGCCCAGCAGGTTGTCGGTCGAGATCAGCGGGTGACGGCGGCCGCATTCCTCGGCGTCGATCAGTTCGAAATCGACGCCCATGCCCTTGGCGACGCTGATGAAGTGGCGATAGCCGTCCATCTGCCGATCGGTATTGGCCAGCCTTATGCCGCCATCGGCATGATGGTAGTTGATCGGATATTCGGGATCGTCCGCCAGTTCCTTGTAGAGCCTGATCGAGTGGCTCTTCAGCCCGACCATGGTCTGCGTGGCGCCGAAATTGGTCACCTGCGCCGCGGAATGCCAGGTCGTGCCCGATGTCAGTTCATTGCGCTCGACCAGCACGACATCGGTCCATCCTTCTTGTGTCAGATGGTACAGCGTCGAACATCCCGCGATACCCCCACCGATAACGACCACGCGCGTCTGATTCTTCATCGCCACTTTCCGTCTTGCAGAAGCTTGACCTGCAATCAGGGAACGGGACGGGCCTGCCTCGGGTCAATCGCAATGCCCCATGTTCAGGAAATCAGAACGATACCGCAGTCGGTTGCGAACGGGGCTCGCGCCTTGCCGGGACATGACCGGCTTGCGAACCGATGGGAATGCTGCATTCTCGCGGCTGACGAGGCACAGCCGCATCCCTGGGCATCGAGACTGGCGCAACCCGCAAGACATCCGTGCGCGCTCCCGGAGCCGGAGAGAAAATCGACCGCGACATGACCGACAACCGCATCAGGCCAAAACTCACCGCCGACGCCACGGGCCGGCTTTCGCTGCGCGGTCTGCGGGTTTTCATCGCGCTGGAACAGGCGCGTTCGGTGGCCGAGGCCGCCAGGGCCCTGGGGCTCAGCAAGTCCAATGTGTCGCAGCAGATCACGACCATGGAAAACGGCATCGGAGCCAAGCTGTTCGACCGGACGCAAAAACCGATCTCGTTGACACCGGCGGGTCAGGCTCTCAGCCTGCACGCGCATCGGATTCTCGCCACGGTTTCGATTGCCGAAGAGGCGTTGGCAGAGCTTGACCTTGGCAGTCTGCCCCGTCTCGACTTTGCGGTCATCGACGATCTGGACGCCTCGCTGACCCCTGCGCTGGCCGCGTCCCTGCAAGCCAGACTGCCGCGCTGCTTCATCTGCACCTTTTCGGGCCGCTCCGATCAGGTCACCTCCCGGCTGATCTCGCGAGAGGCCGATATCGCCGTTACCGCCAGCATCCCCGCCAACATGCACCAGTTTCAGATCCTTCAGATTCTGCGCGAGAAATTCGTGCTGGTGACGGCGCGCGGGGCATATTCCGCAGATCTCGACTGGCGCGCGCAGCTGTCGGACCTGCCGCTGGTGCAGTATTCCGAAGCGATGCCGATGGGTCGAATGGTATCGACGCATCTGAAGCGGATCGGCTTTTACGCGCCGCGACGGTTTTCCTTCGAGGCCAGCAGGTCGGTCATTGCGACCGTTGCCCGCACCGGCGGCTGGACGCTGACAACACCGCTCAGCATTCTCGACGCTGGCCGGTTCAAGGACCAGATCGATCTGTCGACGCTTCCCTTTGCAGGGCTGTCTCGGCAGATCTATCTGATCAACCGGGTGGATGAACTGGGTTCGCTACCCGAAACCCTGGCCAGACAATTTCGCGCCCTGCTTCAACAGGAGGCGGTGCGGGAATTCGCCAGAATGGCGCCACATATGACCGGCTCGATAGAGGTGTGTCACGAATTGCTGGTCTGATCCCGTTCCAGAGCAGCAGTTTCCGCCGGCGCACCTTGCCCGCCAGGTCCACATGGCCGGACAAGCTTGCACCGAAGCATCAGCCTTCGCCGACGGGCGGCCTGGTTTCGGGCGGAATCGGACAGGTATAGGGGTATTCGGCCAGATGCGATTCATGGGCCTTTTTCGCCGCCGCGATCAGGGCCGGATCGGTCAGCGCCCTGCGGGCGGTCGCGGCCATCACCTTGGCGGCGTGCAGCATCCCCTTGTGCGCGGCGGGCGCCTTGCCCTGCGCGGTCTGCTGCCAGCTATGCAGCGCCGTGCCCACCGCGCAGGTCGCCACGCGCGCCTGGACGGTCGGGACCGCCCAGCTGACATCGCCCACATCGGTCGAGCCCATGCCGCCCATGAAGGGCCGGTCCAGGGGCGCGATGAAATCGCACAGCGCCATGTCATAATCGGGTTTCATCGCCAGACGTTCGAATGTGTCGGCAATGTCTTCGCGCGACAGGCTTTCGCGGATGCTGCTGGCAAAGACTGCATCCTCGGCGTCGAAGGGGACGGGGCCCAGAGCCTCGAACTCGGCCTGCATCGCCTCGGACAGGGGTCGGTTCTCGGTCAGATTCGACACGGCTGAAAAGACGCGCGAGGTTACCCGGGTTCCCGACATCAGCGCCGCGCCCTCGGCGATGGCGCGCACGCGTTCGACCAGTGACGACAGTCCGCCCAGGCTGGGGCTGCGGATCAGTTGGCGCACCGTGGCCCTGGCCTGCACGACGTTCGGCGCGATGCCGCCCGCGTCCAGATAGGCGTAATGCACCCGCGCCGCATCCGGCATGTGTTCGCGCATGTAGTTGACGCCGATGTTCATCAGCTCGACCGAATCCAGCGCGGACCGCCCCAGTTCAGGCGCGCCCGCCGCGTGCGCCGCCTTGCCGTGGAAGGTGAAATCGATCCGGGTATTGGCCAGCGACCGCATGTCGTCGACCGCGTTGAAACTGGCCGGGTGCCAGGTGATGGCGATATCGACGTCGTCGAACTGACCCTCGCGGACCATGTAGGTCTTGGCGGCGCCGCCTTCTTCGGCGGGACAGCCGTAATAGCGCACGCGGCCGGCAATGCCTTCGGATTCCAGCCAATCCTTGACGGCGGTGGCTGCGGACAATGCGGCCGAACCCAGCAGGTTGTGCCCGCAGCCATGGCCGAAGCCGTGATCGGCGATCTGCCGGGGCTGGGCCAGCCCGGGTTCCTGCGACAGGCCGGGCAGCGCGTCGTATTCGCCCAAGATCGCGATGACCGGCCCGCCTTCGCCCGCCTCGCCCATCACGGCGGTGGGAATGCCGGCGACATTCCGGGTCACGCGAAAACCCTGCTCGCGCAGCATCTGCGTGTGCGCGGCGCAGGACTTGACCTCGTCATAGGCCAGTTCGGGTGTGTCGAAGACGCGATCGGCCAGGCCGGTGAAATCCACCGCCTTCTGATCGACGAAAGGCCAGATCGGGTTGTCGTTTCGCAACTGAAATCTCCTTGGAAGTGGGGCGTCAGGCCGCCCGGTCGTTCAGGTGGCAGGCCGACATCCGGCCGGGCGCCACCTCGCGCAGGGCCGGCACCTCGGTGCGGCAGCGGTCATGGGCATGGGGGCAGCGGGGGTGGAAATGGCACCCCTTGGGCGGGTCCAGGGGCGAGGGGATCTCGCCCTTGATGGCGTGATAACGGCGCTTGCCGGTCTCGAATGTCGGGATCTCGCTGATCAGCGCCTGTGTATAGGGGTGATTCGGACGGGCGATCAGTGCCTCGGCCTCGCCCAGTTCGACGAGGCGGCCGAGATACATCACCGCGATCCGGTCCGAGACATGTTCGACCACGCCCAGATCGTGACTGACGAACAGGTAGGTCAGGTCGTAATCCTGCCGCAGCTTCACGAACAGGTTCAGCACCTGCGCCTGGATCGACACGTCCAGCGCCGCCACGGATTCGTCGCAGACCAGGAAGTCGGGCCGCACCGCCAGCGCGCGGGCGATGCCGACCCGCGCCCGCTGGCCGCCGGAAAACTGATGCGGATAGCGTTTGGCCGTCGTCGGATCCAGCCCCACCTGGTCCAGGATATCCTCGACATAGGCATCCACCCGGTCCCTGGACACGATGCCGTGGACGCGTGGCGCCTCTCCGACGATGTCGCGGACCCGCATCCGCGGGTTCAGCGAGGACATCGGATCCTGAAAGATCATCTGGATCTTCAGCGCGGCATCGCGGGCGGCGGCGCCCTTCAGCCCGGCCACGTCCTGTCCGTTATAGACGATGCGTCCGTCCGAGGGCGCGTCCAGCCCCGCAACCATCCGCCCCAGGGTGGACTTGCCGCAGCCGGATTCGCCGACCAGACCCAGAACCTCGCCCCGGCGGATGTCCAGGCTGACATTGTCAACGGCATGGACGGTCACCGGCGCGATCTTCGCGCCCAGCTTGCGGGCGGTGCGTTCGGCGATGTCCAGATTCTTGGTAAACCGTTTGGACACGTTGTCGATGGTCAGGATGGTCTCTTGGGTCACGACGTCAGCCTCTGGTCCGCATCGGCATAGGGATGATGGCAGCGCAGGCTGCGATCCGCCCCGGCCGGGTCCAGCGATGGCTCGACCTGGCAGGCGGCATCGGCGCGCGGGCAGCGGGGGGCGAACTTGCACCCTTCGGGCAGGTTCAGCAGCGAGGGGGTCATGCCCTTGATCTGCGTCAGCATCGCGCCGTGACGCTTGCCCTGCGGCACGCTGTCGATCAGCCCGCGTGTATAGGGATGGCGGGGGTTGGAAATGACCTCGGCCGTGGGGCCTTCCTCGATGATGCGGCCGGCATACATCACGGCCAGCCGGTCGGCGAGGCCCGACACCACCGCCAGGTCATGGGTGATCCAGATCAGCGCCGTCCCGGATTGCGTGCACAGGGCCTGCACCTCGGACAGGATCTGCGCCTGGATGGTCACGTCCAGCGCCGTGGTCGGTTCATCCGCGATGATCAGGTCGGGCTTGTGCAGCAGCGCGATGGCGATGGCCACGCGCTGACGCATCCCGCCCGAGAACTGGTGCGGATAGCCTTGCAGACGTTCGTCGGGGGACGAGATGCCAACCTGCACCAGCGCCTCTCGCGATCGGCGCAGCGCCTCGGCTTTGGTGACCCTGTCATGGGCCCGCACGGTTTCGATCATCTGCGTGTCGATGCGCAATACCGGGTTCAGCGTCATCATCGGATCCTGAAAGATCATCGCGATGCGCTTGCCGCGCAAGGGACGCAGCGCAGCCTCGCCGCCGGCGACAAGATCGTCGCCATCGAACAGGATCCGGCCGCCGGTCACGCGGCCCGGCGGATCGACCAGCCCCAGGATCGAAAAGCCGGTGACCGACTTGCCCGATCCCGATTCGCCCACCAGGCCCAGGATCTGCCCGCGTTCCAGCGAGAAGCTGACCCCGTCCACCGCCTTGGCCACGCCGACGCGGGTGAAGAAATGCGTCTGCAGGTTCCGGACATCCAGCAGGGCGGTCATTTCTGCAACCTCGGGTTCAGGACATCGCGCAGACGATCGCCGACAAGGTTGATGGCGATGATCGTCATCACCAGCGCGATGCCCGGAAAGATGCTGATCCAGTAGCTGCCCGACAGCAGGTAATCATAGCCGTTCGCGATCAGCAGCCCCAGCGAGGGTTCCGTGATCGGCACGCCCACACCCAGAAAGGACAGCGTCGCCTCCAGCGCGATGGCCTGCGCGATCTGGACGGTCGCCACCACGATCAGCGGCGGCACGCAATTGGGCAGCAGGTGGCGAAACATGATGCGCGGATTGGACAGCGCCAGGCAGCGCGCGGCATCGATATAATCCTTGCGCCGCTCGACCATGGCCGAGCTGCGCACCGTGCGCGCGTAATAGGCCCATTGCACGATCACCAGCGCCAGGATCACCTTGTCGACGCCGCGCCCCAGCAAGGCCAGCAGGATCAGCGCGATCAGGATGGCCGGGAAGGACAATTGAAGATCGACGATCCGCATGATGATGCTGTCCAGCCGGCCGCCGAAATAGGCGGCCGAGACGCCGACAATGGTGCCGATGGTGATCGCCAGCGCCAGCGACACCATCGCGACCATCAGACTGACGCGCAGCCCGTACATGATGGCCGACAGCATGTCGCGCCCCTGCTGGTCGGTGCCCAGCCAATAGGTCATGCCGGTGCCGAAGCTGGCCTCGCCGGGCGGCAGGGCGCCGTCCATGATGTCCAGCTGGGCCAGGTCATAGGGGTTCTGCGGCGCGATCCAGGGCGCCGCGAGGGCGATCAGCGCGATCAGGATGAACAGGATCAGCCCGATGACGGCGACGGGATCCTCGAGGAATTCCTTGACGATGCGCCTGGTCGGGCTGTCGATGCGCACCGGCGCGGCGGGGCTGGCGATGTCGGTCATCCCTTCATCTCCGACAGGCGGATGCGCGGGTCCAGGAGCGAATAGATCACGTCGACGGCCAGGTTGATGCCCACGATGATCAGCACCGTCAGCATCAGGTAGGCGACGATGACCGGACGATCGAGCAGGTTGATGCTGTCGATCAGCAGCTTGCCCATGCCCGGCCAGGCAAAGACGGTTTCGGTGACGATGGCGAAGGCGACCATCGAGCCCAGCTCGAGCCCGATGATGGTGACGACGGGGATCATGATGTTCTTCAGCACATGGACCAGCACGACGCGGCGGCCGGACAGGCCCTTGGCGCGGGCGAATTTCACGTAATCCTGCAGGCAGACCTCGCGCGTGTTGGCGCGGGCCAGGCGAATGATCAGCGACATCTTGAACAGCGCCAGATTGATCGCGGGCAGGATCAGGTGCGACAATCCGTTCCAGGTCAGGAAGCTGACCTGCATGCCCAGGAATTCGGTCGTCTCGCCGCGTCCGCCCGCGGGAAGCCAGCCCAGGATGACGGCGAAGACCAGGATCAGCAGCATCCCCTGCCAGAAGTTCGGCAGCGAGAAACCCAGGATCGAGCCGCCCATGATCGTGCGCCCGGCGATGCTGTGGGGGCGCAGTCCGGCCCAGACCCCCAGCGGGATGCCGATGCCCACCGACAGGATCAGCGCGACCAGAGCCAGCTCCATCGTCGCCGGCAGGCGATCCAGGATGATGTCCAGCGCCGGGCGGCCATAGACGAACGAGGTGCCCAGATCGCCCTGAAGGGCATTCCAGATGAAGATGCCGAACTGCTGATACAGGGGCTTGTCCAGGCCCAGACGTTCGGTCGTGGCCAGGATGTCGGCCTGGCTGGCCTCGGGGTTGATCAGCACATCGACGGGATTGCCGATGAAATAGACGCCGATGAATACCAGCACCGCCATTGCCATCACGGCAAGCAGGCTCTGGCCAAGGCGGCGGACAAGATAGACGATCATGGCTTGGATCCCTGGTGGGCCGGCAATCGGCAACGGCACCGGCACCCCACGTCAGGGGGGCCGGCGGTTCGGATCACTTGGCGGCGGGCTTGACCTCGGTGGCCATGGTATATTGATCCACGCGGGGTTCGTAGGACAGGTCCGACTTCATCGCCCAGACGGTCTGTTCGTAGTGCAGCGGGATGATGCCGTAATCGTCCAGCACCATGGTTTCCGCCTCTTGCAGCATCTGGTCGCGTTTCTCGTCGTCGATGGTCGACATCGCCTCGATCAGCAGGGCGTCCATGTCCGGGTTGGAATAGCGCCCGGCATTGGTCGGTCCCATGCCCGTTTCGGGGTCATAGGTCGCCACCAGCGATTTCAGCGGCGAGGACATGTCGCCCGAGGACGCGCCCCAGCCGGCCATGTAGATCGGGAATTCCAGCGCGTTGCGGCGCGAGAAGAACTGACTGGCGGTGCTGGCATCGACGCGGGTCTGGATGCCGATGCGGGACATCATCTGGGCGACCGCCTGGGCCACCTGTTCGTCGTTGATATAGCGGTCGTTCGGCGTGCCGAGCGTGATCGAGAAGCCGTCGGGATAGCCGGCCTCGGCCAGCAGCTCCCTGGCGCGTTCGGGGTCATAGGCATCGACCGGACGGCCCGAGGTGCCGAACATCGGCGGCGGCAGCAATTCGCCGGCGGGCTGGGCATAGCCGCCCATGATCCGTTCCGCGATGGCTTCGCGGTTGATGGACAGGGAAATCGCCTCGCGGACGCGGGGATCCAGCAGCGGGTTGCCCTCGGCGCCGCTGATGCCGGGTGCATCTTCCTGCTGCAGCATGTGCAGATAGATGATCCGGTTGGACAAGGCATCGACGACCGAGAAGCCCGCCTGCTCGATCCGGGGGATGTCCTGGATCGGGGGCGATTCGATCATGTCCACGTCACCGGCCAGCAGCGCGGCCACGCGCGGCCCGTCGCTTGTGATCGGCCGCATCACGACCCGTTCCCAATCGGGCGTGCCGCCCCAGTAATCGTCGAACCGCGTCACGACCATTTCCGAGCCGCGGGTATAATTGTCCAGCACGTAGGGCCCGGTGCCGACGGCGATCCCGGGATCGTTGAAGGCCGGCGCCTGGGGCACATCGCCCATCCCCTCGCAGGTGCCGTCGGGTCCATAGGTCACCTGGTCTTCGGCGCCCAGGGCGTTGGCCGACACGATCGCCAGACTCCACATTTCGCTGGGCAGAAGCGGGTTGGTGGCCTTGGTCCTGATGGTCAGCGTATAATCGTCTTCGGCCTGCATGTCGGCGATGCCGGCAGTATAGATCGTGTAGGCCGATGGCGAATTCTGCACCAGCGGCACCCGGCAGAAGGAATAGATCACGTCGCGGGCGGTAAAGTCGCTGCCGTCGTGGAACTTGACCCCCTGGCGCAGCTTGAACCGCCAGGTGGTGTCGTCTACCGCCTCCCAGCTTTCGGCCAGGCCGGGGGTGACCTTCTGCACCGCATCCTGGGTGGTCAACGCCTCGAAGATGTTCTTTGTGACCTGGATATTGGTCGACAATTGATGGAATTGCGGGTCCATCGAGGTCGCCTCGGACTTGAGGCCGATGGTCAGTTCCTGGGCCGTGGCGGGCGCGATTCCGGCGACGGCAATGCCGGCCAGCAATGGCAGGGTCAGCGCTTTCATCGTCATGTCCTTCCTGTTGGGGTTTGCTGTCGGGGTTGTCGGTCCGGGGTTGATCCCCGGTGTTGCAATCCTGCTTGGCGGACAGGGTATTATGCGATAACCAGATGTCAATCTGGAATATCAATGCGTTTTTGTAATAGGTCGCACATGGATCCCGAAACCGCCGCCGATGCCGACCAGCGCCGCGCCGGCATAACCCTGCGCGAACTCGAGGTTTTGCAGTCGCTGGTCGGCGGCGGCACGGCCATCAACGCCGCACGCAGGCTGGGCATCTCGCAATCCGCGGTCAGCCGCCGGCTGGCGCAGCTCGAGGATCGTCTGGGTTTTCAGCTGTTCATGCGCGCCGGCGGCCGGCTGGTGCCCACGGTCGAGGCCTTGTCGATCAACGAGCAGTTGACGCCCGTCTTCGAGACGCTGGCGCGCATCGCCAATCACGCGGCACAGCCCGAAACGGCCCATGCGGGCACGCTGTCCATCGTCGCCCCGCCGACGATCGCCCATCGCTTCCTTCCCAGCCGGATCGCAGCCTTCAAGCGGCGCAACCCCGACCTGCAGATCACCTTTGACGTGCTGGCCAGCGACAGCCTGCTGACGGGCATCGCCGAGGGTCGGTTCGATGTCGGGATGACCGACAGCAACGTGGCCCATGAAGGCATCACCAGCGAGCTGTTTCTGGAAACGCAGGCGATCTGCATCCTGCCCAAGCAACACCACCTTGCCTCCTTCGAGGTGATTCGCCCCGAAGACCTGCGCGACGAGGCGTTCATCGCCCTGTCGCGCCGCCATTCCAGCCGTGCCGCCATCGACCGGCTGTTCGACCGGGCGGGCCTGCACCTGAACCGCGTGATGGAGGCATCGACCAACGTGTCCGTGACCGAATTCGTGCGCGAAGGCCTGGGCGTGTCGCTGCTGAACCCGTTCCCGCTGGTCCACCAGATGGGCGAGAATGTCGTCATGCGCCCCTTTCTGCCTGCCATCGCCTACAGCACGAACTTTTTGCTGCCTTCCAGCCGTGCGCCCTCGTCGGTGGCGCTGGCCTTCATGCAGGCGGTCCGCGTCAGCCTTGACCGCGCCGCCTACCCCAAGCCGCCGCATTCGACCTGACAAAGGAAATCCTGATGTCCACACCGTCCAGCCGCGATATCCTGGCGCAGCTTGTCGCCTTCGACACGACCAGCCGCGTCTCGAACCTGCCGCTGATCCGGTATGTGGGGGACTTTCTATCCGCGTATGGGGTCGAGAGCCGCACGATCCCGGACGAGACCGGTCAGAAGGCCAACCTGTGGGCGACCATCGGACCCGCCGACCGGTCCGGTGTGATCCTGTCGGGACATACGGACACGGTGCCGGTGGATGGTCAGGACTGGGCCAGCGATCCGTTCACGCTGGATGCGCGGGACGGCAGGCTGTACGGGCGCGGATCCTGCGACATGAAAGGCTTTCTGGCCTGCGCGCTGGCCGCCGTGCCGGGCCTGGTCGCGCGGGATCTGGCCCGTCCCGTGCATCTGGCGTTTTCCTATGACGAGGAGGTCGGCTGCGTCGGCGTCGTGGGCCTGCTGGAGATGCTGCAATCCGAAAACATCCGCCCCGCCATGTGCATCGTCGGAGAGCCGACGCTGATGCAGGTGGTCACCGGCCACAAGGCCAAGCGGTCGATGCGGGTGACGGTGCGGGGCCGGGGGTGTCATTCCTCGCTGGCGCCGCAGGGCGTGAACGCGATCGACCAGGCCGCGCGGCTGATCGTGCGGATGCAGGACATCGCCGCCCGGCTGGCCGCGCGGGGCGGTATCGACCGTGACTACGACATCACCCACAGCACCGCCCATACCGGCATCATCCGCGGCGGCACCGCGCTGAACATCGTGCCCGACATCTGCGTCTTCGATTGCGAATTCCGCGTGCTGCCCTTCGAGGATGCCGATGCGCTTGTCGACGAACTGCGCGACTACGCGCGCGAGCTGGAGGCCGCGATGCAGCGTATCGCCCCCGAAGCCGGGATCGAGATCGACCTCTATGCCCAGTTTCCGGGGCTGGACACGTCGCCCGACGCGCCCGTGGTGACGCTGGCCAAAAGCCTGACGGGCAGCAACGGACATTCCAAGGTCGCCTTCGGAACCGAAGGCGGCCGCTTTGACCAGATGCTGGGCGTGCCGACGATCATCTGCGGACCGGGGTCGATCACGCAGGCGCACAAGCCGGATGAATATGTGGAACAATCGCAACTGGACGCCTGTGACGCCTTTCTCGCGCAGCTTGCAGATTGGGCCCGTATCGGACGCGATTGGCGGTGACCGGCCGCTACCGAAAGACGGATCAGACAGCAGATCGTCCCGGGCTGGTTGCCGGTTTGAACCGCAGCAGCCGTGCCGTGGCCTTGCTGATCGCATCCGGCGAGTAGAGGAAGGGCACATGGTCCGATGCCGCCCATGTCTCGGCCAGGTCGGCGTAGTGCCGCGAACGCGGGTCGCCGGATTGGCCGGGATAGTTCAGACACAGGCTGCGATCCCAGTCTCCCACATCCATCACCAGCCGGACCGAGGCGCCGGAGGTGACCGAAAAGTCCTCCGGCCGATAGGCCATGTTCATGACGGTGGACTGAGAGCCGCCCACGCCATGCGGTCCGACATCCCATTCGGCATTTCCGCGCAATGGGCTTGCGGCGTGACGCATCAGCGCCTGATGCAGATGGCTCCAGGCCCAAGCGGCGGGATCGGGTCCAAGCCGCGTCGCACAATCGGCCCAGGCCGCGGCGAGTGTTCGGGTCAGAAGCGCGTCGCGATCTTCCGTGCTCCAGGCAGGCTCGGGCGTCTCGATCAGCACGACCAGGCGGTCAAGGTCGCCCGGCAGCAGAAGCCGCCGCAGATCCGGATCGGGCGCGAAGCGGCCAAGGATGCCGGGGCGAAGGTGGGTCATCCACCACAATTCGAACAGCGCCGCCGGCGCGCTCTGGGCCGTCAGACAGGAATTCCATCCCGAAAGCAATCGAAGGGCAGCGCCGGTGTCGCCGGTCGCCGGGAGATTCTCGAGACAGACGCATAGGCGTTTCGCGATCAGGGACAGGACGTCGGTCTGAAGGGCCGCGGAATCGGCAAGCCCATGGCGCGTCTGTTCGGACAGGGTTTGTCTGATGCGGCGGGCACGGCTGCCATCGGCCCATTCGTGCCCGATCGAAGGCGCGTCCTTCGCGAGAAACGATTTCGGCAGGTTCATCTCGTTGGCCGAGGCCACGAAACCCCCGGCCGGGTTCTTTGCCCGTGGCAGCGCGGCGGCATCCCGAAACCCCTGCCATTCGTATCTGCCATCGCCGGGAACCGGCAGGATTCCGGGCCAGTTGGCGCGCAATGGCACCAAACCGGCCGTGAACCAGCCGATATCGCCTTTCGTGTCTGCCGCGACATGGTTCACCGCCGGGCTGCCCCAATGCGACAACGATCGCGCAAAGGCATCGACCGTATCGGCGCGAAGATAGGACAGGCTGCCCAGATAGGCGGCGCTTCCCGGTTCGGCCCAGACCGACCGGATCGCCACAAGCCGCCGGCGCCGGTGGTCCTGGTGCAGGATCGGTCCGTGGCGGGTGAAGGAAAGGGCAAGATGCTGATCGGGACAGCCCTTGACCGCGAAGCGTTCATCGACGCGCACCACGCTTTCCCACCCGCCGCCGTAGCGGTAGCGATCGGGATCGGCAGGATCGGTCTCGTAGACATAGACGTCTTCCTGATCGGCCCGGAAGATCGTCAGCCCGAAGGCCAGATCCTGATTATGGCCTATCGACACGCCCGGCACGGCGGG
>CERQ01035727.1_pt1 | contig 27093 bp, 24 predicted proteins | sample 530711 | NCBI WGS metagenome assembly CERQ01 (sample SAMEA2620882, study PRJEB7988) | marine metagenome | biome: marine biome (ENVO:00000447); feature: mesopelagic zone (ENVO:00000213); material: "saline water (ENVO:00002010), including plankton (ENVO:xxxxxxxx)" | depth 850 m | reverse complement strand
CTCAAAGCTAGTGCATCATCAAATCCTTCTTCAACCTCAACATTAAACCAAGTATCAATTCCGCGATTAATAAATTGCATTGAAAAATAGAAAACTACACATAGAGGAATGATTACGAGCCCTGAAAACATAGCAACCATTCTGGCTTTAAGCTTAGAGCCAGGAATATTGGCGCGGTAGTCGCGATAAAGTTCAGTCAAATTGCCAATTAGCAAAATAAATAAAACAATCAAACAAGCAATATTTATTAACAATATAGTAGTGGCTAATTGATCGAAATTTTCAGAATTTTTAGCCGTTTCGCTTAGCAATAATAAAGCAATAAATGATAGAACAATCCCGGCAATGCCAAGGAAGCCATATACAATTTTATTTATCTTTCGAGCCGCCATTCGTACCACTCACTTTTAAGATCCCACTCACTCCTCCAAAAAATAAGTATTTGAAGAGGAGCAGAATACTGCCTTGTACCAAGTAATGCTCTAAATCTGACCCTATAATTACTATTTGCATTTAATAGTGAACTATCTATCAGCGGTAAGCCTTGAATACGTCCAAGATGATTCAGAGCGGAATAAAGGGTTGAGAAAGACTCCTGCTCAAGACTATTTAATCTTTGTACAATATATCTTTGACTTAATGGGCGATATTGAAGTTCATATTGAATAATCAATTCAGCATCACGAGCATCTGGAAGGAATCTTCTTACACGGATGATTTCTATATTAAGTTCTATAATTAATGGCACACCACTTCCCAAAGCATCCAATGCCTCTTCACTCATGAACAATTGAAGGCGCGCATCTAGTTTATAAACACCATCATTAAGGGAAGTAGAAGCGGAACGAACATCAAAAAAACCTTCATTATTTGGTAAATTTTGAGAGAAAATTGATACAGGAAAAAATACTAAATTATTTAGTATTAATAATAATATCCAAAATTTTTTATTCTTCAAAAAACTCAATTTAAGCGGCCTTTTCTAAACAACAAAAATAGAACCCATCCATATCAAACTTACCTGGTAATATCTGAAATCCATGACAAGTTGGGTACATTAAATCGCGGATGTTGTTATTTGGCAACAAAACATCTTTATTAATATTGTGAAAACGCTTTTTAAAATGTGAAATAACATCGTCATTTTCTGCTTTAATTACTGAGCAAGTTACATATAGTAAACGTCCACCTGGAGCCAAAAGTGGCCAAAGCGCTTCAAGCATATCTATTTGTTGTGCGGCAAGAGAATTTATATCAGTCTGCCTTCGTAAATGCTTAATGTCAGGATGACGCCTGATGACACCACTACCAGAGCATGGAGCATCCAATAATATCTGATTAAATGGCTTTGAGTTCCACCACTGTTTTGGTCGGATTGTATTACCGACAATAACATTAGCATTCAAACCAAGTCTTTTAAGATTTTCTTTGATTTTTTTTGTACGAGAAGTATCAGAATCAACTGCCGTTAAAATCATTGTTGAATCACTAATTTCCAGTATATGTCCTGTTTTTCCGCCCGGAGCTGCACAGGCATCCAAAACATTATCTGCTCCATTATTTAAAAGCCATGGGGCTGCAATTTGAGCTGCTCCGTCTTGAATAGATACATTTCCTATATCAAAACCAGGTAAATCGTTTATTGCCCATGGTTTTTTTAAACAAATCGCATTTTTTATATTTTTATGAGTTATTCCTATTTCTTTAGGTTTCTTTTTAGCTAATTTCGCTAAGCGTTTGAGATAAGTATTCACATCCATTTTATTTGGATTTACCCTGAGCCACATAGGAGCTCTTTCATTATTTGCATTAAGAATGCCTTGCCAATGATCGGGCCAATCATTTTTTAGGCAATCAATTAGCCACCTGGGATGATTAAAAACTACCAATTCGTCAGAACTCAAGTTCATTGTATTCTTATTATTTATAAATCTTCTTAGCACCGCATTCACGAAAGGTATTTTTTTAGGGTGTTTTAATAGTCTAGTAGCCTCAACGGTAAGAAGGACAGCAGCATGGGCAGCAACTCTAGTATTCGTAAGTTGAAAAATACCAAGCATTAATAAAAAATGAATTATGCGATCTCTTTTTCTTATAGGGCGATCGATAAGAGAAGATACTTGGCTATCTAAACGCCAAAAAAAACGGAGCACACCAAAACAAAACATTCTAAGCAATGCTCTGCCATCGGGAGAAATTTGTTTCTCGAAATTTGAAATAACAGTATTCAGTGATTGTCCTTCATTAATCACTGCATCTATGGCTTTAGCGGATTTAGCGCGTATCAATGCGCCTTCGTTAACGGAAGACATAAGAGAATCTATTGAAATAGTGCATCGGTAAGATCATATTGTTGCGCTAATTTAGTAGCGTGCAACCGACGACGTCCAGGTCTCTGAATTTCAGTTATTATTAACGAGCCCTGACCACACGCAACCTCAATTCCTTCTGCTCCAAAGTTGATTACCTTTCCAGCTGGGCTTCCATTATTACAACCAATTTTGGCTTTCCAGCACTTTATTTTCTCGTCTTTGAATTGAAAAAAAGCTGTTGGATATGGATTATATGCTCTTATTTGTCTATTTATGGAGGTATTTGAAGAATCCCAATTAATACGGGTTTTTATTTTTTTTATTTTTCTAGCGTATGTTACTTTATTGCTATCTTGAGGTTCTGAATGAAGATTACCTGATAATATTTTTCCTAAATTTCCTTTAAGTAATTTTGCTCCAAGGGTTGCTAGGCGATCATGCAATTCTCCATAAGTTTCCGACTCACCAATAGTTATAGATTCCGAGCAAAATATAGGACCACTATCTAAACCCTCTTCTACGCTCATCAAGCTAATACCTGTATCTTCATCGCCAGCTAAAATAGCTGACTGGATAGGTGACGCCCCACGCCATCTTGGCAAAAGTGAGGCATGAATATTAATGCATCCATATCTCGGAATACTAAGTATATCTTTGGGTAAAATTAATCCATATGCAGCTACAATGATTACATCTGGCTTAATATTATTTAACTCTGATATGAAACCAACATCGTCAAGGTGTTCAGGCTGTCTTACTAGTATATCTTCAGATATAGCATATTTTTTAATAGGGCTTATTTTAAATTTTTGACCTCTTCCTGATCTTCGATCTGGTTGCGTTAAAACCATTTCAGGGCCGGCGCCCATATCAACCAAAATTTTCAGTGCAGGACATGCAAATTCTGGTGTACCAGCAAATATTATTTTTTCTGTCATCATAATAGAAATATCAATTAGTCCTTATAGAACTATTGAGTTTGAAACCGATTTTTGCTTTTTACCTTTTTTAAGGCTCCTGCGGAGTTTCTGCCGTTTTGCTTCAGACAAATAGTCAACAAATAATTTACCATCAAGATGATCAATTTCATGTTGTATGCAAACTGCTAATAATTCATTAAATTCTTTTTTTTGTATCTTACCTTCGTAATCAAGATAATTAACGACAATTTTCTCTGCTCTTTCAACATCGGCATAATAATCAGGAACTGACAAACAGCCCTCTTGGGTTACTGTTTTGCCTTCTTTGTGAATAATTTCAGGATTAATTAGAACATAAGGGTCAGTTTGGTCATTGGTTACATCTGCTACGAGAAGTCTTTTATGAATATTAACCTGTGTCGCAGCTAAACCTATTCCTGGAGCCGAATACATTGTCTCTAACATATTCTCGATAATAGGCTGCAACTTGTCATCAATTACGTTGATTCGTACCGCTTTGATGCGAAGTTTTGGGTCAGGAAATTCAAGAATTGTTAATATTGCCATTATTTTAAACCTAAAGAAATTGTAAGCTATAATCAACAAAATTTTCCTTGCTGTCTAACAACATTTCAGAAAAAGTTCACATTGACCAAGATAAAATTTTACTCCGTGCTCTTTACTTGGGATAATTATCTAAATCACAAAAACTTTTATATACCCTTATCAATTTACGTAAAGGGCTCAAAAAATGAAAGAAAACGTACTTGACGTTCTAATCTACTTATTTGAAACATACGCAAACACAAATGATCAACAAGATCATAGCGAAAACCAACTTCTAATAAAATTACGTAGCGCAGGATTTAGTCATATTGAAATTGACAGAGCAATGGATTGGCTTGATAGCCTAGTTCAAATTGAGAATAAATTTGATCTCGACACTCAAGCAGAAACATGCACAAGAATATATAACGACATTGAATTATCTAGATTAAACTCAAGTTGCCGTGGATTTATTTCTAACCTCGAACACAGAGGCATATTGTCATTAAAACAGCGGGAAATCTTGATAGATCGCTTGCTTGCATTAGAAACGGCAGCCTTTGATATCGAACAAATTAAGTGGATCGTACTTATGTTGCTCTTTAGTCAGCCAGGACAAGAAGCTGCATATTCTAAAATGGAAGATTTAGTTTTTTCATCTGAAACAAATATGCTTCATTAATAAAAAATAAAAAAATAATGATAAAGTAAAAATCTGTCAAAAAAACAAATTTCTTGACACACACCTCTCAAACAAGTATTTAATCCGCCATATAGTCCAAGATTATTAATTTTATATAATTGTTAATGAGGTTTTAATCCTAAATGCCAAATAATCTCGTAATAGTTGAGTCGCCAGCCAAATCTAAGACCATCAGTGGTTATCTTGGAGAAGATTATGATGTTTTGGCCACTATTGGTCACATTCGTGATTTACCAAGTCGTCAAGGCTCTATTGATCCTGATAATAACTTCGACATGATTTTTGAAATTGGTGAAAGGAGCCGCGAACAAGTCAAAAAAATTATAACTGCCTTCAAAACAGCAGATGCATTATACCTGGCAACTGATCCTGATAGAGAAGGAGAAGCAATATCATGGCATGTCACCGAACTACTGAATGACGAGGGATTAATCAACGAAAAACCCATTTATCGCATTGTGTTCTATGAAATAACCAAAAATGCAGTGCGTGAGGCTATGAAGAATCCTCGCAAATTGAATAAAGAGTTGGTAGATGCTTATCTTGCGCGTCGAGCTATAGATTACCTGTTCGGTTTTAATCTCTCCCCATTGTTATGGAAAACTATTGGTGGTGGCGCCAAAAGTGCTGGGCGAGTCCAAAGCCCAGCGTTAAGGCTAATTGTTGAAAGAGAACTTAAAATTGACGCTTTTGAAGCTCAAGAATACTGGTCGATCGAGGCTGATGTCAGACAAAAAGAGCAAACTTTTAAATCTCGCCTTGTTAAATATTTTGGGGAAAAAGTTGAAAAATTCAGCTTTAAAAATGAAGAGATAGCGCGAGAAGCTGAAAAAAACATTCTTAATGACGCCAAGAATAATCTAACAGCAGTAAATATAGAAAAAAAACAACGTCGTAGAAATCCAGCGGCGCCGTTTAGAACATCCACATTACAACAAGAAGCATCACGAAAACTGGGTTTCACTGCACGGTTCACAATGAGCGTAGCTCAGGGACTTTATATGGGTATTGAGCTTCCTAATGAAGGTAATATCGGATTAATAACCTATATGAGAACAGATTCAGTAGACCTTTCTTCTGATGCAATTGATGAAATTAGGGAAATGATACGTAATCGTTTTGGTAATGAGAATGTTCCTGATAAACCTCAAACATATCAAAACAAAGCTGCAAATGCTCAGGAAGCTCACGAAGCAATTAGACCTACATCGATTACACGTACACCGGAATCAATGGAAACAATTCTCGATGAAAATCAATTAAAACTCTATACACTAATATGGCAAAGAACCATGGCTAGCCAAATGGAAGCAGCTGTTTTTGATACAGTAAAAATAGACTTATCAACTGAACCAGATAATTCAAAAGCACACCAATTTAGAGCAAATGGACAAATACTTGTCAAGCCAGGTTTTATGGCCGTCTATCAGGAGAGTAAAGATGATAGAGTCATTGATGACAGTGATAAACTACTACCTGAAATTAATAAAGGTGACATCATAACAATCGACATTTTAAGAACGGAACAGCATTTTACAGAACCTCCCCCCCGATTTACTGAGGCAAGCCTTGTTAAAACTCTTGAAGAGCATGGCATCGGCAGGCCTTCTACATACGCGACAATTATTGCCAAACTACAGGAAAAATATGCGGATATGGATGGAAGACGTTTTCACCCGACTGATACTGGAAAATTAGTCAATAAATATTTAACTGAACGATTTTCCCAATACGTTGATTATGAATTTACATCCAAATTAGAAAATCAGCTTGATGCTGTCTCCCGTGGGGAAAAACAATTCAAACCACTCGTAAAAGAATTCTGGGAACCCTTTACAGATTTAATTAATCAAAATCAAAATGTAACCAGAAGCGAAGCCCTCGGTTCTCGTGACCTCGGTATAGATCCAGAAAGTAATAAGCCTGTCTCCGTTCGTATGGGTCACCGGGGACCGTATGTAATGATTGGAACGAATCAGGATGAAGAAACTCCAAAATTTGCTGGACTGCGTCCTGAGCAATCCGTTGAAAATTTAACGCTTGAGGAGGCACTAGCATTATTCTCGCTGCCGCGCATACTTGGAAAAACACCGGAAGGAATAGATATTTTAGCGAAAACAGGGCCTTTTGGGCCCTACATCAACTACGGTAATAAAAAAAATGTCTCCATTCCCCGAGATGAAGATCCTTATACTATTGATATTTCCCGAGCATTAGAACTTATAAAGGAAAAAGAAATCGCCGATGCTAATCGTATTATCCATAACTTTGAGGATGCAGGTATACAGGTATTAAATGGACGTTATGGCCCTTATATTACAAACAAAAAGAAAAATGCTCGAGTACCGAAAGACCAAGATCCTGAATCCCTAACACTTGAAGAATGTGAAAAATTACTTGCAGCTGCCCCCGAACGAAAACGCCGAGGAAAAAAGAAAAAAACATCGAAGAAGATAGCTAGTGGTAAATAATCATTATTTCTGAACCCATAAAAAAAGCAGGGCGGATCATCAGAAACGGGGGCGTAGTCGCTTATCCAACAGAAGGTGTATTTGGATTAGGGTGTTTACCACAAAATAAAAAAGCTGTTTTACGAATTCTACACATAAAAAATAGAAATCCATCTGAAGGTCTTATTATTATTGGTGCTAACTTAGATCAGCTAAAACCATGGGTATTCCTTTCAAACAACGATGATCTTTTGGCTGCTTCAAAAAAACCCACTACTTGGATTGTTCCTGGTAAACAACCAATACCATTTTGGATTTCAGGAAAACATAAATGCATAGCTGTAAGAATTACATCTCATTCAATTGCTATGAAGCTCTGCCACGCATCAAATTCTTCAATAATATCCACAAGTGCTAATATTACGGGTAAACCGCCTATTAAAAATATACATGTATTAAGAAAACAACTTCAAAACCAGGTAGATTTTATATTGCCTGGTATTTGTGGACCAATAACTGGTCCAACAGAAATTAGAGTTTTAAAGAGCGGGAAAATACTAAGGCCAGCAAATTCTTAAGTTATAATAATTCTTATCGTGAATTACTAAATTTTAATTTGAAATGTCTAACAATCCCAAAAAATTTTCTGGTATCTTAACTCCAGTCATTACGCCATTTAAAAATAACCTTAAACCGGACCACAAACTACTAATAAAACAATGCCAATGGCTGTTGTCTCAGAATGTTTCTCTAGCAGTCTTTGGTACTAACAGTGAAGCCAACTCATTATCGCTTGAGGAAAAAATATCCCTGCTTAATCGTCTTATTGAAGCAGATATTAATCCATCTTCACTAATGCCAGGCACTGGTTGCTGTTCACTCACTGAAACTGTTCAACTGACATCTCATGCAATAAAACTGGGTTGTAGAGGAGTTTTAATTTTACCGCCGTTTTACTATAAAGGGGTTAGTGACGATGGAATCTTTAAAAGCTATTCCGAAACAATCCAGAGAATTGGCAGCGAAAAATTAAAAATCTATTTATATCATATTCCGGATGTTTCTGGTGTTGGAATAAGCTTAGACTTAATTGAACGATTAATTATCAGTTATCCAAATGTTATAGCAGGTATTAAGGATAGTTCTGGTAATTGGAAAAATACAGAAAATATGCTTGAACGTAGATGGGATGACTTCAGAATATTTGCGGGTAGTGAACGTTTTTTGCTGAAAACCATGCGTGGAGGAGGTGCCGGATGCATATCCGCAACTGCAAATATCAATCCTCATGCTATACATACTCTCTTCAAAGAGTGGAAATCTAATAAGGCAGTTCACCTACAAAAACAGCTTAACCAAATAAGGAATATAATGGAGTCTTACCCCATGATTCCTGCTTTAAAATCAGTTGTTGCTTATTATAGTCAGAATGTTAATTGGGAAACTGTTCGACCTCCATTGGTATCATTAAAGAAAGAAACTCAAAAAGAGTTAATCCAAAAACTTACTGATCTTCATTTTGATATGTCGTAATTTAAATAATAACTGGAGCAACAAGTAGGAGAAAAATTTTTCTCTACAATCAAAATGAAATACTCTATAAAATAGAGTAAAAATAGTTATTAACTTTTATAGAGCTTGTCAAAAAAATCTAATTAAAAAGCTATGAGTCAAAAAAAAATGGATCTATATGGGGTAATGGGTGATCCAATCTCGCATAGCTATTCCCCAAATATTCATCATCTCTTTGCACTTCAAACAAATCAAAATATCTCGTATGAACTATTTCTTGTGCCTCCTGATGATTTAGAGAATGCGATTAAATCCTTTCAAATTAAAGGAGGAAGGGGGTTAAATATAACTCTTCCTCATAAAACAACTGTATTAAATTATCTTGATGAAATTTCAGAAAGAGCAAGAATTGCTGGCGCTGTGAATACTTTACTTTTTGAAGAAGGAAGAATTTGTGGTGATAACACGGATGGTGTGGGTCTAATGAATGATCTAGAAAAAAACTATAATTTGAAACTTAAGGGATTAAATATACTTATTTTAGGTGCTGGTGGAGCCACAAGGGGAATTTTGCAACCATTACTTAAAGCTAATCCTTTATCTTTAACTGTTGCAAATCGTACATTACAAAAGGCAACTGCCCTTATGGAACATTTTAATTCAATTGGCAAAATATCAACATGCCATTTTGAGGATATCTCAGATGACATAACATATGAACTTATTATCAACGCAACATCAGCTGGAACAAAAGGTCAAAGCAACTTTTTCCCAATTAATAATATTAATAAAAATACATTTTGCTACGACTTATCATACAGCACTAAACCCACCCCATTTAAAAAATGGAGCATAGAAAAAGGCGTAAGACACTCAGTCGATGGATGGGGAATGTTGATAGAACAAGCAGCGGAATCTTTTTATCTTTGGAGGGGAATAAGACCAGATACCAACGGTATACTTACTAAACTCTTAACGCATAGTCACTAATTCTTCCGCGCTTGTAGGGTGAATAGCAACTGTATCATCAAAATCAGTTTTTGTTGCACCATTGCGAATGGCAACAGCAAAGCCCTGAAGCATTTCATCTGCCCCATCGCCAATAATGTGGCAACCTATAATTTTCTGATCATCCCCTAACGTAACTAATTTCATGGAAGATAGAGATTTTTTTTTGTTCAGCGCATAAATTAGAGGAGTAAATTTTGATGTAAAAACTTGTACCTCATCTCCATATTGGCTACGGGCTTCTTCTTCTGTCAATCCAACCGTGCCTATAGGAGGATGGCTAAATACTACTGATGGAATGGTGCGATATTCAAGATATCTATCGAGCATTTCTCCAAATAATCTATCTGCAAGGCGGCGTCCAGCGGCAATCGCGACTGGTGTTAACGCATTTTTTCCGGTTACATCTCCAATCGCATAAATGTTATCAATATTTGTTTTTTGGTATTTATCGACTTTAATGAAGCCTTTCTCATCCGTTTCTACTTGAATACTATCTAAATTTAAAAATTCCGTATTTGGTGAACGGCCAACAGCCCATATAACGCTGTCAAAAGACGAAAAATTCTCTCCCCCTTCTGATTTCAATCCAATAACAGTTTTACCAGTATTGACTTCGGAGGTATTTTCATAAAGTTCTCGCAACAACACTTCTGTATGCAAACCAATGCTCTGTTGTTTGAGTGAATGGGTTAACTCGTCTCTTAACATGCTATCAAAATTGCGTAAAATACTATTTTTGCGAACAAAAATACTTACTTCTGAACCCAAGGCGGCAAGAATTCCTGTTAATTCAACTGCGATGTACCCGCTACCAATAATCGCTACTCGTTTTGGTTTTTTGGATAATTCAAAAAAGTCATCGGATGTAATACCTAATTCTGCGCCCTTAAGCTGGGGAATAATGGGTTTTCCGCCCGTTGCAATAACAATGTGCTTAGCTTGATAGGTTTTGTCTCCAACTCGAACTGTATTAGGATTAATAAAACTAGCGCAATCCTTTACCAGACAAATTTTTTTGTTCATTAAATTTTTTTCATACAACTCGTTGAGACGCTTGATATAACTACTACGGTGATCTCTTAGAGATTTCCAATCATGAGATTTTATTGAGAGATCAAAACCATAACCTTCTGCTAGCTCTATTTGATGAATTATATTTGAGGCATACCACATGATCTTTTTTGGAATGCATCCTGCATTTACACATGTACCGCCAAGAGGATTTGGTTCTATAACAAGAACTTTTGCCGAATATTCAGCTGCTCTTTGGGCGTGAGCAAGCCCTCCACTTCCTCCTCCTAAAACAATTAAATCAAATTTTTCACTCACAAGATAAATCCTTATATTTTTCTTGATTGTATCAACCCTATCTGTGTAACATCCAACACAAATTTAAAAAAGTGCTAATAGCAACTGTAATTTGAGATTCTAAAAATTAATGCCCAATACCATAATTGGTATAATAAATCTTATGAAAATAGCTACGTGGAACGTCAACTCTTTAAACGTAAGGCTCCCTCATGTCCAAGAATGGATGGAAGCTAATACCCCTGATATTCTTGCTCTTCAAGAAATTAAACAAATTAATGAAGCTTTTCCGGCATCTGAATTTCAAAAATTAGGATATTACTCTTTAGCCAACGGCCAGAAAACTTATAATGGCGTTGCTATTATTTCAAAAGAAGAGCCTAAAGAAATTGTCTTAGATATCCCTAATTTTGAGGATGCGCAAAGACGAGTACTAGCAAGTACCATTGGAAATGCCCGTATCATTAATCTGTATATTCCTAATGGACAAACTGTGGAATCTGATAAATACCTTTATAAATTAAAATGGTTAGAAGCTTTAACAAATTTCCTAAAAGAAGAACTTGCCAGACACAAACAACTTATTGTTCTGGGAGATTTCAATATTGCCCCGGAAGATCAGGATGTTTATGATCCTGAAAAATGGGGTGAGGATGTTCTATGCAGTCCCAAAGAAAGAGGCGCTCTGAAAAAGATTCTTAATCTTGGTTTTATAGATGTATTCAGGCAATTTAAACAGGAAGAAAAATTATTTAGTTGGTGGGATTATCGAGCAGTTTCTTTTAGAAGAAATGCAGGTGTGCGTATAGATTTGATATTAGCGAGTAATAGTTTGAGTAAAAAATGTACCGCTAGTTATATTGATCGTGAACCTAGAAGCTGGGAAAGGCCATCCGATCACACGCCTGTAATAGCAGAATTTGAGGTCGAATAATCTTTAAGCTTTACTCTAATGCTTGATAGACCAAAATTCTATTAGAATAGAAACAAAGTTATTTTTCTTAACTATCATTAACTTTCCTAAGATAAAGCTTTTTTTATAAATTCAAATCGATCATTACCAAAAAACATCTCTTCATCAATAAAGAATGTAGGTGCACCAAATACTCCCCGAGCAATGGCTTCATCTGTATTTTTTTTCAAGGCACTCTTGATCGATGAATCCTCAATTTCTTCCATTAGACGATAATCATCTAGACTATTTTTTTTAATAATTTCTGCTAAAACATTATCCTGGCTTAGATCCTGATTATAAACAAACATCGCATCAAAAAGTGACTGATGAATGTTATTGAATACACCGTGATTTTGCGCGGCCAATGAAAGCCTCAATGATTTAAGGGTGTTTTGTGGAAAAATAGAATTAAATTTAAAGGGAATTCCATAATGTTTAGCCCATCTTTTGATATCTTTTGTAAGATATTTACCCCTAGCCGGTAGCGCACCAGGTGGTTTATTTCCAGTGGCTTCCATCACTACACCCAAAAACATCGGCCGATATTGAATCTCAATGCCTTTGATACTATTAAGTTGGCTATTGGCTAAATATGAATAGGGACTGACATAATCAAAAAAAAATTCTAGCTTCTTTGTCATTAAGATAATCCTGCTTTATTTCTTAGTTGTATAAAAATTATGTAATGCTAGTGATTGATGCCGATCTAGAATTCGATTGGAATAAAACGCTGCTATACCCGCTGATGCTAAAGCATATATGGTTCCAACAACTCCAAATTCTTTTATAAAGAAAGTCTTAACTGTATACCAGGATATTTCAATTATAAGGGGTAATGCGCCTGTATAAAATTCTCTACCGGTTAAATTTAATGCGGATAGAAAATTCCCTGTTATGGCTGCAATAATAGCAAACGTTGAGGCAATAATTGGAAATCTCCAATCAATACCACGACCAAACTTTTTTACTGAAATGCCAATAATAATTCCTTGCAATAAAGAAAACCATGGGAAAAACCTATCAAAGATCATTGATATGAAAACCCAAAGAATATTCATAATCACGAGCGCCATGAACGCGCTAATCATTGCTGATGAAATTGATTGCTCCCTAATCACATCAAGCGCATCAACCTGATTGTAATCATTATCACTTAAAGAAGTATGTTTTTTTTTCAAACGAAATATAGACGGAACATTTTTCATATCGATAAATTTATAATCTATATTATCTCTAAATTCTTTTTAATATTATGCCAATGACATAAATACTAAAAACCCATTACATTCTCTGGGATGATCACTCCATTTTCTTTTTTGTACTGCTCCCAAGCATCAAGCATTTCTTGCATTTTCTCCGATTCGACCTCAGCTAGATCATTGAGTTCTGTTGGATCTTTTGTCAAATTGAATAATTGCCACTTGTAATTATCTGATAATGGGGTCTGCCACGAAAAGAAATCTTCTTTAGGCTCCTGAATCATCTTCCAACTGCCTTTTCTCAATGCAGTCTTACCAAATAATTCCCAGCCCTCAATATGATCTTCTTTATGAATGTAATCAGATTCACCCAACAAAATTGGCATCATTGACAAGCCTTGCATGGGGAGTATTTCTCTTCCTTTATAAACTTTTCCAGGATGACTGATGTTAGCTACTTCAAGTATGGTCGGCATAACATCTTTGACAGTTACAAAACTATTATCAATGCTTCCGCCATGAAATTTGGGGAAGTGAACAAATGCAGGCGCTTTAATCCCGCCTTCAGAAGTAAACCCTTTGAAGCGTCTCCATGGACCAACACTCACCCTCGCCCAATTCGATCCATACCATAAATAAGAATCTGGTCTCCCCATATTTTCAAAACGATTGTCACAACACGTTTTTATCTTCTGTTCAATGCCATAATTTTCAAATGTCTCATCCAATGGATGGCCTTCCGCTCCATTATCGGACATAAAAAATATGAATGTATTATCCAGCTCACCTATATCTTCTAAATATCCAACAATCTTTCCTACGTTGTGATCCATATCACTGACCATGGCTGCATATATTTCCATGAGCTTCGCTGATCGTTTCTTTTCCTGTTCATTTAAATCTTCCCAAGGCCTATCCTCTGATAACCCAGGAAAAGATCGTGTCTCTTCATCAATTAGCCCCAGTTCCTTGAGATTAGATAAACGTCTTTCATAAATAACATCATAACCTTCGTCATATTTTCCAATTTGCCTATCCATAGAGGATTGTGGCGCCTGTAATGGCCAGTGAACTGCAGTATATGAAAGATATCCAAAAAAAGGCTTTCCATCATTTCGATTGCTGTCGATGTATTCAATCATCTTGTCGGTATAAAATTTTGTCGAATAAAAATCATCTGGCAATGAGTCAATCAATTTTCCATCTTCTCTATAAGGCGCTTTATTAGTACCAAGAATAGAAAGCATATTGCTAAAATGTCCTGCGCCACCTGCAAGTAATGAGAAAGAGCGCTCAAATCCTCTCGCGGTTGGACTTGTGTTGTCGTCATAACCAAGGTGCCACTTACCGGTCATATAGGTGTGATAGTCATTATCCTTGAGGACATTAGGAAGAGCAGCAATACGAAAATTTAAATAGCCCTCATATCCAATTTTATTTTTTTGATTATCTGACTGTTCGCCAGACATGCTACCCATCCCAACCAGATGATTATCAATTCCAGATAGCAACATTGCCCTTGTCGGCGAGCATGTTGGCGCCACATAATAATTAGTAAGTGTTACTCCATTATGAGCTAAAGCATCAAGATTGGGTGTTGCTATCTCACTTCCATACCCACCAAGATCGGTATATCCCAAATCATCTGCCACAATAAATAGAATATTAGGTTTTTTTGAGCTTGACGTAGCCTCATCATTTGCGCAACCAATCAGGCAACTGAAAGCTAAAAAAATTAAAAGTTGCCAGTATAAAATTTTGTTTGGGTGATTTGTAAACATACTCGACCTTTTATAGATAAAACGATAAACCAATTGTTTTTAATATGTCACAATTTTGTCCGTATAATCCAGAGTTCTGGAAAAAATCTATGATCAATAGTATTTCTTAGCCATCCAACACCTGAAGAACCGCCTGTTCCTGGCTTCGATCCAAGAATTCGTTCAACTGTAGTTAAATGTTTAAATCGATACTGTGAGAACATATCAGCAAGCTCAATCAATATCTCGCCAAATAAATATAAATCATTTTCGGGGGAGGGGTTTTTATATATTTTTAGCCAGGCTTTTTCTACGCTTGAATTTACCTGATAAGCTTTGGACCAATCCCGTTTTAAACATTCAGCTGCAATATCAAAATCTCTTCTTTTGAAGAGTTTTATCACCTCATCATAAAGACTAGGAGATTCAAGATTTTTTTTAATTGCTGGATAGACATGTGAAACATTTTTATGAACTAAAGCCATAGCTTCATTCTTATTGCCGAGAATGAACTCTATATGTCTATACATAAAAGATTGTTGACCTGAGGCAACGTTTAAATAATCTCTAAACTTTTTAAACCCTTCGGGTCGAATCGTTGATAAAACATTCCAAAAATGCTTCAGTAAAGATAATGTCTCTTTTGTTCTCTCAAGGATGACTGATGCATTGGGTAAATCATCATCCATTATTCTCAAGCGAGCATTATACAATTCAAAATAAACAGACTTAAATAAAAGTTCTTTTGCCTGCCCCATGACGATAAAACACATTTCGTCGTATCCTTCTGATCTTGGGTGCTGCAAACTTAACAACAAATCAATACTTTCATAATCAATATATGGATTGGTTGTTCCTTCAAATTCTGTGATTGGCAGTCCATCGGTTATTTTCACCTTTTTCTGCCTGTCTTCTTCAGAACCAATATCAACATCTCGGGGATACGGAGAGCCTTCCACTCCATCTATGTCGATAATATCTGGAATTTCAAATTTGAATGTCATCTACCCTCTCCTAATATCTGTTTGAGCATCTCGAGCTTTAGCTTTGATTGTTCATTTTCCATTTGGAATAGAATATCAAAGTGATTGGTATTTTTTTCCTCAAAAATAGTACAGGTATTGCCCATTTTCTTCCATTTATTAGAAAAATCAATACTTTGCCGTTTGAATTCAGAAGTTTCATGCTCACCCCAAGATATAATGATTTGTGCAGTGCTTTTTTTCACTAAGAACAATGGGCTCAACCCTTCAGCCAGTTGTTCGTTCATTACAAGTGGTTCATTTATATAAGTTTTTACTATAGGACGAAGATCATAAATCCCACTTAATAAGGTTGCTCCCTTGATTACGTTCGAGGGAAGTTGGTAATCATCCCAGTCGGTTAGTAGTGACATAGCAGCGAGATGCGCTCCAGCCGAGCTGCCTAACAGAAATATTTTTTCAGGATTCATACCGAGTTTATCAGCATGATTAAATAACCAAATAATTGAGCGTCTGCATTCTTCGGTTATCTCATCAATACTTGCTTGAGGCGCTAAGGTGTAATTAATAGCGGCAAAGTTAATGCCAGAACTAACGAAATAAGGTGCCGGGAATGTTGATTCGTTTTTACTAAGGCGTTGCCAATATCCGCCATGAAAAAAAACTAATAGAGGTGAATTCTTATCGGCCGCAGGAAAAAAATCTAAGCATTCTTCTTTCGATTTACCATAACTGATATCTTTAATAACAGTAGTTATGGATTCAGCAATTTTTGATTTTGAACCATATTCATTAATTAACTCGTTATAATTTTGAATACAGGTGCTTGGAGAATATTCTTTCTCTAGGGTATTAATATCCATTTTTCTCCAGTCCAAGAGATTCTCCTATGATAACTACTTAGCGATATTAGGGTTAGCTGCTTACCAGCTGGAAAAAAACGACTCCAAGTATTGCCGGCGCAACAAATCTTACAAGAAATAACCAAAAACGATGTAACAGATGATTTTGATTATCAAATAATTCATCACGACTAAATTTTTCTTTAACAATCCAGCCAGCAAATAAAGCAATTATCATTCCACCGAGCGGCATAATAATATTTGTAACTAAATAATCAATTAATACAAAGAAGTTCTTTCCACTAAACAGCGCAATTCCGTCTAAGGGATAAAAATCAGAGAGAATATTAAAGGACAATACTGCAAGAGTACCAAAACAGAAACTCACTGAACCAGATAATAACGCGGCAGATTTTCTTGAAAATTTCAGCCCATCACTCAACCATGCAACTGGAGCTTCCATCATAGATATGGAAGACGTTAGGGCTGCAAAAAATAATAAAATAAAAAACAAGGCTCCAAATATCAATCCGCCTGGAATTTGCCCAAAAGCAATGGGTAGCGCCTTAAAGACAAGATCCGGGCCCTCATTCGGTTGAAAACCATGAGCAAAAATTATCGGAAAAATGGCTAAACCAGCTAGGATTGCTACCAAAGTGTCTACACCGACAATAATTGTTGCTGATTCTGGGATGTTAGTGGTTCGATCCAAATAAGAACCATAAGCAATACAGTTTGCTAGTCCAACACTGACGGAAAAGAAAGCCTGACCAAAAGCGCCCATCACAACTTGGGCATTTAGTTTTGAAAAATCTGGCTTAAATAAAAAATTTAAAGCCGCATTAAAATCCCCAACAATTGCCGAATAAAAAACAATGAGAACCAGCATAACAAATAAGGCTGGCATCATGATATTTACAGCGCGTTCCAGGCCATCCTTCACACCCTTAGATGAAATATATATGGTTAAACTAATAAAGAGACAAAACCAACCAAACAGTATTAGTGGTTTACTATTTAAATCATCAATTATTGTGACAATCTCTTCCGGCTGAAGCCCCTGGAGCTGCCCTAAAACAGTTTTGGTAGCAAAGGCTATGGTCCAAGCCCCCACAACAGAATAAAAAGAAAGAGCCAAAACAGCTCCTACTCCTCCAAGAATAATCCCCATCCATCGCCAGTTTTTACCGTATCCAGACTCAATTGCAACATTTGCAATAGCATTGGGAGGGCTTTCAGCGCCGCGACGCCCGATCATCAATTCTGCAATCAAAACTGGCAAGGCTAGAAAAAGAGCAGCTGCAAGATAAACCACTACGAATGCACCGCCGCCGCTTGAGCCAGCTGCATAGGAAAATCTCCAAATATTACCCAAACCAACTGCACTACCAATGGTAGCCATCAAAAAAACTACTCTAGAAGACCACTGCAAACCTGATTTAGTTACCATTAGTTAATTTTTCCAGACAATAGTTAACACGCTACTATTTTTTATATATCGTTAATTCAAGCATTCTGAAGTATCAATGTGGCTGCCGCAAGATCCTCAAGTGCGGTGCCAACAGATTTAAAAAGAGTAATATCTGTAGTATTACGTCTACCTATCTTATCATCACATACCAACTCTTTAAGGTCGGCAACAATATCTGATTCAGAAATAAAACCTTCCTTTATCGCATCAATAATTTCACCTGACTCTGTAAGGGCTCCAAAATACGTATCAACGATAACTCGAGCTTTTTCAAGCGCAACGCCATCGGCTTCGTGCATGTCTGGCGTGAATGCGCCAACTAGGTCAATATGTTGTCCATCGTGCAACCATTCGCCCATAATCAATGGTTCTTTTGCAAGAGTTGCGCAAGAAATAATATCCGATTCATCGACAGCGCTTTTAAGATCTCTTCTACATTCGATTGATTTTATCTTTGGTGACAAAGCTGAAACAAGCTCAAGGGCAGCCTCTTCTCGCCGACCCCATACCAAAATATTTTTAATATCCCTGGCCGCCATATGAGCTTCTATCATATGCGATGCTAATTTACCTGTTCCAACCATCAATAAGGTTTTGGCATCGGGATTGGATAGGTAGGATGAAGCAAGAGCCGATGCAGCTGCTGTTCGACGAAGTGTAAGCTCCGTACCGTCAATTATGGCTTTGGGTATACCGGTCTTTCTATCCATAACAAAGTAGCTAGCATTAACAGAGCCTAAGTTATTTTTAGCATTATCTGGAAAAACTGAAACAATTTTTATACCAATATTCTCCAAATTATTCCAAGCTGGCATTAAAAGAAGAGAGGCATCACTTTCTCCTCTATTTTCAATAACATGATGAGTTCGTTGAGGCACTATTACATCTTCCATAAAAGCTTTCCTCAAAGCTTCAATAAGCTGATCATAAGGCAATGCATCTCGTACAGTTTTTTTGTCAAAAATATTCATCAATTCACCGATTCTATAATCATTTTTACCAAACGTTCATCACTAAAACTATTATAAGAATTGTAAGGAGGTAATAACGTCAACAATAAGAGAACGATATTTTTATTGATTCTCAAAATAAAGGTTCTATTCAGATCTATCGCAATATTCTCGACCAAGTTGAATTGCCTCTTGATCCCAATCCCCATCAATTGCCGTTCGTATATATTGACAACGCATTTTATCATTTGGAATCCTTGGATCTGATATCAGTTCATGCATTACTTTTTTATATGTCAGTTCATCGCCACTCATTCTAATGCCGCCATCTTGTTGAGTATCAAAGATGATGAATTTAGAAGAAGTATTTTGAATATCCCAAGATGACCAAGTGGGTAGATTATTTTCTCGTCCGTTGGAAGGTCTTCCGTAATAGGCAAACTCAGCCCAATATGACATCATCGCGTTCGATAATGCTTTGGCAGCAGGAAAATTCTTTTTCCTGAACATGTATTTCTCAAGCCCTCCAAGTGAAAGATTGCCCATAACAAACGGTATTTCAATAGCATGCCCTGCTCCTAAAAGAAGTGATAGATCCATAAAAAACCTCCTAGGCTCTTCATCCCAGTCAAATCGGTAAGCATATACTTCTTTATTTCCAGCCAGGACCATATTTCTGACTGGATTGTCAACTGCTCCTATTTTCCAACTCTTAGAACCGTACTCGGCACTAATTTCATAATGATTTTTATTTTTTATTCGAGTAAGAAAGAAAAATTGTCTGGTAAATTCAGGATCAAATGCTAAAAAGAATTTCATTTCATCCCTATTCGTACCCGTTATTAACGGAACGCTACTAGAAGGAGCAGCTGTAAAATCAATGCCACTTTGAGGCAAAACATACCCATCACTCAAAACTGTATGCATTGATTCATCAATATGAAGAACTTCTGAAAAGGCATGCAATATTTTTTCTTTATTCAAGCCTCTCAAAAATGCTGAAATTTCTAGATCAGTCATAGAATTTTGTATGGCCTTTGCAGAGGAATGATCTGAAACTAATCCAGAATCATTTAACAGGGTGTTGAGTATTTCTCTCGAGCTACTTTCAGTCCCAGGATATTCAGGATGATCTGCATAATTTGAAGCCAAGGCTAAATCTGAAGTATTCGTGCCGCCACTTTGTGAAATGGCTTTATGAAACAAGCCTTTGGCCAAAGGAGAAGCCATTAGGGCATATACATTACGACCTCCCGCTGACTCACCAAAAATAGTTACATTTTCTGGATCTCCTCCAAATTGAGAGATATTTTGCTTTACCCATTTTAATGCTGCTATATGATCTAAGGTTCCATAGTTACCTGATGCATCTTCTAAACTTTTTGTGAGTCTAGAAAGACTGGGGTGATAAAACCAACCAAATAAACCTAAGCGATAGTTGATGGTTACCACTATCACTTTCTGTGTAGCTACCAAAACACTCGGATCATAGAGATTGGATGTTCCAATTGTATTTGATCCTCCGTGTATCCATACCATAACCGGCAATTGAGATTGATCAGCTATTTCGCTTGGTGAAAACACATTAAGAAAGAGGCAGTCCTCTATACCATGAACACTTCCTTCTTTTGCAGAAGGATCGCCAAATATAGACCCGATTTGTGTGCATGCATCGCCAAACCGAATTGATTCTCTAACACCATCCCATGGTATCGGAGGTCTTGGTGCCATCCATCGTAGATTTCCTACAGGCGCTTCAGCATAAGGAATGCCTAACCAAGCATAAGTGTTTTCATCGTGGCTAAATCCAACGATCTCTCCAGAGGAGATCTTTGTAATCGTATTAGGGTCAGCAATATTTACATTTGATCCGGGTCGACTGCAACTCGAAATCAGTAAGGATACTGATATGAATAAAAAGAAAAAACTCGGCAAATCTTTAAAAAAAATTCTGTGGCGTGTACTCATGGCTCAAGAGGGACCATCATCTTGTTTTCGGTATGCATATCTAACTCATTTGAATCAAAATTAGTGTCTTTCATTTTTTTATCTGCAAAAAGTAGCATCTGATCATCATAATGATGGGAATGCTCATTTTGAGTGGAACTACCATACTGGTGAATACTCTTACTTTCAAGATTACCATCCTTGTCCCATTCGACAAAAATGACCAGTCCATCCCCTGCAACAGCTTTTAATTTCCCATTCTTTTGTTCTGCTCCGTAAACTGCCCTCAGGGTATCCGGTCCGCCGTCAAGTGGGGTCATTTTATCCCCTCTGATCAAAAAATTTCTGTCTTCCCACAAGGGATCCAGTCGTTTAAACGCTCTATATATATCTTTTACACAATTTTTAAAAACATCTATAGGATCAGGCGCTGTTTTTTGATTTTGCTCTGCCGACCATTCTGGAGTCAACACGCAAACAGCAAGTGCCGCTGAACGGTTTTTTAAGTCTGTTTTTAGATCCCAATTCTTCAAAATCGATTGAGCTTCAATCAACCGTGGATCATCAAATGCTTCCTTTAAAATTTTCTTGATATAACTATAGGATCTTGAATTTAAGGAGTATTGATTATCGTATTTAATATCGAGAAGTATTTTTGAAGATATTTCTTCATAGGAATTAAACAACTCCAAAGCTCTGTACGCCCTATTGGTCATCCTAGTCTGTAATCCCAGTGTTTTAGAGTAATTTAATGGATCAAGATTGTTTTCTTCTGCGGTTACTTTGAAGGGATCTTGGTTGACGCTGACTAGCCATCCAGATGATGGATTAATTATTAATGGCAGTTCTTCTAGCGCTACCAATTTATCCCAAATCAAGGAAGATTGACTTCCATCAACTGGCTTACTCCAGTCTATAGATTCATCCCGAATTGGCGAAGCAGCATTATGTAAAAATAAAATATTTTTTTCCTTATCTGCATAAATAGCATTAAATGAAACAATAGATCTTATCTTCATAGCGGCCAGCCATTCTTGAATATTTTTTGATTTGTTTAATCGGTACCATTGTTCAACTTGACCAATATCTTGCATTCCGGAAAAGCGGATTGCATAAGAATTTTCATTATTTTCAATAACAGGACCATGAACGGAATACTTTATTTGCTTTGTGATAGTCCATTTAAAAGGACCAAATATTTTAAAGGGTAGTTGTATCTTTTTTACCTTAAAGTTAACCCATTCTCCATCCAATAAATATTGATTATTATTTTTTGGATGTATTTTTAGTTGATAAGCATCAGATAAATCAGGTTTATTGACTGTAAGTCCCCACCCTAAATTATCATTGAAGCCAACAAAAATAAAAGGAGATCCTGGAAATAAGCCTCCCATCATATTCCACCCCTGTTCGCTAGTAACATGAGCTTCATACCAAGCAACAGGCCCTTCTAGAGGTTGATGAGAATTTATAATCAGGCGTGTTGACCCGTTATCGGTTTTTTTTGGCCCCACGGCGATAGCGTTGGAACCAAGAATAAGCTCTGCTGATTCTAAGAAATCATTTGAGCTTTGAGTTCTCTGATTTGATATCCCCTCTTCTGTCTCCTGTAATTGTCTAATGGCGTCTATTACTCCAGAAAAAAACAAATTTTGTATTACGAAACCGGCAACAATATCGTATTTAGTAACAGGAAATAGTTCGCTATATTGTTGATTTAGATTCAATGATGCCCAATAATTTAAGCCTGCAACATAACCTTCGATCACTGCTCTGACATCTGAGCTTAACTTCGACTCATAATCCTCTACAACCATTTCCCTGATACCTAAAGCCTTGATAAGGTAATCAGTAGTGACGCCTTTAAAGCCATCTTTAAGGCCCATCCTTGCTCTATAAAAATACATATTCTCGACGATATTTTTTATATCATCTTGGGCGTGAGCAAAAGCTAGGCCAAATGCCGCATCCGCATCTCGTGTTCCATATATATGGGGTACACCCCATATATCTCTGGTGATGGTGGCTTTGTATTCCTGTGGTTCGTTAGAACTGACAATGGTACTGGCATTTATGTTATGAATACTGAAAAAAAACACCGGTAATAAGTAAAAGAAAATGTTTCTCATAATGAATAAATCTTTGTAGAAGTAGTCTTATTTTAAGTGAAGGTTCCACCAGACATCTGGTTTAATCCTCTTGAATCGAGTCACTTTCTTTTCCCACCAAAGTGCTAATGGTTGTAATCGGCTGGTCGCAATCAATCGGAATATTTTACTACCTAATTTTGAAAAATCACGGTTAAATGGGCACACTCTCATGCAAATGGCACAATCAGATCTGAGTTTTGCCCAATAACCAAAACATTTCTCACAATTTGCCGACCATTTTTTTATCCCTTGTATTGTTGAAGGGCTATCTGTACCAAAAGTGGGTTTTCCATAAGGCAAAGCCTTGGGAGGACAGGCATCAGCACACTTTGTACACTTGTTACAATATTCAGTAATCCTAAACTTTTTTGCTTGATCAGGCTTAAGAGATAAACTAGTGAATATCTTAGAAAATCTTACTCTAGGCCCGAACTCAGGAGTGATGACCATTTGATGTCGTCCATATTCGCCCAAGCCAGCCTTAATTGCATAGGGGATTGCTAAAGCGGTGTCGTTCATTGAACCAATAGCATTATATCCTAAGGATTTTATATAACTTGTGAGTTGCGTTACGATAGCTGCTTCCCTAGAATACTCAAGCCCCGCTGCAGCCCCGGCCAAAGCCGATGGATAGGTATCAATAAGAGTTTTTTTCATGGAATGCCCGAGCACAATAACATGCGATAGTTCTTCAGGAAGATCATTGGATACCGGCTTAACTTCACGGTTATCGACACGATGTGAATAATGCCATCGTTTATCGAGAAGAGTAATACCAACCAAATCTGCGCCAAAAAATTTGGCAATGTTTTTCATTTCAACAGTAAACTGCTCTATATCTTGGATGGGTATTTTTTCTTTTGCGATGGGAGTATCATTTTCCATAGGTGCTTGAAAACCTTCCCTTTTTCCCTCCTCAGAACCTCTATTTGAAAATATATCTGAAACAGCCCATGAAGCATTACGTAATGCAAAGTCTTTTTGTTTAAAGCCGAATGCTTTTCTTGGTAAGGGCTGTACACGATAACTTTCGAAAAAAGCATCCGAATCATCAGAGCGAACCTTCTTATCCCAAAAAGCACGAGAAAAAATATCATTGATTTGATTAAACGGTTTAAATTCTTCTGAAAAAACAAACCCGGCGTTATTATCCTCTGCTTTATTGTTTGTAGGTTGACTGTGATTCATTTTGTAAGATTTCTGTATTTGTTGTTCTCTAATATTGGCCATAGCAAAACAATGGATAGTGATAATACAAAAGGTATAAAACGTTCAAACGGATCGCCCGGTAAATGAGAAAAATATACCAGTAACCTAGGAACACTGCTAGAAACTTCATCCATTGAAATATTTCCATAAGTATAAAACAGCACGGTTACACTAAATCCTGTAATGATGCTCCACAACCTAGCTCCGAAAGACGGTTCATAACTCATCACCCTTGCAATAATAATCGGGCCAAATGCAGCTCCAAGCGCACTCCATGCAAATAAAACGCGATTAAAAATACTATCCGGTAACATCATTGCCAAAAGTATGGCTGCAATCACTATACAAGTCATAACAAAACGAGATATCCAAAGTTTATCAAGCTTAAAATAATCAGATAATTCGAGATCATGTGAGATAGCTGCTGATGCAGCAAGTAATAGAGAATCAATTGTAGACATAATTGCTGATAATATTGATGCGATGACGATACCTGCTAGTACTGGAGGTAACAATTTCTCAGCCAGCAAATAGAATATTTGCTCTCCTGAACCTGGCTGAAGCATAAGGCTTCTTGCCCCTAACCCAAGCAAGGACATTCCAACATATACAATGATTACCCATATCATTGCGATCAAGAAACCAAGCTTGCGCTCACGCTCTCCTTTAACAGCCATTAGCCTTGCGAGTAAATGTGGTTGCCCAAACGTACCGAAACCAATACCTGCGGCCCCCATTATAAGCCCTAATAGGATGAATCCTTCATGTCCGCCTGTCCAATCCATAAAAATTGGATCCATTTGATCAAGTGTTGAAAATATTCGTGATAATCCTCCTGCTTCAATTATGGTTGCTACCGGAACTATAATCGCAGACATCATTATCATGACAGCCTGAATAGTATCTGTAATACTTGCCGCCCAAAATCCTCCTAATAAACAATAAATCAAAATTATTACTGCGCTTACAATAAGGCTATATGTACTGTTCAATTGAAAGTTACTGGTAAATGCAACGGCGGCTGCATCAAATTGACCGGCAATATAAAATATAAAACAAAAAGAAATTAAAAAAGCTGCTAAAGAAGCAAGTATTTTTTTTGATTTTTTATCCATAGTGGCGCATAAAACTTCAGTTGGTGTAATCCATTGATTGATTTTTGATTCACTACGAATGCTTGGTCCACACCATGCCCACATTAAAATATATCCCCCCCATATTCCGAGCACCATCCACAAAGCAGATAGCCCATAATTAAAAACAAAACCAGTAAAACCAAGCAAAATCCATGCAGAAGAAGTACTCGCAGCATAAGATAACCCTGCAACCCACGCGCCTAATTTCCTTCCACCAAGTAAAAAATCAGTCTCATTATTAACCCGTCTAGATGCCCATAAGCCAACAATAATAAGTACGGCTGTATAGGCAATGAGAGTTGCTAAAATTATTTTCGTTTGGGACACAGAAAACCTTAAGCTAATATTAATTGAATTATGGTTATTTCATGTAAGTCTATTTTCAAGCTAAAAATATAGGGTTAATTTTTGAGGTCTGCGACAATTTCTACCACTGCATTATAAGCCAATGGATCAATGGTAAAATTAGCAAAACCATGAATCATGCCCTGATATTCTCTCTCGGTTACCTCGACACCTGCATCTCTTAGATGTTTGGCATATGCAATACCCATATCACGCAAAGGATCGAAACCAGCAGTAATTACTATTGCAGGTGGCAACCCACCGGGATTATGATAATGAATGGGAGACATATAAAAATCCTGCAGATCTTCTGTCTTACGAATATAGTGGTTAGCAAACCAGTCCATGACATTTCTTGTAAGAAAAAATCCGTCTGCAAAATCCTTACAGGATGGATAGTCAGTTTTCCCATCAACCCCTGGGTAAAGCAATAGTTGTCTTTCAGGCATTTTCCTATTTTCTTCCTTACGTTTAATACACACGCAAGTGGATAAATTACCCCCAGCACTATCTCCGCCAATTGAAACTTTATTCGGGTTGATATTCAGTGATGCTGCATTATTCAAGACCCATTCAAACGCTCGATCGCAATCTTCTAGAGGGATAGGGTATTTATAATCTGGCGCAAGACGATAGCCCACTGAAAAAACCTTCCGGTTTGAAAGGTGCGCAAGATGTCTGCACAAAATATCATGGGATTTTATACTGCCAATGACCCAGCCTCCGCCGTGAAAGTAAACTAGTGCAGGGCCAACATCTTCCAGATTACTAGGCACATACTCTCTTATTGTTATTGCCCCTTGATCGACATTAATATTATGATCTTTGGTTGCAATTGCTGGTGGTTTTTTCTCTAAACGTCCCGCATTCAAATCATAAAAATCTCTCATCTTTTGTGGTTCCAACGATGATATATCTCTGGTAATTCTATTTTTTTCTATAATGGATAGGATTAAATGGGTGCTTGGCGCCATAACCCTTTCGCCCGAGATTTTACTTTCCTCACCGATTAAGGCCTTTAGCAAAAAATCTGGCAACCGCAACATTAATTTCAATAATAGACTCATAGCGCCATTAGCTTAACCAATCGTAAAGTCATTAAACTCCTGATGACATTCAATATCAACTTCCTCAACCCTTTCAACCTTCGCCATGTCTGGACCAACCATCAACCATGATTTTAATTTTCTGAGCGAATCTTGTGTACCATCCGCAATGACTAAAACAGTTCCGTCAGATTGATTGGCAGCCAAACCTTTAATATCAAGTTTTTTTGCAACTCGTCTTGTACTATCTCGAAAGAATACGCCCTGAACCCTACCGTGAATGATAAAACGAGCTATTTTTATTGAGTCGCCCATAAAAGATAAGCTAATCTAAGCAA
>CERQ01054946.1_pt1 | contig 27401 bp, 28 predicted proteins | sample 530711 | NCBI WGS metagenome assembly CERQ01 (sample SAMEA2620882, study PRJEB7988) | marine metagenome | biome: marine biome (ENVO:00000447); feature: mesopelagic zone (ENVO:00000213); material: "saline water (ENVO:00002010), including plankton (ENVO:xxxxxxxx)" | depth 850 m | reverse complement strand
ATCGCACAGCGACCGCACCCGTTCGAGTTCGAGCTCTACTTCGGCGTCTGACCATTTCACGCGGGATTCCGCGGCCTATCGGGCATCTGGTCCGCATCTAGTCCGCAAAATCCTCGAATGAGCCCCTCAGGTCCGGCCTGAGGGGCTCATTCATACCCGGTGGAGTGTTCGATACGTTGGCGTAACGGCCAGTAGACGGGGGAGCATGCGTGGGGCGATACTGGAAGAAGCACCCTAGGAAAGATCTCGAGCCTGTTCTGGGTGAGTTTCACGAAGCAGGCTGGAGGATCGAAGACCCACCCACGTACTACACAGTGAAGTGTCCATGCGGGGATCACATGCGACAGATCCACCTGACCCCCAGCAATCCCAACTACGCTAAAGACGCGCTCGGTTGGCTATACCGCCAGCCGTGTTACGCAAATGAGGAGGACGAGCAATGACGGTTCTCGTTGGCGTCTCCGCACGAATCACAATCGCGGAGATCGACAGAGAAGACCTCACCGCAGTGTTCCACGGCATGGGCGAAGTCTTCACCGAGCTCGAGGACACACGATCCGAGATCCTCGACCACGCCGTGTCCGTCGATCTCGGCGCACGTAGCCTCGAGATCGAAGTCACCGCCGAGGGTGAAACTCCCGAAGCGGCCGATCTGGCCGGCCGGGCAGCGGTGCTCGTCGCCATGCTCAAGACGGGCGGCCGCCCTGCAGGCGGCATCGACACGATCCAGGAATGGATGAACCTCTCAAACGAAGGCGTGGCTGAGCTGCTCCCGACCGTTGTTGACGAAGAGCTCAACGCGGCCGGGTTCGAAGTCTCGAGTCACCAGCTCGTCGCAGCCTGATTAGCGGCTACGCAACACCGCGGCCACCGCGGCGCGCGACGAGTCGTCCGTGTCCGGCCAGAGGTGCCCGTACGTGTTGAGCGTGACCGTCGCCGACGCATGCCGCATCCGAGCCTGCACGACCTTCACGTCCAGGCCGGCGGCGATGAGCATCGACGCGAAGTAGTGCCGCAGGTCGTGCGTGCGGAAGCCCTCGGGAAGCTCCGGCACCTTCCCGCGCGCTTCGATCCACACTCGGTTCAGTTGGTAGGCGCTGACGCCGCGGCCGAACACCCCAGGCACTACCATCTGCTCCCCCGCATCCTCGCGGAGCATCTGAGCGAGCTCGAGCGGGATGGGGATCGGTTTGCCCGACTCCTCTGACTTCAGGGCCTCCTCGTCGTGCTGATGCTCGGGCGTGATGATGCCTTTGTCCCAGTCGACGTCGTCGACCTCGAGCGCGGCGATCTCACCGATGCGGAGGCCAGCGAAAGCGCCGAGCAGCAGCAGGTTTTTGTACCCGGGCGGGAGGGCGTCGTGGAGCGCCCACACCTGCGCGGTGGTCGCGACGTAGGGGCGCTGAGGCGCTGCCGGCGGGCTCGTGCGGCGACTGCAGGGGTTCCGGGTCAGGATCCCGTCATGCACGGCGTCAGCGAGCACCTGCGACAGGCGGGAGTGGAGCGCGTAGACGTAGCTAGTCGAGTACTTCCCCTGCAACCTTGCGGTCCACGACTTCACATCAGACGGGCGGATCGTCCGCACCTGCCGTGACCCGAACTCCTCCCGGATGATCGCCCCATGAACTCGCGCCTGAGCGACCGTTCGGGGTTTCTTCCCGGCGTACCCGGCGAGCCACCGGTCGAGCCACTCCCCCATGGTGATCTTCGACGTCGACGGATCGACCCAGGTGCCGGCGCGCATGGCGGCCGTGGCGTCGTCGAGCCACGCCTGCGCGTCCCGCTTTAGCTTCGCGTGCTTGGCGTACTCACGGCCGTCCGGCCCCCGGTAGCGGGCCCGCCAGGTGCCGTCAGGCCTCTGCTTGACGCTCGCCATCAGTTCAGATCGAGGGGTAGACGATCGGCCGGTCTATGTTCACCCCGTAGGCACGTAGCTTGCGCTCGACGTCGTAGAGTTCTGCTCGCCAGTCACGCACTTTGCGTCGGGCCTCCTCGGGATCCGTGCCACGCAGTGAGCTCGTCACGGACTCCGGGTCGCGTTTGTACTCGTCAAGAAACCTCTCGTGCGCTGCGAGTGCGTAGTGTGTCGCGTCGCGCTCGCGCAGCAAGTCGTGAATTAGCCAGCTGTCGAGGGCGGCGACCTGGTTGTGCGCAGCGGCCTCTGACGTGTCAGCCACCTCCCGCAGCGTCCTCGATCCGCCAAACCAGCCGTACGCGAGCCAGTGCGCTGTCGACACGCGCGGCTCTGTGCCGCTCGTGAGTTCCACCGGAGCATATGGATCACGGAGATCGAAAACAAGGTCCGCTGGACTGACTCCGAGGACTGCAGCGACAGCGACAAGTTGACGCACCGAGAGGTCAAGCTTCCGACCATTCTCGAGGTTGGCAACCATCGACCGCGTGAGCCCCTCTCCCGCTCTCGCGGCGAGCTCCTCGCCACTAATCCGCGCGCGGCGACGGTGGGCTGCGATTCGCTCACCCATCGTTGGTGAAGCCGACTCAGTCATGTACTACACAGTATGCGCGAATCTGTGTTACTGTCCAGCCAGACACAGATACGGTGATTCTGTGTAGGTGACTGAAAGAAGGTAACCCTCATGCGAGACCAGCTCCTATTCGTTGACGAGGCCGCCGAGATGCTCCGGCGCTCGCCGGCGCAACTCAGATGGATGATGCAGGTGGGCAACGCCCCAAAGCACGCGAAGATCGCGGGACGCATCGTGTTCAAGGAAAGCGAAGTCCAGCGATTCATTGACGACGCGTTCGCGGAAACGTCGTGAGCACCCGCACCCGCCCGCTCGCGCTCGAGGGCCATAGCTTCGAGGCCGGAGCGAGCCAAACTTCGGGGCGAGTCAGCGCTGTCCAGGCGATTGTCGCTGGCATCCTGCGCGAGGAGGGGCCGGCGACGGACACGCAGATCTATGCCGCGTATCAGCGGCGCTCTGCCACCGACACGTCGGTCCCGAAGGCGTCGCCGTCGTCGGTGCGGTCGCGTCGCGCCGAGCTAGGTCGTCGCGGGATTGTCCGCGCGACGACTCTCCCCGGCCGATCTCCGTATGGCCGCCCGGCGACCGTCTGGGCGCTTGCGGAGACCGCGACGGAGGGGCTGAAGCTGTGGTGAGCCTCAGTCTCGATGCGCGCCAGGTGCTCCAAAGCGCCGGCATCTCCCGCGCCGACTACGCCCGCAGCTGGTTTGCCGATGGTCGTTGGCATGGCGATACCTGCGGATGCCCCGATGACCGTTGCATCGGTCACCACCACGACGCCGACGAGCCGTGCGGATGCATCCGCTCAATCCTCGACGAGCGAAAGAACGCCCCCGGCGCTTGGCAGAGCACCGAGGGCAACGATCCCCACAACAAAGGAGAAATCATGTCCACCGTACACCCCAACCGCCCCACACTTCGCCCGATCTACGGCCCGACCGACGCTCGATGGCAGCAGCTCATCGATGCAGTTGGACAGAAGATCGAGATCGGCGACATGATGCCCAGCGAACGCGCCGCCTGGTACGAGATCCACGTGGTTGGCAATAGGGACTATCGCGAAGTCGCCCATCGCGAGGTGGAGTACCCGGAACCGCCCGAGACCGCGGGGCCGTCATGGGCGGATCAACGTCACGTTGAGTCTGTCGACGGAGGAGAGTACCCCGTCATAACGTGGTGGCGGGATCTCGCCGCAGCCGAGTCGATCCAAGCCGAAGTTTCACTGCAGCGGGATGACACCTATGACCCTGACTCGGGGGAGGTCGCCGAAGGTGTCACTCGCGCCACCATCTATATCGGCGGCAACCAGGCGGAGTTTTCCAAGAGCGAGGACTGGATCACAGCTCCGGCGCAGCTACGTGAGATCGCCCTCGCGTTCTACGACGCTGCGGACCGGTGGGAGAAGTCCCTGCCCCGCGAGATCCGCCGACCGATCGGCCTCTGAGGCGCCCGGATCGTGGGTCACAGACTGGTCGCCGTCGCGTTCACCTTCGTGGGCGCGTACAACGAGAAGGCACGCGCCGAAGGCACGCGGCAGCTCGAGCCACTCGAAATCGCGCTCCTGACGCTCATGGCGCACAGTGCGCGCGACGGCGACCGCCCTACCTACTTCGCCGGCCGCGACGCCACCTGCGACGCGCTCGGCCTCGAACGGTCAGAACCCGCCCGGAGGCGCGTCATGCGCGCCACCAGCGCGCTCGTGAAGGCGGGAGCGATCGAGAGGGTCGGGAAGGGGCATCGGGGCTCCACGGCCCGCTACAGCCTCATCTATCAAGGGGGTGACCTGGTGGTACCTATTCCGGCAGGTGTCCCAAACGGGACAGGTGAGCCCGAAAGCGTACCGCGAGAGCACCCCCAATCCGGAGGGAATGGGTACCACCAGCGAACGGAATGGGTACCACCAGCTCACGGAATGGGTACCACCAGCGCACCCCCCTACAGGAATACAAGAAAAGACTCTCGCGCGCGCCCGCGCACGCACGCGCGAGGCCCCCACATCTGCCGCTTCGATCCCGTCTCCGGGTACTGCGAGGACGGATGCGGCAAACGAGACGACGGACACAGCGCCGAGGGCACTCAGAAACTGAGCACCCTTCACCCGATCGGGAGGACAGCATGACGGTCAGCGAAGCCTACGCAGATCTCGGCGGAGGGGTGGCTTCGGCCGCCACGAACCCATCGCCAGCCAACAGGCATCGACACCGCTTCGACCAGACATCGGGGTACTGCGGGTGCGGACGTCGCGACGACGGCGCTCTCGCCCCGGGCTCGCCCGCATGGCGTGCGGATCGGCAGGCCCTCCGCGCATGACCTTGCTCCCTCCCCCCGCAGTGATCGCCCGTCTCGGCGACACCCGAGCGCTCGTCGCCGAGATCACCACCTCCGGACCCGCGCGAGCCGTCCTCGATCGGCCTCAAGAGTTCGCTGCGCTCGCCGACGTGATTCGGAATCACCCCCCGAAGTGCGCCAACGACCCGAGATTCACCAGGGATCGGGTCAGCGCCGACGACGCCGCCGAGATGAGCGCCCTCTGCACGCGGTGTCCGGCTCGCACCGCGTGCCACGCCTACGCCGATGCCGCCGACATGACAACCGGCTACTGGGCCGGCCACGACTACAGCGAGGAGACCAACCGTTGACCGACCGCACCTGCATCCTTGGCTGCACCCGACGCGGCCGACACTACGCCGCCTGCGCCGACTACAGCCGCGACGACGGATGCCAGGGGTGCGTCCCCGCCGAGGCTCGCGAAGGCGCGCTGATCTGCCACCGCTGCTACGGACGACTCCGCCGCACGATCGAGCAAGCACCCGAGATCATCGCCCACCTGCGCGAACTCACCCACACCGTCAGCGCGAAACGCTACGACAGCATCCCCGGCGGTCGAGACCGCAGCACCATCGCACCAGTCAGCGCTGAGAAGCTCGACGCAATCCGGGACATCATGACCACCGTCTGCCTCGGTGACCTCTCCGCCTACACCGACAGCACCAAAGCCCGCCACCAGGTCACAGCCGGCGTCGCCGCCATCCTGAGCGCCTACGACGACATCGTGAACGACCTCGACGCCGTCACCCAATGGTGGGCAGCCGTGATGGCACACAGGCTCCCCCACGACGAGCAGTTCTGGACCATCAGCCGCGCCGCCGCGCGCTGGCCGATACAGGACCGACGCCGATACGCGAACGCCCCTTGCCCCGAGTGCGACACCAAGACCGTCACAGTCACACCACCGTCACACCCCGACAGCCCCACCTGGTACGCCTGCACCGAATGCGACTGGGAGCGAAACGACCGCGACAACGACGGCCAGTGGGGACGCATCTTCCACCCACTCGACTTCACCGTGGAGGAATCCCAGGACGAACTCGAGCTCACCGACGCGGGCCGCCGAGTCGGCCTCTCACAACCCACCATCCGACGATGGCTCCGCGACGGACAACTGACCGCACGCGCCGAGGAGATCGAGCGGGACACAGGAAAGACCTACACACGACGATTCGTCCGAATCGCTGATGTCATCGACGTAGACCGCACCGTCAGACGCAATCGAGGCAAGCGCACACGCGAACGAACCTGACCCCCGGCGTGTCTCTTCGATCGATGTCGGTGAAACCTGAGATAATTGACCTGTCGCGGGTTCCCAACGCAGATGACAGCGGGGACAGGCAGAAGACCGAAGAAACGGGACGCCACTATCTGGTGCGCGCCGAAGAGTAGGTCCGCACCTCCGAATCCGAACGGAGAGCCCCGTGACTCAGACCATCGATCAGCGCCGTGCAGCGCTGGAACTCAAGCTCGATCAGCTCAACGCCGAGGGACACCGGATCCTCGAGGGCGCGAAGGCCGACGGGGAACGCGGCCTCACTGAGGCTGAGAACCGCCGTGCTCTCGAGATCGTCTCCGAGCGCAAGCAGGTCCGCCGCAGCCTCGACGAGGTCGCCGCTGTGGAGGCCGACGAAGAACGAATCACGCGCGCCGCTGCGCAGTCGCATCCGACTTCCGTGAGCACCACGCCTCGCGGCGACGACGCGCATCTCGAGCGTGGCCAGTGGATCAACACCGACAGCGGTGAGCGCGCGGCGCTGACCCGCGGAGAGTCGTTCCGGGCTCACCCGGTCGTGCAGAATGTCCGGGCCCGCAACGATCAGGCCCTCGACAGCTACGACGGCCTCGGTCAGATGCTCCGCGCTCTCACCACCACCGGCGGCAGCGCCGTCGTCCCCACCGTGTGGCTCGGCGATCTCATCGACCGAGCCCGCAACGCCTCCGCGGTGATGCGCGCCGGCGCGACGATCGTGCCCATGGCCGCCAAGACCGTCAACATCGGCCGCCTCACCGGCGACCCGACCGCGACCTTCCGCGCCGAAGGGTCCGCGATCGCGGCAAGCGACCCCACGTTCGACAACGTCACCCTCAGCTCCAAGACCCTCTCCGCGATGGTCGTGGGCACCATGGAGTGGTTCCAGGACGCGGACAACGCCGACGACATCGTCACCAACGCGATCGCGCAGGCAATGGCCCACCAGATCGACCTCGTCGCGCTCTACGGCGGCATCACCGCCGGCGCGGGCTCGATCAACCTGGCCACCCCGCCGAACCCGCGGGGCATCCTCGCCGCGCTGAACGCCACTCTCCCGGCGAACGTGCTCGGCGGCGAGACCAATGGCACCTCGCAGACCTCGACGTCGTACTGGGACGAGATCCTTGACGTGATCTACAAGGTCCGCGACGGCAACGAGGAGCCCAACGCGCTGATCTGGAACACCAAGCTCGCGCGCAAGCAAGCGAAGGCCTACGACACCACCGGTCAGCCCCTCCGGATGCCGGCCGACGTCGAGGCCATGCAGCGGTTCGTGTCCAACCAGGTTCCCAGCTACACGCAGGGCACCATGGCTGATGTCGCAACCGACGTGTTCGCCGGCGACTTCTCGCAGCTCCTCATCGGACAGCGCCTCGAGCTCACCGTCCAGGTGCTCACCGAGCGGTACGCCGAAGAGGGCAAGATCGGGATCGTCGCCCACTGGCGAGGGGACGTCCAGCCGGCCCGCTCGTCCGCGTTCTCGGTCTTCAAGGCGATCGAGGGTGCAGCGTGACCACCTCGAACCAAGCGCGCGCTGAGCGGGCGCAGGAGCGCGCTGAGGAGCGCGATCTCATCGAGTCGGTCCGCAAGACCACCCCGCCCGACACGACCGGCACACGGCTCGCGACGGACTACATCCACACCACCCACCCGGACACCGGCCTCGACGTCGTGTTCGTCCCGGGCGAGGCCGTCCCCGACTGGGTGACCGCCTAACAGACCTCGCGTCAACCTCACCGCGGCGGCCTTTACAGGACCCCCTTTCTCCGCCGAGCACGGAATGGATGGGCGGACTCGGGACTCTTCACCCGACCCCCAGCGCGAGACCCCTGCCAGGGGTACGCACCATCTGCGTACCCCTGGCACTCCCTCAACGCACGTCACAGCAACGACATAGCGAGGAAGAACACCCCCACCAGCGAGCCCCACAACAAAACCCACTGACGACGCCGCTCCGCTGCAGGCGGCGGCTTCGGGAACCCAGACTCACCGAGAGCCTTCGCCGTGCCAGTCCACGGGTCCACACCGTTCATCTCAAGCAGCATCATCCGTCTCGCGGTGAGCTCCTTCGACAGCCGCTGGAAGCGACTGTCGTGGACGGACACCTCACGATCAAGACGCTCACGCTCAGCCTGATACCAACCCCACACTCGCTCATAGACACGCGCCACATGCGACTGGTGCGCATGCTCTGCCAGCACCGACCCGGCGACGTAGCAAGACGCGAGGATCGGCACCACCGCAGCGAGGATTGCCAGCACGGCACCGAGCATAGAGCCGACCAGTTTTGATCGCGCACCGCCGGCCGGAAGACCGCGCTCCCTTCCAAACTTGCGTGTGCGTATGACATCCGTTGGTGTGACATTCGCGGGGTGACATTCCGACCTGAGGACAATTCCTCACCTGGGGTGGCGGATCACCACCCCAGGTGTCAGGAATCTGACACGAGGTGGCCAGAGTTGGCCACCTCGACGCCCCGGTTTTTCCGATCGCCCGCGACCACGGAAGACCGCGCTCCCTTCCGTTTTTCTCTCTCCCCGCACCACGCGTGGTGCCTGTGGTTCGCACCACAGGAGTCCGCAAAAAGTCCGCAGAAGTCCCAGCACCGTTCATGCCTGACCTCGACGCCACATGGTCAGATCCGCGTGATTCCGCGATCGACAACGCCGGCCGTCACTCCACCGAAACCCATCAGATCTACGAGCTGTACTTCGGGGTCTGATTCCGGGAGGCCCTCAGAGCCACACTTCCGGTCTCTGAGCCCAGCAATTTACTGAGCCCCAGGCGGCAGATGCCGTCTGGGGCTCAGTCTATCTCCGGACGTTTACGGACGGCTACGGGGAGTAAACGGACAGGATTTCGGACAGCGGCGCACGAGCTGCTTGAGCGAAACCCGTCCACCCTTCGTAGATCCAGGTGGTCAAAGGTCGGGTAGCGCGCACAGGTGCCTCCTCTCTCGTCGGTGAGCTCGTCGACCGAGCGTCGGGGGGCTCCACTAGCGTGGACAAGTGGATGCGATTCTTGAACCGCGAGCAGTCGGTGACGTCACAGGAGCCTTCTTCGTTCCCGGCTATCAGCGGGGTTACCGTTGGGGTCCTGACGAGGTGGACCGTCTCCTCGCAGACATCTGGGAGAGCAACGGCGCCCCGTACTACCTTCAGCCCGTGGTCGTAAAGCAGATGGCCGACGGTCGATGGGAACTCATCGACGGCCAGCAGCGGTTCACCACTCTGTACCTGATCTTCCAGTACATGCGGGATCAGGGGCTGCAAAGCGCCGGCGCTGGCTACTCGATCGAGTACGAGACACGCCCCGGTAGCCAAGAGTTCCTACGGTCGCCGATGGCCGACCACAAGGACGAGAACATCGACTTCCACCACATCTTCGGAGCGTACGAACGGATCCGCTCATGGTTCGAGGCGTGGGAGCATCGCACTCAGCACGTCGCCAACAAGTTCTACGGCTACCTCTTCGACTCGGTCAAGGTGATCTGGTATGAGGCATCGCAAGATCTCGACTCCATCACCCTGTTCACCCGGCTGAACGTCGGGCGGATCCCGTTGACTGACGCCGAACTCGTCAAGGCGCTCGTGTTGGCAAACAGCCGCGCGCGTCCTGGATACTCCGACAAGAGCGAGCAGATCGCCGCGCAGTGGGATCAGTTCGAGCGGGAACTTCGCGCGCCGGAGGTCTGGTCGTTCATCACGGGCCGACACGAGAGCGAGGCAACTCACATCGGGCTCGTCCTCGACACTCTCGCCGATCAGATCGGCGGGAGGCCTTCCGGTCGGCACCGCCCTCGCTACTACACGTTCGAAACGCTGAGGAACGAGATCACCGCAGGTGCGCAGGCATTCTGGGACCGAGTCGTGAAGCTGCATTCGCTGATCCTCGGCTGGTACGACGACCGCCAAGTCTTCCACAAAGTCGGATTCCTGATTCAGGTCGGAAGCGACACCTTCGGGCAGCTCGTGAATTTGGCCGACGGCCTCACCAAGCCGCAGTTACATGCGGCACTCGACGGTCGCATCCGTGATGTGCTCGACCTGACGGAGGAGGACCTCGGCGCACTGGATTACGACACGAGGAGCGCGAAATGTAACGAGGTGTTGCTGCTGATGAATGTGGAGACAGTTCGCGCCCGTAAGGACGACACTGCCCGGTACTCGTTCAACGCCCACTCACGCGGCTCCTGGTCTCTGGAGCACATCCACGCGCAGAACGCCAAGGAACTCCGGCGCGACGAGAAGATCTGGCGCGAATGGCTCCTGCTACAGCGCGATGTCGTTGAGGACCTGCCGACGCTCGAGAGCGCCGTCCGCGCCGAACTCCTTTCCGAGATCGACGACGTGCTCGGGATGATCGCGGAGCAGCAGGTGCATGGAGTCGGCGTCCGCTTCGACGCGGTGAAGGCCGCAGTCGAGGAAGCCCTCACGGACGAATCGACTCGCCGGGGAGAGAACGTGCACTCGCTGGCGAACCTCGCCTTGCTGGCAAGCGGTGACAACAGTGCTCTGAGTAACTCGACGTTCGAGGTCAAACGCCGGGAGATTCTTGCTCGGGACAAAGCAGGCTCCTACATTCCGCCGTGCACCCGCAACGTGTTTCTCAAGTACTACACCGATGCCGACGACCAGCAGATTCACTTCTGGGGAGCCGCCGACCGCGAGAGCTATCTGAAGGCGATCCTCGAAGCCGTCGCCCCGTACCTGCAGACGTCTGAGGTTGCAGCGTGACCGAGATGCGAGGCACCAAGACCTCATTCGCCCGCATGTTCCAGCCGGGTGAGACCGGCGCGTACAGCATCAAGCGTGTCGAGATCCCGCTCATCCAGCGGGACTACGCGCAGGGCCGAGACGAACGCGATGTCAACACTATCCGCGCAGACTTCCTCGGCGTCCTCATCGAAGCGCTCGTAAGAGACGAGGCTGTCGACCTCGATTTTGTGTACGGGGAGATTGGCGACGGGACTCTGCGACCCCTCGACGGACAGCAGCGCCTCACTACCCTGTTCCTCATTCACTGGTATATCGCCGCGCGAACGGATCGACTCCACGACGCCGCGGCGGTCCTCCGGTTCGAGTACGCGACTCGTGCCAGCGCCGAACTCTTCTGCCGCGAACTCGTGAAGCCCGAGCACTCCCCCGGCGAGGACTTCTCCACGCCGAAGAGGTGGATCACGGATCAAGCGTGGTATCTCCATGCCTGGCGGCATGACCCGACAATCCAATCGATGTTGAACATGCTCGACGCGGTCCACGAGCGAATCACCGCGGAGAAAATCGATCTCGACTCCGCATGGGAGCGACTCGTGGACGAGTCGACACCAGCGGTATCCTTCTACCTTCTTCCCATCGACGACATGCCTTCCGGCGAAGAGCTGTACATCAAGATGAATTCGCGAGGAAAGCCGCTCACGGACTTCGAGAACTTCAAGGCGAGACTGGAGAAGCTCTTTCACGAGACTCTGCCCAAGGACGACTTTGACGCAATCATCCACAAACTCGACGGTGTGTGGAGCGACGTGCTCTGGAGCTTCCACGGCGGAGACCACCTCATCGACGACGAGTTCCTCCGGTACCTCGAGTTCATCATCGAGATCAGCGAGTGGCGCGACAACGTGATCCCTGAAGGTACCCTGCTGGAGCGGGCGGAACGCGCCTTCGACGTCGGCAACCCGAACGCAGCGAGTCACGTCGCCTTCTTGACTCATGCCTTCGACACCTGGGTAGGTGTCGACGACGTGCGCGCAGCATTTGAGGAGCACTTCGTCGACCTCGCCGGCAGCAGCGCCGCATCACAGACCGGGCGGGTGCCGCTCGACACCACGAATCTCAACCTGTTCGCAGGCTGTCTCGAGCTGTACGGAAAGCGAACTGGAAACCGGCGGCTTTTCTCTCTGGCGGAGACGCTCATGCTCTTCGCCGTGCTAATACATCGGCAGTATGCGACCCGCGAAATCGCGGTTCGACTCCGAATCCTCCGCAATCTCGTCGATGGCGCCGACGACGAAGTGCGCCTCGAACGGATGGGTGACCTCATCCCGAGCGTCGAGCAACTGATTCGCGACGGCGACCTCACCACGATCCGCGGCTTCAACCCCGACCGCGTGCAGGACGAACTCGACAAGATCGCGCTGATCGAAACCTATCCAGAGCTCGAGCGCGCAGTGCATTCCCTCGAAGACCATCCGCTCCTTCGCGGCAGGATTTTCGCGTTCGACCTCGACCCAGAGTCGCTCCAGAGCCGCGCGACTGCGTTTCCCGATGTCGTCGCGCCCGAGCACTGGCCGATCTTGACCGGCGCGCTTTTGGCGAAGGGCGACTACGGATATCCCCGCACGGCGGGCAGAGCGGTTCAACTGGGAACCGGAGACCCGAAGCAGAGCGCGCGATGGCGTGGCGTGTTCTCCAATCGAGGACGCGGTCGGAACCAGGCACTCCGAGCCGCACTCGCATCGTTGCTCGACGACGTTGCTGCGGACGGTGGTGAAGATGTCGGCCAGTCGTTGCAGCGAATCACTGATGAGTTCGTCGTGCAGGCCCGGTCAACGCGACGCTTCACCTGGCGCGCGTATCTCGTCACCTACCCGGAGATGCGCGAGGGCGAAACGGGCGTCTACTACGGCGAGTACCTGCAGCAGACTGGGCAGTGGAGACACTCCATGTGCATGCTGCGCACCCCTGACCTCAGCGGGAGCGGACGATACCGAGACCCCTATCTCTGGGCGATGTATCGAGTCAGCGGACTCTCGTCCGGTGTCGAGACTCTGTGGTTCTCGGGGTACGAGTTCCAGCCCCGGTGGCTCGTTCTCTCGGCCAGCGGCGCTGGTATTCGCGTCGTTCCCGATGGATTCGAGCTGGCTCCGCCCGCCGATGCGGCTCTGTCGCGACGGTTCCGAGACATCTGTACCCAACACGGTGCAACGTCGGACACGCACCTCCCGGTCGCGCAGATCGACCTCGAAGGCGAACTTGTCGACACTGAGGACCGGGTCGCAAGGGGGGCTGCTCTTTTGAAGGCACTCGTAGCGGCCGGTCTCTAGCGAGCGAGCCGCCAAGGGTCCAAAGCTGTTCCGGGTCAGCGGAGCGACGCGGTGAGCGCGGAGAAGTCGATGTGGATCGGATGCCCCGCCGACTCGCGCTCAACGAGTCGGCGGTCGCGCCGCTCGGCGAGGCGAGCCCGGATCAGGACGACGAGCGTGATCGGCCCGTTGACGAGGAACTTCAGCGCGTTCCAGATGAAGAGCAGCACGAGCAAGTTCAGCCAGCCCGGCCCGCCGTCAGCGATCCAGACGGTCAGGAGCCACGCGCCGAGCAGGTACGGCGCGGCGATGAGCATGGCGGGCACGCCCCACTTCAGTCCGCGCCGCGTCCGCAGTGCGTTGAGCAGGATGTTCGTCGGCATGTACGTCCGCAGGAACAGCCGAACTCGGATGCTGAGATTCCAGAGCAGTCGGAGCATGATGTCCGCCTCCTGAGAGGGTGCGTAGCTCCGCCGAGGAGGTAGATCATGTGGTGAGCGTCCCGAGAGGACCGTCGCAAGCGACCTAGAAATCGTGGCTACTACCTCGACACCCAGGGTACGCCTGACCTCGGACACACGGAAGGGCAGCTACAGGCGCGGCGCGGACACCCCGACTGCACTGACCGTGGACTCCGGTTCGGCTGCGCGTGCCGCGAGCTGTTGTGCGCGCAGGATCGCGGCGCGTGCTCGCGCGGCGTCTGTGCGCTGCCGCACGTCGTCGCCGATGACTCCGACCGCGCTGGTCTCGGTGATGCCGTAGGTGTCGCGGTAGGCCGCGATGGTGCGCGCCTCCCGTCCCCAAATCGCGGCAAGCTGCGGATCGGCGGGCTCTGGGCCGAGTTCCGCGGCCCATGCCTCGGACGCCCCAACAGCTTCGGCGACGAGTGCATCGGCGCGCTGCTCGATGAGTACGGCGCGTTCGCGGAGCGCGGCGCGCATGTCGTCGTCCATCGTGCCGAGAGCCGGGGTGATGAGTCCGGCGATAGGTATGGCGGCCTGGCGCACGCGCCCGGCACCGTCCGCTCGGCCGAGGGCTCGGATCACCCGTTCGTGGAGCACCGCAGCCACGTCGCTCGCGTCGTCGAGCGGGCGCGAAGCGACGAGCGCGCGAAGCAGGCGCTCCGTGTCGTACCCGTCCGCCTCGGCGCGGCGCAGCTCGACACCGAGCACACCGAACGCGGTCGATCCAATGGCGGCGTCGGCTTCGGCCTCGGTGAGTCGGGTGGCGCGCACGAGGGCTTCCCATCTCGGCTGCTGTGCGGCGGCAGCGATGGTCTCGTACTCGGCGGCGAGCTGGCCGACCGCCCGCCAGGCGTCCTGCTCGGCGGCGATCGTCTGGCGGGCGGAGAGTTCTGCGCCGACGTGCTGGAGCACCCCGGCGAGCACCTTGCGCGCCGCGACTGCCTTGGTGTCCTGGGTAGGCGGATGGATGTGGTCGTCGTCGGGACGGTTGATCGAGACGTAGGCGGTGTTCCCGAGCCTTCCGCGGGTCATGGCGACGTAGAAGTTCTCGCGCGTCGCGCCGGGCTCGATGAGCGTGTGTCCGGTGTCGACCGTGACGCCTTGCGCCCGGTACGCGGTGACGGCGTAGCCGAGTTCGACGTGCTCGGCGACGTACTCGGCGGGAAGCCGCATGGTCGCGCCCCAGCGCCGTCCGGCGGGACGCACCCGCAGCGATCCGTCGGCGCCGATGGCGGTGATCGTCCATCGACTGCCGTTGCGTACCCAGCCGCGGCCGATGCGCAGCTCGCGGTCGTTGCGGCGGGTGATGATCGCGTCCCCGACGGATGCCTCGGTATGGTCATGCAGCCGCACCTCGGCGCGCGCGTCGACCTGCCCGGCGAGGATGAGGTCGGCGCGGGCGCGCTGGTTCAGGGTGGTGACCATCGCGCTGGACTCGGCGATGAGGATGCTCGCCAGTCCTGTGGCGCGGTCGAGCTGCCACGCGGCGTAGGCGGCGTCGGCCATGCGTTCGGCCTCGCCCGCGTGGATGCGGCCGTGGGCCTGGTAGGTGTCGATGGCTTCGATGCGCCCGTGGCGCAGGTCGAGGGTGGCTTCCTTCTCCCAGGCTGCGGCGATGCGGCGCACGTCCGTCAGCTCGGGCACATCGACGCGGTGGGCGACGAGCATCCCGAACGCTCCCCCGGCGTCGACGGACTGGAGTTGCGCGGGGTCGCCGACGAGCAGCACCTTGGCTCCGGCGTCGGCTGCGACGCGCACGAGGCGGTCGAGCGCGAGCGTCCCGGCGAGTGATGCCTCGTCCACGATCACGAGCTGCCCGGCGGTGAACCCGGTGCCGTGGTCGCGGTAGGTCTGCCACCACTTCGCGGTGTTCTCCGTGGGGATGCCGAGGTCACCGGCCAGCACTTCGGCCGCGACCGCGGACGGTGCCAGGCCGACGACCGAGCCCTGCCCGTGCTCGGCCTCCCATGCACGCCGCAACGCGCGCAGCGCGGTGGTCTTGCCCGCCCCCGCAGGGCCGACGAGCAGGTCGAGCATCCGACCTGACGACGCAATCGCTGCGAGTGCGGCGCGCTGGTCGTCGCCGAGCCCGCGTCCACGGTGGGGTTGCAGCGCGTGCGCGATGGTTGCGTCGGCCAGGCGCGGTGCAATCTGCTCGCGGGAGCGTGCGAGCAGCCGATCCTCAGCAGCGAGCACCGCGGCACCGCTGTAGCGGGCGGCGTTGCGAGGCCGGAACACGCTCGTTCCGTCGGCGCGCCGGAACGAGACGGGACTGGAGGCCAGCTCAGGCGGGGTGAGCCGGATGGACGCCTGCTCTGCGGCATCGACGATCATGCCAGTGATCGCCTCACGGTCCTCGGTGCCGGTGAAGCGCCATCCCATCGTCTGCCGCGCGGCCTCGGCGTACAGGTTCCAGAGGCTCCACGTCGTGCGCTTCTCGGCAACCGCGGCGACCACCGACGCGCCGAGCCTGGCGATCCGCTCCAGCGGCACATCCTCCGCGCGCAGGAGCTTCGCGGGCTCGACCGCGACGGCTTCTCGCGCCCATTCGGTTGCGTCCCGGCCCAGCAGTCGGCTCGCGCGGGTGCGCCACTCCTGGGCGAGGTCGGCGAGGGGGCGGACTTCCTTGTCGGGCCGGGTTGCCAGCGTCGCCTGCTGCCGCAGCCGGATGATCGTCTCCCGCGACGGCGCGTGCCCGTGCGCCATCTCGTACTCGGCGATCAGTCGGTCCTTCTCGATGTCGATATGCCGGGACCGGGACGAGAACTCCGCAACCAGTTCCTCCTGCACCGTGGCGACCGCCCACACCGGGTTGCGGTCGGCTCCCCGCTCGCGCTGCTCCCAGCCGACGCCGAGCGCGCGGCTGAGGTGGTCGGCGAAGACCGCGTTGTGCAGCTCGCTCAGCGCCACGGTCGCCGCGTGCAGCGGCCGGCTGTCCAGCGACCGCCACTTGCCGTCGAACACGGTGCGCACCTTGTTGCTCACCACCACATGCGTGTGCAACTGCGGATCACCCGCCCGCGAATCGAAATGATCGAACGCCGTGGCGATCAGCCCCGTCACCTCGACCTGCGCAACCGCGCCATCGCGGGACGTTGCGCCCGAGCGCGTCGCCGCAACATCCCGCTCCATGAACGCAACGACCTCTTCAACGGCCGCATGGTGCGCCTCTGCGATCCGCGCCTGAGTCGCCGCGTCCGCAAGACCCCAAAGCACCGACGCGGACTTCGGCAGCGAGAAGGTGAAGTCAAACCCCGCCACCGCCCGCCGCGACCTACGCGCCGATTCCTCCGCCTCGATCACCGCGACTGCCTCGGCGCGCTCCGCCGCGCCCAGCGCCGGATCGAGCCGGGCGAGCCGCGTGGCGATCCGATCCTCGACGGCCGGGAACACCGGGTACGCCTTCCCCAGCGGATCGCCAGTCACCGGGTCGAGGCCCAAACCCAGCAGGAGCTGGAGCTGCGCCTCGGACACCTGCGCACCTTCGTGGATCTCGCCGTTCCCGAGCGCGGCAAGGCCGCCGCCCATCCAGCAGCCGGGTGGAGTGCCCTGCTCTGCGTAGTAGCGGGTCAACGGAGTCGAGAGCGCCCGCTCGCCGTCGGCGGATGCCACGGTGCGCAGCAGGTACTTGTAGCCGTCCCCCGCACCCATGACCCGCATCGAAACCGACACTCCGCACCGCCTCTGTCGTCAAAGAGGTGAGCTACTGAACCCGCCGTCAGGCGGGGTCAGCCTCGATGTGCCAGACGTGTACTGGTCTCCGGGGAGCTTCCGAGGTCAGACGAGGCGGGCGCGGACAACAGCGATGTCGCGCTCATGATCGCGCACGATCCTGTCGGCCTTGGTCGTGAACTCCGACTTGTGGATCACGACGAGCCGGATACCCTGCTGCGGCAGGATCTCCGCCTTTCGCGGGTCATAGAGCCGCCGCTGCTCGCCACGAGGCACACCGGAGACGGTCTCGCGACGGTCGAACAGCGGGACGGCCACAGTGTGCTGCTTCTCCTGGAACTCGACGACGAGCCCCAGCGCAGGCCAATACCCGTCGACGGGGAGCCTGCGAGCCCGTCCGGTCGTCGGCGACACGTCCCCGACAAGCCACAGGAACGTCGCCTGTCGCTCCCCGCGGACCCCGATCACCTCGTCGCAGAGGTCCAGAACGTAGTGCTCATCACTGTCGGCGCGCTTGCCCACGATGCCTACAGGTACTCGATGACGGCCACTACGCGGATGACGCCGTTGAACTCGTCGCCGCCTGCCACGGTGGACAGGGCGACGATGCGGTGCTCCGGCCGGGCGGCGAGATCCTGCGTGAGCGCGTCCTTGATCGAACCGCGCATGAAGTTGTCGAGGCGCACCTCCACGATCTCTTGGTTGCTGGTCAGTCCCTGAGCCATGCCTCTGTCCCTTCGGCTACGGGATCAGCCCGAGGAGCGTCACGACGCCGCTTGAGACCAGATTTCCGAGTGCTCCCGCATCGCCGCGTTCGCGCCGTACCTGACGTACAAGTTCATCTCGTTCGTGGGCTTCGACATGTACCACGCGATGTCGAGCGAGCAGGAAGCGAAGTCGGCGCTCAACCGACCCGTCCCGCTGCCGGTCAAGGCTCAGCCGAACGCGGCAAAGTCCGTTCTCGGAGGGCAAAGTGGCGCGAGAGGCGGGACTCCTCCCGCGCCGAGCACAGCTCCCGCTGCAAGTGGCGCAGCAGGCGGCGCTGCGGGCGCAGGTGGCGGGGCGGCCGCTTCTGGTGGCGGGGCTGCGGCCTCGGGAGGCGCGGCAGGTGCCGGGGCAGCAGCGGCCGGGCCTGCGGCCGCAGCCGTCGTGGGGGCGCAGGTTGTCAAAGCCGCAGCGACGACTGGGCCGAAAGTCGGTGCCGCAGTCGGCGGCGCAGCAGCCGGGCACGCAGAGACATCAACGCCGCCGATACCCGTGGCGCCGAGGAAGGGGTAGAACATGGCCACCCGGCACCCTCCGGCTCCCGAGCAGCAGCTCTCCCCCGTGCAGTTCTCCCGACTCGCGCACCGTGGCATCCTGCTCGGACTGTCGATCTCGCAGTTGATCGTGCTGGGCATCGGCGTGGTCACGGTCGTCGCCACCATCTACACGGGCGGCGGCATGGGGCTGGCCTGGACATCCCCGATCTGGCTCAGCTGTCTGCTGCTCGCGGTCGTCCCCGTGGGCGGGCGCAAGCTCGTGGACTGGCTGCCCATCGTGTCGCGCTGGATGTGGCGGAGCACCGCTGCGCAGTTGATCTTCCGCCGCCGCGTCATCAAGCCGCGTCCCGTCGGCACGCTCGCGCTCCCCGGCGATGCGACCGCGCTGCGCGAATGGGTCGATCCCGAGACGGGCGCGGCGATGGTGCACGACCCCCACGCTCAGACCCTGACCGCGGTGCTGGGGGTGACGCACCCGGCGTTCGTGCTGCTCGATCCGGGCGAGCAGGAGCGGCGGATCAACGGCTGGGGTCGGGTGCTCGCTACCGCGTGCCGCTCAGGCCGGATCGCCCGGCTCCAGGTCTGCGAGCGGACGCTGCCGGACTCAGGCACGGGGCTCGCCGAATGGTGGGCCAGGCACGGCACCGACGATGAATCCTGGCCTGCGACCACCTACCGGGAGCTGATCGAGCGTGCTGGGCCGACCGGCGAGCGCCATGCGACGACTATCTCGATTGCGCTCGATATGAATGCCTCGGGACGACAGATCCGCTCAGCGGGCGGCGGCATCCGTGGGGCTGCCGCCGTGCTGCGTCAGGAGATGACCACGCTCGTCACGGCGCTGCGAGCTGCGGACCTCGCCACAACCGGCTGGCTCGCGCCCGGCGAGGTCGCTGTCATCCTGCGCTCCGCCTACGACCCGGCTGCCGCGCCCGCGCTGGAGCGGCACGCCGACATCGGGCGTTCCCTCGCCACCGCGGGGCCGATCGCGGTGACCGAGAGCTGGGACCGCGTGCGCACCGACTCCGCGCACCACACCGTGCTTTGGCTCTCCGAGTGGCCGCGCTCGCAGGTGTTCCCCGGATTCCTCGCCCCGCTGCTGCTCACCTCCGGCGTGCAGCGGTCGTTCTCGCTCATCTGCACGCCAGTTCGCGCCGACATCGCGGCCCGCGACCTGCGGAAGAAGAAGGTCGGCCTGCTCTCCGACGCGACCCAACGTGCGAAGATCGGGCAGGTCGAGGACGCCTCGCGCACGGCTGAGTACCAGGACGTGCTCCAGCAGGAGTCCGACCTCACCGCGGGGCACGGCGTGCTCCGCTACACCGGCCTCATCTCCGTCTCCGCGCCCACGGTCGATGAGCTGGATGCCGCCGTCGCCGCCATCGAGCAAGCCGCGGTCCAGGCGTCCTGCGAGACGCGCAGACTCGTCGGCCAGCAGGCCACCGCATTTGCCGTCGCCGCGATCCCGCTCTGTCGGGACGTGTGACGCACCCAGCCCTCGACCCCGGAAGGAGTAGCCATGCCAACCTTCAGCAACCCCGTGCAGGACGCCACGGAGACCCGCCAGGCGGTGCGGGCGCTCGCTCATGCGAGCCGGGCCTTCGCCGACCCCGAGGACACCTATCAGGTGGTCGGCGAGCTGCTGGGGACGCTGCGCTCCCTGGAGCAAGTGCTGGAGCAGGTCGCGGCGGCGCATGTTCTGCACCAGGACAAGGCGTTCCTCGACAACGGCGACCACGAGGCCGGGGTTGACGAGGCTTGGGCCGCCGCCAACGCACTGCGCAGGGCCGCAGAACTCGTCCAGTCAGCCGAGAACGCCGTCGATCAGGCGTCGCAGCATTCGAGCTACATCGCGTGGCACCCGGCACCTGTCGCCAGTCGACCTGAGTTGGACCCGTTCTCCCGCGACCCGTTCGAGGCACCCCCGGTCAGCTCCCGGCGAGGACTATCGCTATGAGCCCCGGCGACCGCGAGCTCCTGCACACCGCGGTCCTGCTCGACCCGGCGGGCGAGCGCCGCGCCGCGCGGAAGGCGCGACGGCGAGCGGCGAGCAAGATCGAGACCGCCGACCGCAAGGCCCAACAGGAGCGGGCGCGGGCGACATGGGAGGCGGAACGCGAGGCAAGTCGGGCGACGACCTACCTGCCACCGTCCGGCGAGACGAGGCCCGCAGCACTCCGCACGCCTGGCCGTTTCCGGCTTCCGCGCCACCAGGACACAAGCGCGACGCTGGCAGGGGCATATCCGTTCCTCGCCGAGGGCGGGCTCGGCTCTGCTGGCGTGTTCGTCGGCCAGGATCTCTACAGCGGGGCTTCGTTCGTCTACGACCCCTGGGTGCTCTACGCGCAGGGCATCATCACCGCGCCGAACATCGTGCTCGCGGGGATCGTCGGCTCCGGCAAGTCCTCGCTCGCCAAGAGCCTCTACACGCGATCCATCCCGTTCGGTCGCCGGGTGTACGTCCCCGGCGATCCGAAGGGCGAGCACACGGCGGTCGCCGAAGCGGTGGGCGGGCGGGCGATCATGCTCGGGCACGGGATGTCCACGCGACTGAACCCGCTCGACGAGGGGCATCGACCCTCGGGCCTCAGCGATGCCGAGTGGCAGAGCCAGGTCACCTCCCGACGACGTGACCTGATCGGAGCACTCGCCGAGACCGTCCTCGACCGCGGCCTCACCCCACTGGAGCACACAGCCGTCGACATCGCGCTCGCCGATGCGGTGCGCTCGGCCGAGGTGCCGATCCTTCCGATGGTGGTCGACCGCATCCTCGCTCCGAACGCCGAGAACGACGACGGCAGGCTCGCCGAGGACGGCCGACTCGTCGGACACGCGCTTCGTAGACTCGTGGCCGGTGACTTGGCGGGACTGTTCGACGGCCCGAGCACCGTGCGCTTCGACCCGTCACTGCCGATGGTGTCGCTAGACCTGTCGCGGGTTGCGGAGAACTCGACGCTCATCTCCGTGCTCATGACGTGTTCGTCGGCGTGGATGGAATCGGCGCTGCTCGACCCGGCGGGCGGCCCGAGGTGGGTCGTGTACGACGAGGCGTGGCGGCTCATGTCGCATCCGGCGCTGCTGCGCCGGATGGATGCACAGTGGCGGCTCGCGCGGCACTACGGCATCGCCAACCTGCTCATTTTCCACAAGCTCAGCGACCTCGACAACGTAGGCGACCAGGGCTCGGCGATGCGCGCACTCGCCTCGTCGCTGCTCGCCAACGCGGAGACGAGGGTGATCTACCGGCAGGAGAGCGATCAGCTCGGCGCGACCGCCCAGGCCCTCGGGCTCACCGGAACCGAGCAAGGGCTGCTCCCCGGTCTCGGCACCGGGCAGGGGCTCTGGAGGATCAAGAACCGCTCGTTCGTCGTCCAGCACCAGCTCCACCCTGCCGAGCTTGCGATGTACGAGACAGGTCAGAAGGCCAGAGGTGACTCCCGCGAGTTCACGAATCCTGAACCTCGTTGAACCGGAAGCTCACGGATCGAGAGGCTATTTCAGGCTGTGTGAGGCAGTGAGTCCTCAGTGTCGACGTGAGCGGGGAGGAGGCGTGGGATGAGCCGGACGAAGATGACCATGACGATGAGTTCCACGAGGGTCTGTGTCACGACGACGAGCGGGGCGAGGTCGAACGTTGCGGGCAGGGCGAGGACGAGCGGGAGGACGACGAGGGAGTTGCGGGTCGCGCCGCTGAACACAATCGCGCGGCGGCCGGGCGTGTCGAGCCCTGCGGCGCGCCCGGCGAGAGCGCCGATGGGGACCATGACCGCCGCGAACAGGATGTAGACCGGAAGTGCGAGCAGGAGCGCGCCGAGCTGTCGCCCGACGCCAGCGATCTGTGAGGCGACAACCACGGCAAGGGTCAGCATCATCAGCGGCACCATCGCGCCCAGCACGATCTCCTGCACGATCGCTCCCCAGCGGGTGCGGGTCGCGGCGAGCTGGGTGAGTCCGGCCGCGATGAGCGGGAGAACGATGAGCAGCAGGAACGCCTCGATGAACGGGGCGAGGTCGATGGCGTCGACGAACTCGGGGCCGACGAACAGCAGCAGGTAGAGCGGCAGCAGGAGCATCTGGCCGAGCATGAGGATCGGCGCGGCGGCGAGCAGGCGGTCCCTCGCACCGCCGGCGATCCCGGTGAACACGATGACGTAGTCCACGCAGGGCGTGAGCAGCACGAACAGCACCCCGACGAGCAGCACTTGATCGTGCGCGACGATCCGCGAGAGTAGGAACACCACGATCGGCACGGCGACGAAGTTCACCGTGAGGACCGTGACGAGGAATCGCCAGTCGCGGAACGCCTGCCCGATCTTGGCGAACGGTACGCCGAGGAAAGTGGCGTAGAGCAGCAGCCCGAGCACGGGGTTGATCGCCAGCTCCGCCGGATGCGCGACGGCAGGAGCCAGCAGGCCGACCACAGCGCCGACGATGAGCGCGGCGAGGTACAGCGGCACCTGCCACCGCTCCATCCAATCCGCCGTCGCGCGCATGCTCCCCATCCTCCCAGCCTTCCAGCCTTCCAGCCTTCCAATAGGTCACTAGTCGCTGTATGGTCAGTGTATGCTGACTCTTGCTCCTCGGGTGGACGTGATGAACCGGCTAGGCCGGGCGATGGCCGACCCCACCCGCTCCCGCATCCTCCTCTCGCTGCTGACCGCGCCGGGCTATCCGGCGAAGCTCGCCCGCGACCTGGACCTCACCCGCACGAACGTCTCCAACCACCTGGCCTGCCTGCGCGGCTGCGGCATCGTGGTCGCCGAGCCCGAGGGCCGCCAGACCCGCTACGAGATCGCCGACCCGCACCTGGCCGCAGCCCTGACCGCGCTGGTGGACGTGACCCTCGCTGTAGACGAGTCCGTGCCGTGCATAGACCCGGCCTGCACCGTGCTGGGCTGCTGCGAGCCGGTCGAGGCCGCGTCGTGACGACCCCCGCGCTCACCGATGAGCGGCGGGCCGTGCTGCACCGGCGGGTGCGGTTCATCGTGTTCTTCACGATCACCTGGAACGTCATCGAGGCCGTCATCGCCCTCGCCGCCGGCACCATCGCGTCCTCGGCGGCGCTGATCGGCTTCGGGCTGGACTCGGTGATCGAGGTCGCCTCGGCCACGGCGATCGCCTGGCAGTTCACCCGCAAAGACCCCGAACGCTGGGAGAAGGCCACCGTCCGGGTGATCGGGATCGCGTTCTTCGCCCTGGCCGCCTACGTCACCGTCGACGCGATCCTCGCTCTCACCGGCGTCCGCGACCCCGAGCACAGCCCGGTCGGGATCGGCATCGCCGTCGCCAGCCTGATCGTGATGCCCGCGCTGGCCTGGTTCGAGTTCCGCACCGGGCGGGAGCTGCGCTCCAAGAGCGTCCAGGCCGACGCCAAGCAGCTCCTGCTGTGCATCTACCTCTCCGGCACCGTGCTCATCGGCCTGATCCTGAACTCGCTGTTCGGGTGGGCGTGGGCCGACTCGGTGGCCGCGCTCGTCGTCGCCGTCCTCGCGATCCGGGAAGGCATCGAAGCCTGGCGCGGCGACCTCGAATCCCCCTTCGAGGTACTCGAAGACCTCGACCACGACGACCAGGAGGAGGCCACCCCATGACGCACATCGGCCCCCTGAACAGCCTGCCGATCGCCTGCACGCTCACCCCGTCCGCAGGCAAGGAGCAGATCGAACGCTGGCGGGCATTCGATGCGGACTACGCCCTCGACATCGAACACACGGACACGCGGCTGACGATCCACTACGCCAAGGTCGAGGACTCCATCACCCGTCTACGCGAACTCGTCGCGGCCGAAAGCACCTGCTGCGCCTTCGTGGACTGGGGCATCGAGGAAGGGCACTCGGACCTGCGGCTCGTGGTGACTGGAACCCCGGAACAACTCGCCGCACTCAACGTCGGATAGCTCGGACAGAGCTACAGATTTACGATTCCTGTGCGGACTTCACGAATCGCGAGCATCTCGTACGTCAGTTGTCACTAGTCACGGACCTCTTGCCGTAGCTGCCCGCGTACCTGCTAGGTATGAGATTTCGACCCACCTCCACCGCGATCAAACTCACGGCGGTTGGGACAGCGTGAAATGTCCATCACCCTTTCGCGGCGACGACGCGCTCGCTCAGCGAGCGCCGAGCAGGAGGACTCAGCCAACGTGCCGCCCGTGCTGCCGGTCGTGACGATGACCGTGCAGGCGAACGCGACGCTGCGCGTCGTGGTCGACGGGGAGCCGTTCGGCCCGCCGACGTTCGCTCCGCCGTGGCAGCGGCACTCGTTCGCGCAGATCATCGGCGAAGTGATCGAGCAGCGCCGCTCCCCCGTCCGCGTCGTGGTGCACGAACTCGACGGCACCGTCTACACGGACATCGTGACCGCTCCACTGCACCCTGCACCCCTCGACCAGTCCCCCGCTGAGCTGCCGCCGGCTTCCGTCGAGCATGACGACCTTGCACCTGACGATGCCGCGCCGCTGCACCCGCTCGCACTCCAGAACGCCGAGGGCTTCGTGCCAGGCGAGGATGTTGCCGTCGCGGTCATCGTGCGGCACACCGGAGCAGGCCGCGAAGGTGCCGCTCGGGCGTTGATTGAGCCGGGACTGCTCGACCTCAGCCCCAGGCACGAGGTCATCCTGCTCGGCCGCGTGTCCGGCACCTGCATCGTCGGGCACCCGACATGACCAGTTCGTCACCGCGAGCCGGGGCGTTCGGCGACGAGCTGACGAACCTCGCCCTCGGCGCGCTCATCGGTGCGATGCTGCTGGCCGGTGCGCTGCGCTTGGCCGGGAGCATCGCTGCGTTCGTTACGGGCGCGCCCCAGCCCGCGGCGGGTCTCGAAGCGGGAGTCGGAGTGGTCTTCCGCGCCGACGACCCCGGCTCGGCACTCGGCTCCGCGTCGCTCAGCCCCGTCGCCTACTGGATCACCGTCGCACTCCTGCTCGCCGCCATCGGCACCGCGGGGTGGTTCATCTGGCGATGGGTGCGCGAGCTGGGCAAGCGGACCAAGGCAGACCCAAACCGGATCGAGGGAATCGCCGATGCGCGCGACGTGCAGCGCGCCGCGTCCGAACGCGACCTTCTGCGTCGCGCGAAGACGCTGCGCCCCTCGCTCACGGACCCGAAGCCCGAGCAGGTCGGCTACCTCCTTGGCACCTCACGCGGCAAGGGCGTGTGGACATCCGTGGAGGACTCGATCCTGCTCATCGGCCCGCCGAGATCCGGGAAGGGCGCGAACATCGTCATCAACTCCATCCTCGACGCGCCCGGTGCGGTCATCACGACCTCGACCCGGCCGGACAACCTCACGGCGACGCTCCGCGCTCGCCAGGCGCGCCGCGGCCCGGTCTCCGTGTTCGATCCCCAGCATCTCGCCGAGGGCGTGCCTGCGGGTCTGCGATGGTCGCCGATTCGCGGGTGCGAGGTGCCCTTGACTGCGATGATCCGCGGCACAGGTCTCGCCGCGGGAACCGGTCTCTCCGGCCCCTCCGTCGAGAACGGCGGATTCTGGGAGGGCAAGACGCGCACTGCGCTTCAGGCGCTTCTGCACGCCGCAGCCCTCGACCATCGACAGCCCGCCGAGCTGTTCCGCTGGACGCTCGACCCCGCGGCTGCGGCGGATGCCGTCTCCATTCTCGCCTCGCACCCCCAGGCTGCGACCGGATGGGCCGAGTCGCTCGACGGGATGCTGCAATCCGACCCGCGCACGCGAGACTCCATCTGGCAGGGCGTCTCGTTCTCTCTCGCCTCCCTCGCCGACCCGCGGGTGCTGGAAGCGGTCAGTCCCAGCGAGGACGAGCAGTTCGACCCCGAGGCGTTCCTGCGCGACTCCGGCACGCTTTACCTGCTTGCGACAGGAGCCGGAGCCGGGGCGTCCTCGTCGCTCGTCGCGGCGTTCATCGAAGACCTCGTGGAGACGGCCCGGCGCATCGCGGCGCGCTCGCCGGGCGCGCGGCTCGACCCGCCCGTGCTGCTCGCACTCGACGAGATCGGGAACCTCGCGCCTCTGCCTTCGCTCCCGGTCCTCATGGCAGAGGGCGGCGGCACCGGGCTCACGGTGATGCCCGTGTTCCAGTCGCTCGCCCAGGCGCGAGGTCGTTGGGGCGACGACGCCGCGACCGCGATGTGGGATGCGAGCATCACCAAGATCGTGCTCGGCGGCGGGACGGACACACGGCACCTCCAGGACATCTCCACACTGATCGGCGAACGCGACGAGACGACTGACTCCGTGACCATCGGCGAGCGCGGCTTGCGCTCGAATCAACGCTCGATCCGGCGCGTCCCGATCATGAAGGTCGAAGACATCCGCACCCTGCCCCAGGGCACTTCACTCGTGCTGCTGCGCTCTGCGCCGCCGATCATCACGACCATGCGCTACTGGCTCCATCGGCCGGATGCCGAGACGCTACTCGCCCAGCGCGCCGAGGTCGAGGCGGTCATGCAGCCGGGCACCGCTGGGATGGGTGAGGCAACAGTCGTCGGCGACTGACCCACCTTCGCGTGACCGCCAGATCGGCGCCCACCGCGGACGCTAGATCGGCCAGTCTTTGTGCAGCTCCGAGCCGATACCAAGGGAACTCAGGTCCGCGGTAACGGCAAGCCACAAGTCATTGAAGACCTGGTCGGCGTCGCCCGTCCAGTCGTTTGGAATCGGGGTCGGCGAATCGACGGTGTACGAGACGACGTACCCCGGAGCCGAGGAGTCGTCCCAAGTCAGCGAGACGTTGAGCCTCGCGTTCTCCAGTTTCACGTCGTCATCACCGTCGCCGAATCTGTCGGCAACGTACTCATAGTCGTATGAGAACTGGTACGAGTCCTCCTGCTTCATCGAACGCAGGTACTCGTCTTCATCCTCGAACTCTTCGCCGGTCGAGTGGTTCACGAACGACACTGGACGACCTACCTCTCGCATTCTCTGCCCAGGCGA
>CERQ01018417.1_pt1 | contig 27483 bp, 27 predicted proteins | sample 530711 | NCBI WGS metagenome assembly CERQ01 (sample SAMEA2620882, study PRJEB7988) | marine metagenome | biome: marine biome (ENVO:00000447); feature: mesopelagic zone (ENVO:00000213); material: "saline water (ENVO:00002010), including plankton (ENVO:xxxxxxxx)" | depth 850 m | reverse complement strand
AAGGAAGTAGCAAATTTATGTGGTTGTGGTTTTCAAAGTTGGGTTCACCAAAATGGTTCTATGAGCTTTCGGGTAAATGGTTACCCTGGCTCGTTGGGCCAATGGCTTTTTTACTGGTCGTAGGAATAGTTTTAGCTTTGCTCTTTGTGCCGCCCGATTACCAGCAGGGAAACACTATTCGCATAATGTATATTCATGTGCCATTTGCTAGCATTTCTTTAGCATTTTTTCCGTTAATGGCGCTGGCCGGAACGATTACGTTGGTGTGGCGTATGAAACTGGCTGACATAGTAGCCAAGACTGCAGCTCCGCTAGGGGCTTGGTTCACAGCTCTTGCGCTAGCATCAGGATCTATCTGGGGGAGTGACATCTGGGGCACTTGGTGGATCTGGGATGGGAGACTTACTTCGATGTTACTACAGCTTTTCCTCTTAATTGGTGTTATCTCATTGCGTTCAGCTTTGGAAGATGCTGAAGCAGCTGCTAAGGCGTGTGCAGTGCTCTCCATCGTGGGTTGTATCAATGTTATAGTTATTAAGTATTCGGTGGACTGGTGGAATACTCTCCATCAACCGTCTAGCCCTTTCAGCATGTCCAATGAAGCGCCTAATCCACCGGAGGTATGGGTACCGTTAGTTATCATGATTTTTGCTGTTTATCTGTTTTTCGCTGTAAGTCTGATACTGTCGATTCGAAATGAAATCCTCGTCAGCGAGCGGCGTTCTGAGTGGGTACAGCAATTGGTTCAGGGTTCCTGAACCACCCTTTCGGACTAATAGTTGAGGCTAATGAATAGTAAGAACTAAGTAGTATGTTTGATGTAATACAGTTTTCCAGCTTAGGTGAATTTTTAAACATGGGAGGCTATGCCTTTAACGTGTGGGCGGTGTATGCACTGTTCGTGGTGTTTTTTTCTGTTAACCTCTATTATCCATTAATGCAAAAAAAGCACATTTTCAGTGAACAAAAGAGGCGTTTGATCGTTAATAAAGAAATGCATCCAAAAAATGATGATAATACAGAGGTTGAGAATCTGGCTACCCATGTTGGAGGAGAAGATGTATGAAACCTCATCGTAAAGAAAGGCTCGGTATTATTGTCTTCATAACAATAGGTCTAAGCCTGGCAATCGGATTGACTCTATTTGCTCTTAGTCAAAATATCGATCTGTTCTACACGCCCACCCAGGTAGCACAAGGCGAGGTTTCTCCAGGACAACGTATTCGTATTGGTGGCATGGTTAGGGATGGTTCTTTGCAGTCAGCCAATGACAGTCTTCGTGTGCAATTTGCCACGACTGATTACGTTAATGATGTAATGATTCATTACGAAGGTATACTTCCAGATTTATTCCGGGAAGGGCAGGGGATAGTAGTTGAGGGGTCTGTCGACAACTTGGGCGTATTTCAGGCTTCTCGCGTACTTGCAAAACATGATGAAAATTACATGTCGCAGGAAGTTAAAGCCGCCCTCGACGCCGCTGGGGTTTCGGCGGAAAACCGTCCTTTAAGTCCTCAACCGGAAAGATAAATGATTCCTGAACTTGGCCAGTTTTCGCTGATACTTGCGTTTTGCTTAAGTATTGTTCTTGGCACTTTACCGATTATCGGGGCCCACCAAAACAACTTATTGTGGATGAGTCTGTCCCGACCCCTCACGGCTGGTGTGTTCGTCTTTCTAGGGATATCAATCTTAATCCTTGCCTATGCCTTTGCTACTGATGACTTTTCGGTACAGTTTGTAGCTCAACATTCGAATTCAACCTTACCGTTTCGTTATAAATTAACGGCGGTATGGGGTGGGCACGAAGGATCTTTTTTGTTATGGACCTTTATGCTAGCTGGTTGGATGCTTGCGGTTGCTATTTTTAGCAAGAGTGTACCTACTGATTTTCTAGCTCGTGTGCTGGGTGTATTGGGCATATTATGCGGCCTCTATATTCTGTTTATGCTTGCTACCTCCAATCCCTTCGATCGTATAGTACCCCTGCCTCCAGCCGACGGTTCAGACCTAAACTCGGCATTACAGGATTTTGGATTCATAGTTCATCCGCCAACACTCTACATGGGCTATGTTGGCTTTTCCGTTGTATTCGCATTTGCCGTTGCTGCTTTACTCAGCGGCAAGCTGGATGCTGCTTGGGCACGGTGGTCTAGGCCATGGGCTAACGTTGCATGGGCCATATTGACCATAGGTATTGCACTGGGTAGCTGGTGGGCCTATTACGAACTCGGTTGGGGTGGTTGGTGGGCCTGGGACCCTGTCGAAAACCCACCTCTAATAACTTGGTTGTTTGGCACAGCGCTAATTCATTCTCTAGCGATGACCGAGAAGCGTGGCATGTTTAAAAACTGGTCAGTGCTACTAGCGATCCTCGCATTCTCTGGAAGTCTTCTTGGAACGTTTATTACGAGGTCAGGTTTGCTGACTTCCGTACATGCTTTTGCAACTGATCCATCTCGTGGATTTTTCATACTTGGTATTTTGGGTTTTACTGTTGGGGGAGCATTGTTACTCTTTGCGATGCGTGCTTCTTTAATGAAGAGCGAATTCGGGTTCGATTTAGTATCACGAGAAATTTTTCTGCTGGTTAATAACGTAATATTGGTTGTGGCGGCGGCCTCTATTTTTCTTGGTACATTGTTTCCAATGGTCTACCAGGCTATCTCAGGTGACCTGATCTCAATCGGCCCACCGTACTTCAATGCTATCTTTGTGCCTCTCATGATTATTTTGGTGCTGTTTCTTGGAATTGGACCGATGAGCCGTTGGAAACGCACCTCTGTCACATACTTAATACAACAACTGAGCAAGGTAGCTATTGCCGGGATACTTATCGGAGTGTTGCTTCCGCTTATCATCCTTTTAAGGTTTTCGCTGGCAGCAACCTTAGCCGTAGCGTTTGGTGCCTGGATTGTCCTGAGTATTGTTAAAGATATATCGAATAAAATCGCCAACAAAGAGACTAAGTGGCAGGGTTTGCGTTCGTTAAGCGTTAGTTATTGTGGCATGCAAGTAGCGCACTTCGGTGTCGCAGTTATGTTTGTAGGTATTGGCCTGACCAGCTATTTCAGTTCTGAAAAAAGTGTTTTACTACAACCTGGACAGAGCGTCGAACTGGAGACTTACAGCTTTACTTTTAATGGGAGCGCTCCAGTTACTGGACCAAATTATATCGGTGATGAAGCGCAGATCACGGTGCGAAAGAATGGCGAAGACATTCAAGTTTTGCATCCGCAACGCCGCGTTTATCTAGCTAGTGGCACACCCTCAACGGAGATGGCAATAGATGCTGGTTTTCTAAGAGATCTATTTGTCACACTGGGCGAAGAGAAAGAGGCTGGCGCGTGGTCCATGACAATCTACGTGAAGCCTTTTGTTCGCTGGGTTTGGTTGGGTGCCATTTTCATGGCATTTGGCGGTATGTTAGCTGCTGGTGATAAGCGTTATCGCCGTTTAGGGCAGCGTCGAACTACTCCTTTAAAAGAACCAGCCGCAGGCAAACCACAGCTGGCTTCCTAATGACAAGATTATGAACAGACTGAAATTCTTCCTACCAGTTATTTTTTTCATCGGTTTAGCGATGCTGCTCTGGCGAGGTTTGTACCTAGATCCCAAAGTATTACCGTCGATGTTGATAGATAAACCAATGCCTGAGTTTGCATTGACGACAGTGGAGGATCTACCTGTTAGTAATGTGGACTTACCGGACCAAATGTTTTTACTGAATGTATGGGGCAGTTACTGTCTTCCCTGTTTAATTGAACATCCGACATTCATGCGCCTTTTAGAGGCAGGGGAAATTCCTGTGGTGGGTGTCAACTACCGTGACCAAAAGGAGCTTGCTCTCGACTGGTTAGAAGATAATGGCAACCCATTCTCTTTCAGTATTCTCGATGAATCCGGTCGATTTGGCATTGATTTAGGGGTTTATGGTGCACCAGAGACTTATTTGGTCGATGCGGATGGTGTCATTCGTTACCGTCATGTGAGTGTATTGGATGAAACGATATGGAAAGAAGAGTTCTTGCCGGCGATTGCAGAATTGCAAGTTGAGTCTGATCAGTGATGATTCAGAGCAATTTGCTCCGTAACTCACAACTGATCTGGCTGAGTTCATGGTTTATTGTTTTAACCACAGTGAGTCTTTCGGTTCCTTCACCCGCGTTTTCGCAAGTTGATACCTTTCAGTTCGTTACTGAAGAACAACAGCAGCGGTTTCGCCAATTGTCCGACGAACTGCGTTGCCCTATGTGCCAGAACACTAACTTGAGTGGTTCGACAGGAGGGGTGGCAGAAGATCTCCGTCGCGAGATTTATCGTATGATCATGGAAGGATTGACCGATCAAGAGATTGAACAATTCATGTTCGAACGTTATGGAGATTTTATTTTCTATCGACCAAGATTAAGAGCAGACACCTTTTTGTTATGGTTTGGTCCAATTATCTTTCTCCTCATCGGCGGGTTCGTCGCATATGGAATTTTTAGACGTGCGAAAGCGTTAAGTGAGTCCGAAATTTCGTTTGATGAGTCACAACGGGAAGAACTAAACGAACTTTTAGGGGAAAAGCAGTAACTTAGTTGGCTTTTTGTAGGACTTATTTATTTGTTCTGGTTACTCACAGTTTGTTTATTTTTACTAGCATCAATGTTTGTGGTGGTCCCGCTATGGTTGCGGATTACCGCAGCCAGTTTCGAATCTGAAGAACTCCGAAAGTTAGCTAATATTTCATTATTTCACGAGCGAAATAATGAATTAGAAGAGGAGCTTGCTGCGGGCAACATAGACCAGGATCAGCACAACAGACTGCTATTTGAGTTACAACGTAGTCTGCTGATAGATGTTGGCACCAATAAGCTTGAGCCCGAGAGCGACTTACACGAAGCAGGACTGAGCACGGGAAGCATTAGTAGGCAAAAAGAGAAGTCCCGGGGTGTAAAATCTACAAAAAGTAAGACCCATAAAATACGTGACGCGAGTTTCATTATTCCAGCGATGGTAGCCATTTTGATACCACTGGCCGCTTATGGTCTGTACAGTCAGTGGGGGTACATAGAAGACGTAGAGCTTATGGGGCTTTTCCAAAGAACAGTGGAAAATGGAAATGATCCAGAAGAAGTACAAGAGCTGGTCGTGAGCCTAGGGCAAGTAGTACAGGAAGACGAAGAACGAACTTGGGCCTGGTATTTTTTGGCAGAGAATTTCGGAAATATAGGTTTGTTTAACGAAGCGCAGATCGCATACGAGCGAGCGGCAAACTTGTTGGATAATGTCCCAGAGAAAGCTGTTGTGCTCGGTCGTGTTGCCATGGCCATGTATATCAATGCCGACTTGAATCTTACTCCAGAAATCCTAGAAGTAATAGATCAGGCTAGGACAATTAACCCCAATGAAATATCGATATTACAATTGTTAGCTTCTGACGCCTTAGAACGAGAAGACTATGTGGCCACAATAGGATATTGGCGACTTCTAATTCAGGCGAACCCAAACTCATCACAGGCTCAAACATTAAGGAACTCAATTACTGCTGTCCAACAACTACTGGCCCAGGAGGGCTTGGATATTGCAGGAGCCAGCGAAGGCCCAGCCATTAACGTGACCCTGTCTCTTGCCGACGGGTTGGAGCTTAATCCCGGGTTACGCGTTTTTGTAGCAGCACGCAATGCTGCGCAAGAAGGATTACCCCCACTAGCGGCAATAGACCTTAGGGTGTCGAATTTGCCAGCGACTATTCGGCTTGATGACCGCTCTGCAGTAGGACCTTTTAATCTATCTTCATCCGAAACCATCTATATCTCAGCCTTAGTATCTAATGCAGGCATTGCTGTTCCCCAATCTGGTGACTATCGAGTTACTTCCGAATCGTTTGCTCATAATGGTGAAACTATAGCTATAGACCTTGTGATTACAGATCGGGTCCAGTAAATTTTCGTTCTAACCCTTTAGCCGCTGTACTTAACTGACAGATGTACTGGACAGAATTTCTGACTATAGCAGTTGCCCATCTATTTGCGGTTGCTTCGCCTGGCCCTGATTTTGCCGTCGTAACCCGGCAAAGTGTTACAGGTGGCACCAAAGCTGGCTTATGGACTAGCTTTGGTGTAGCGGTCGGCATATTACTCCATGTCGGCTATTGTATTCTTGGCGTAGCACTTATTGTTTCTCAATCGCCTACATTGTTCAATGCAATGAAATACATTGCAGCACTTTACCTTTTTTACCTAGGAGCGCAGTCAGTCCGACAATCCACCCGCTTGCAAGAAGAAAGTATGAAAGTTTCGATGGAGGTTTCGGTAGACCCTGGTAAGGCGTTTTTACTCGGTTTTCTAACCAATGGTTTGAATCCGAAGGCAACTTTATTTTTCCTTGCGCTTTTTACTGTGATTATCGATGCAAATACACCGACTCAAATACAGGTTGTTTACGGGATATACCTTGCTTTAGCGACATTTGCTTGGTTTGCTATGTTGTCCAAGCTTCTAGGAAGAAGCTCGATTAGGGATCGAATCATGCGGTCGGGGGTATGGTTTGAGCGCGCGATGGGGGCTATTTTGATCCTACTTGCACTACAAATAGCTTTTAATACCTGAATTGGCCAGGTGGAGGGTAGGAAGAGAAAAGAGTAGGGATGCAGGAATCTGTAACAATTGGAGCAAGTGCGCTATAGTTATTGGCTTAAAATAACTAAAGACATCCGAAACTTACAACATACGTTCATGAACTCACCTATGAATAAAATTGATCAGCCTACCAAGCTGGTGGACCGCTTTGGGCGTCAGATCGACTACATAAGGCTGTCGGTTACCGACCGTTGTGATTTTCGCTGTGTTTATTGCATGACAGAGGATATGACTTTTCTGCCACGCAACGAAATATTGTCTCTCGAGGAATTGTACAAGATAGCGAAGGTGTTCACTGAACTTGGAGTCAGAAGAATTCGCCTTACTGGCGGCGAGCCTATGGTCCGCAGAGATGTGATGTCTCTAATTGAAAAGGTGGGTCAGTTACCAGGACTCGAAGAATTACTCCTGACGACTAATGGTGCTCAACTTAAAAAGTTTGCTGCTCCGCTAAAAGCAGCCGGAGTTAGTCGGATTAACATCAGTATTGACAGTCTTGATACCGACCGATTCAAGCGTATTTCTCGGGTTGGTAAACTTGAAAAGGTGCTGGCTGGTATTGAGGCGGCAAGAGCGGCAGGGTTCGAGCGAATTAGATTGAACTCGGTAATTATGCGCGGATACAACGAAGATGAAGTGCTACCGCTAGCGGACTACGCTATTGATCGAGAGATCGATATTGCATTTATAGAGGAAATGCCATTAGGTGAAGCTTCTGACCACAAACGTGAAGAGACGACCTGCAGTAATGATTGGGTTAGAAGTCAGATTGCAGAAAAGTATGAGTTACTGGATAGTGCAGAGAAAACAGCGGGCCCATCCCGCTATACAAAGGTGGTAGGAAAGCAGAGCCGTATCGGGTTTATCTCACCTGTCACCCACAACTTTTGTGAAGACTGCAATCGTGTTCGTGTAACCGTAGAAGGACGGTTATTACTATGTCTTGGTAATGAGCATTCGGTCGATTTAAGGGCCGTGTTGCGCGATGAGGCCAGTAGCTATAATGATTTGAAGTTGGCAATTATCGCAGCAATGGATCTCAAGCCCGAGCGGCATTACTTTTACGATCATGACCATACCCAACCGGTGCGGCTTATGAATGTGACGGGAGGCTAACACTCCTTGAGTGCTGGAGATCTCCTGAATATAGCTGTAGTCACTATTTCTGATACGCGTAGTGAAGAAACAGATGAGTCAGGTTCTGTGCTGGTAAGCTGCTTGAAAGAAGCTGGACATCATCTTCAATCCAAACAAATTGTAAAGGATGATGTCTATGAAATTCGCTCGATCGTTTCTGCGCTCATAGCTGAGCCTGTGGTTCAAGCTGTTTTGATGACTGGGGGTACGGGTTTTACAGCTCGAGACAATACTTTAGTTGCCATAAAGCCGCTCTTAGATACTGTCATCGAAGGATTTGGAGAGCTGTTTCGCCAATTATCGTATGAAGAAATTGGCACTTCCACCGTGCAATCCAGGGCTTTTGCTGGTTTATCTAATGGCACTATCTTATTCTGCATGCCGGGCTCTCCAGGTGCCTGTCGCACAGGGTGGTATAAGATCATTGCAGAGCAGCTCGATAGCAACCACAAGCCTTGTAATTTTGTTGATAAGCTAAAGTTCGACTAGTGCTTCAACTTATCCAATTGGGTTTAGTTTTCAGATAACCTAAGTGAATCCTCAGTGACACTGAGTCTAAGTCTTCGATAGAGCACTAAAAAGCGCGAACGAAAGTAATTTCTATAACCCAATTTAAACTTTCTGTACAAATAGTAGTTTCCAAAGTGGGAGCTTCGTACATAGTTTCTTTATATTGTACTCCTCAAAAAAAGGGCACCTGAAGGTGCCCTGGTAGGGCACTTGGCCCAAATGGGATATAGGTTGCTACTCGATATTTTCTGGAAGGCGTTGAATGTTAGCCATCTTTCTAAGCTCGATTAGACTGTTGTGTAAAGAATTGCGAGCGGAATGGTTATAGCGACAGTTGCTGTAATTACGCTAATAACAATTGCTTCCGCGAAAGGGTGTGCTTTTCTTACTAACTTACTCATATCTATAAGCCTTTGAATCTAGAGAGTGCAAATATCTGATTTGCTCTCATTAACGTGGCACGTATGGTAACACATAGTGTCCATATATGTAACATATATGGGTAAAATAGATTAATATTTACTAAAGGTAACAATATAAGGTATATAATTCAGATAAATTACCTAAATATTTAATATTTTCAATAAGTTAGTTAAATATAGTCTACACTATAGGTTTTACATTTTGCTCTGTGAGATCAAAAATAACCTACTGAAAATAAAGATAATATTAAGATTTAGGAAAATTGATCACAATATTAACTATGCCAACTATGTGAAATTAAGTGACGTTAATTAGTTTTGGACCTTAAGTAACTCAAAATGGTTTAACGAAGAGGTATTTCTACCTCCTTTAAAATTGGCTTTATGTCTAATTGGAGCTAGCAATGAGACGCAAACCAGAGCTGGACTCGCCTCTGCAGTCCAAAGTTGTTGCTCTACCCGAGAGTCGACAACTAGATATACTGGCTGGGCTATTTGAACGGCGCCGTGCACGAGTGGTGCGCATCCCACTTGTAATAATTCAGGATGCTCCTGATCAGAAACTGGTTAATAGTTGGGTGAAAGATTTTATTGCCAATCCGCCTGATTACTTCATCATCCTTACAGGTGAAGGATTACGACGGTTAATTGGGGCTGCAGGACGTATCGGACTAGAATCGGAATTTGTTGGAGCTATGGCACAAGTAAAAACAGTTTGCCGTGGTCCAAAACCAGTGCAATCTTTGCGCAAGGTAAAACTAAATGCTTGGCTTCGGGCTGGGGAGCCGACGACAGCCGGTGTAATACAAAGTTTACGTAGAATAAATTTGCGTAATTCGCGTGTCTCCGTTCAGCTCTACGGTGAAGATCCAAACATTCAACTTATAGACTATCTTGGAAGTTGCCAGGTCGATGCATGTTGCAGCGTTTCTCCATATGTGTACCTTCCTGCTAGCAATAATGAAGAAGTCAAAGATTTTATTCGAGAACTCGAAAGCGGATTCATCGACCTTATTGTATTTACTAGCAAACCCCAAGTTCACAGATTATTCGAGGTTGCTGAGTTGTCTAATCTTATGGATCAATTAATCTGCGGATTGAGCAAAACTCATATTGCGGCAGTAGGACCTTTGGTAAGATCAGTTCTTGAACAGCGAGGTTGTAACGTAAACATTATGCCCACATCCGCTTATTTTATGAAACCACTTTTGCGTGCGGCCGAAGCATATTTTTGTTTAAAACCTGATGAAGGATAAGGCTAGTGCTCAAATTGCTCTCCGGATAGAATGTACAGCTCCATTAAATTATAGACCTGAATTTGATGCGCATTATTACGTTTAACTGCAATGGTATTCGGGCTGCTGCAAGAAAAGGATTTTTCGATTGGCTTGCCACTGCCAACGTTGATATTGTTTGTTTGCAGGAAACTAAGGCACAGGTTGATCAGCTCACGGATCCTATTTTTAGGCCTAAGAATTTTTATACCTATTATTTTGATGCTGTAAAAAAAGGCTATTCGGGAACTGCCATATACAGTCGAACCAAACCACATAACATATACAAAGGCCTAGGTTTCGAAATCGCCGATGATGAAGGCAGATACCTGCAGGTAGATTTCAAACGATTCAGTGTGGCCTCGCTCTACTTACCATCTGGCTCTGCAGGAGAAGAAAGGCAGGCTCGCAAGTTCGCATTTATGGATAAGTATATGCATCATATGAAAAGAATTCGTAAGCAAGATCGAGAATATATTATTTGCGGGGATTGGAATATCTGCCATAAAGAAATCGACCTTAAGAACTGGAAGACGAATAGAAAGAATTCGGGGTTCCTACCGGAGGAACGACGGTGGCTGGATGAGCTCTACTCGGAACTGGGATTTATTGATGCATTTCGTGTAGTGAATCAAGAAACAGACCAGTATTCGTGGTGGTCTAATCGGGGGCAGGCCAGAGCCAAGAACGTAGGGTGGCGTCTAGATTATCACGTAATTTCCCCTGGATTGCAGAATAAGGTTATATCAGCTGAAATTTACACGGACCAGAATTTTTCCGATCATGCTCCAGTTATTTTGGATTACAATATTTAGGGATATAAGATATTAATGGCTATTATTAATGAGCCCGTATTAAAAATACAGCGTTGGAGTCTATGTGCTGTCTTTATATTACTTACGACAGCACTGTCAGTTCCGATCATGGGGTATTCGCAGGAACTAAGAGCTATTATTGATACTTCAAAAGGAGCTATAGAAGTAACCTTAAATGAACGTGCTGCCCCAACCACTGTTGCTAACTTTGTTAATTTAGCTATACGCGGTTTTTATGAAGGACTTATGTTCCATCGTGTTGAGCGAAATTTCATGATACAGGGAGGGGACCCGCTCGGTAACGGAACGGGAGGCCCAGGTTATCAGTTTACTGGTGAGATTTTATTAAAGCATAATCAACCCGGAATTCTTTCCATGGCGAACTCCGGTCCGGGTACAGATGGCAGCCAGTTTTTTATAACACATCTTGCTACTTCTCATCTCGATGGTCTGCATTCGGTGTTCGGTAAAGTCATATCTGGGCAGCCTGTAGTGAACCAAATTAGGCGTAGGGATATTATCAATTCAATAACGATTGAAGGAGATCCCTCTGCGCTGTTCAGGAGAAAGCAGGACCAACTTAGTGAGTGGAATCAAGTTTTAGATGAGAACTTCTTGGATCTAAAATCGGTGTTTGAGTCGGGGGCAAACTAGGGGCTTATATTTGGTAGCACTTTTTTGAAGGGCTTCACTGTCACTTTCTGATAAACACCGTTAGTCACATAAGGATCAGCATCCGCCCACGCCTGAGCCTGGTCCATGCTGTCGAATTCGGCAATTACGAGGCTGCCACTAAAACCAGTGTGTTCCAGGTTATTATTATCGGAGGCTGGATGAGGCCCCGCAAGCAGTAGTCGGTTCTGTTCGGCCAGGTGATTTAAACGTTCTAGGTGTGCAGGACGTGCTGACCTTCGCTTTTTCAGACTGTCCTCGGTGTCCTCGCTCATGATAGCGTAGTACATTGTTATAGGGCTCTTGGATTAAATACACTATTTGCTGACAGGCTCCGTTGAATCTTCTTCAACGTCGATGTATTTGACGAGTATTGGCATCTGGCCAAGAATAAAAATAAATGTTAAGACGAGGTTGCCGAATACCTTAAATTGTATCCATAGCGTTTCACTTAGGGCAAATGCCACAGTCAAGTTTATAGCTCCTAATAATATAAAGTAGTAAATCCAAATGCTGTTCAACCGCTGCCATAATTCTTTTGGTGCATTGACTGCATGACCCATCATATGCTCAATAGCCGGTTTATCACTAATAAATCGTGATGCAAAAAATATGGTCGCAAAAACCCAATTCACGATAGGTGCTTTCCATTTTAAAAAAGCAGTATTTCTAAAAATTATGGTTGGGATACAGAATAAAATGACAGCGATCAGTGTGATCCATTGAAATTTATCCAGACGCTTCTGAATCAGATAAAGAGATCCGTAAACAATGATGGACACAGCTATCAGAAATTCAGCAGCACTGTAGATGCCCCCTACTTCATGTTGGAAATTGCCGATGGTGACAGCGCGCTCGTCCATTGCAAAGACACTGAAGAATACTAGTAAGGGGATGTAATCGATAAATTGCTTCATGATATTTTATGGCCACAACATATAAGTGAGCGCTAAATTACTGGACTGGCGAAACCTATTTTAAAGTATTTACACAATTGTGTCTGCTTCTGGAATTCTGTTGCTAAGCGTCTCTTTCTTGTAAAAGCACCACTAACAGAGTGTATTTCTCGAACTTGGATCTGATTTTTATTTCTTTTGTATTAAAATTATGGTCTTTTCGTTGGATCACTCTCCCCAGCGCAGACAAATAAATCAAGAATCAATGCAATCATGGCTGAATTCCTGCAAGTATATCCGCACAATCCGGATGCCCGCGTCATTAAAAAGGCTGCCCAGGTGCTTTTAGAGGGAGGTGTTATCGTTTATCCCACTGATTCTACCTATGCGTTGGGGTGCCATATCGGGGACAAGGCGGCACTAGAGCGTATTCGCCGTATTCGCCAGTTACATCCGCGACATAATTTCACCTTGGTTTGCAGTGATTTGTCGTCGTTGTCTACTTATGCAAACGTTAACAATAGCGCCTATCGCATTCTTAAAGCCTATACTCCTGGACCGTACACCTTCATTCTCAAAGCTTCAAAAGAGGTGCCCCGACGACTCATGCATCCCAAACGAAAGACGATAGGTTTGAGAGTTCCTGATAATAAGATTGCCGAGGCAATCCTAGCAACCCTTGGTGAGCCGATTATGAGCACCAGTGTTATTTTGCCTGATGAAGAAGAACAGCTCTTCGATGCACATGAGATAAGTCTTAAAATTGAAAAACAGGTAGACTTGATAGTCGATGGGGGAAATTGTGGGCCAGAACCTACCACCATGATTGATATCGTGGAAGGTATACCGAAGGTGTTACGGGTGGGTAAGGGAGATCCTAAACCATTTGAGTGAACACGGGTTATAATTTGGAATCTCGAAAACTTGCTTAGATTCGGGCCTCGATTTTATCGTAAGCGATATGTAAGAGGATCAACGTACAAAGGGAGTACAAATTGACTACAGTGGATTCGCAACAACGGGTGTTATCGGGTATGCGTCCAACAGGACGCTTGCACTTAGGCCACCTTCACGGAGTCCTTAATAATTGGGTCAAGTTACAGCATGAATACGACTGCTTCTTTTTTGTTGCCGATTGGCATGCTTTAACCACTCACTATGGTGATTCCGCCATTTTTGACGAGCATGTAATCGATATGGTAATCGATTGGCTCGCGGTGGGGGTGAATCCGAGTAGTGCCGCTCTCTTTGTGCAATCCAAAATCCCTGAACATGCTGAATTACACCTTTTGTTATCTATGCTGATACCGCTGGGTTGGTTGGAACGCGTACCTAGTTACAAAGATCAGCAGGAAAAACTACAGGAGCTAAACTTAGATACTTACGGCTTTCTTGGTTACCCTTTGCTGCAAGCTGCGGATATCCTAATCTACCGTGCCGGGTTTGTGCCGGTAGGAGCCGACCAGGTTGCTCATGTTGAATTAACCCGAGAGGTTGCTAGACGTTTTAATCATATGTATGGCAAAGAAGCAGGGTTTCAGGAAAACGCAGAAGCTGCGGTACATAAGATGGGTAAGAAAGCGTCGAAGTTGTATTTGAATTTAAGGTCAGCTTACCAGGAAAAAGGGGACCATGAAGCGTTAGTGAAGGCTCAAGCTTTTTTGAAACAACAACAGAATATCTCAATAGATGATCGTGAACGTCTGTTGGGTTATCTAGAGGGTGGAGGGAAAATGATTTTGGCGGAACCTCAATCGCTTTTGACTCCAGCTTCGAAAATGCCGGGTCTAGATGGGCAAAAAATGTCCAAATCCTATGACAATATGATTTGCTTGCGTGAACCACTAGAAGATGTACGGAAAAAGATCACCACCATGCAGACTGATCCGGCCCGAGTAAGACTGTCTGACCCCGGCGATCCTGAGAAATGCCCAGTGTGGCAGCTACATGAAACTTATTCGAATGCTGAAACAAAGGAATGGGCGATGGGAGGCTGTAAAAGCGCAGGAATTGGTTGCTTAGACTGTAAGAAACCGGTTATTGATGCAGTTGTGACAGAGCTCGAGCCGATACAGAAAGAAGCAGAACAATATGAGAAAGATCCAGACCTAGTACGATCGATACTCATCGGCGGCTGTGAGACCGCTAGAGAAACTGCGAGGGAGACGCTGAGCGAAGTTCGGTCAGCCATGGGTCTCACTGCGTGGTAAGATGGGTTACCGTAAGTGAGCTTTTCATAAGTTTTTGAGGTAGAATTTTACTCACCATAGTACCCTTGAGCAGATCATAAGATTGACGAAAGCCGGTACCGATACTGATACTAAAAACCTTGAGTCACAAGGGATTGCCGGTACTCTCTCAGAAAACCAATCAAACACCTTAGAGCAGCAAGAATTGCCGCTTGCTTTTATAGCAGGTGAGGCGATTACAGAGGTTCCTAAGGATCTATATATTCCCCCGGATGCTCTAGAGATTTTCTTGGAAGCATTCGAAGGGCCATTAGACCTGCTACTGTACCTGATTAAACGTCAAAACATTAACATACTGGAAATTAATGTCGCGGAAATTACTGATCAATACATGGCGTATGTGGAGTTAATGGAAGCTAGCCAGTTTGAACTTGCCGCAGAGTATTTGGTGATGGCAGCGATGCTGGCCGAAATCAAATCACGTATTCTACTCCCTAGACATGAAGAGGAGGGGACAGAAGAAGACGATCCGCGTATGGAGCTTATTCGCCGATTGCAGGAATACGAGCGATACAAGGAGGCAGCGCAAAAGATTAACGACTTACCAAGAATGGATCGTAACTACTATCTTGCAAAGGCTATGTTACCTGTCATTGAACGTGTAACTCCGGATCCGGATGTCGATCTGCAAGACATGCTTATCTCTCTCGCAAGAGTGCTGCGTCGAGCCGATATGTTTGAGCATCACCATATACAGCTTGAGACTCTCTCAACGCGGGAGAAAATGTCTGAAATTTTAATACGTATCTCCGAACACAAGTTCGTACCGTTGGTATCACTACTAGTAAAGGAAGAGGGTAGGCTGGGTATAGTGGTCACCTTCCTGGCGGTGATGGAATTGATGAAAGATTCATTGATTGAAATAGTGCAGACAGATCCTTTTGGACCTATTCACTTAAAATCGAGAAGCTAATGAAGGTAATCGGACCGGGATAAATGAGCGATTTGGATAACAAGCTAAAAATGGTAGTAGAAGGACTGTTGTTGGCAGCAGGCAGGCCTCTTACGATTGATAATATTGCCTCGGTTTTCGATAAGAAAGAACGCCCTGACCGTCAAGAGCTAAAAGCTGTGATGCAGGTTATTTCCGAGGAATGTAACGATCGCGGATTCGAATTAACAGAAGTCGCTTCAGGTTACCGTTTCCAAGTAAAACAGGAGTTAAGTGAATGGATAGGCAGGCTTTGGGAAGAGAAATCGCCACGTTATACTCGGGCGCTTCTTGAGACGCTGTCACTAATTGTCTATAGGCAGCCTATCACACGGGGTGATATTGAAGAAATTAGAGGTGTGGGGGTCAGCCCTAATATTATCCGAACGTTGCTTGATCGGGAATGGGTGCGGGTGGTCGGTCATCGCGATGTGCCGGGACGCCCTGCTATGTTTGCAACAACCAAACAGTTTCTTGATTATTTCAATTTAAAGAGCCTGCAGGAATTACCGCCACTCGCGGAAATTAAGGACCTGGGCAAATCCGAGCAGGAGCTTGATTTAGAAGACGATTTCACTGCTCGTGTCTCTTTAGAACTACCAGAGGAAGCCATAGATGAAAGCAGCTATGAGCGAACCGTTGCTACGGAAGCCGAGTTATTAGCAGAGAGAGAAGCGGTGGAATTATCTAAAAAGCCGTTGGATGAGATTTTGGGAATAAATATGACGGAAGAGCTACTTGATTCGGAAGATTCTATAGAAACACAAAGGTCTGAGTCTGCGAAAATTTCCCCTGAAAGTGCTAGTGAATCGTCACGAACTTCGATGGATGGGAAGCAGGGAGATCCGTCTATCGAGACGGGCCATGAAAAGCAACCTGATCAGGGTGATGCCATAGAGGAGCACGATAACAATATCGAACAAAGTGAACTTGATGCGGCAAATGAGACAATGGACTTTGAAATCGAAGAAGAAAGGAGCAAATTTGACTAATAAGCTCCAGTATCTTTTCTGGACCATATCCTCAAAGCAATACAATGTCAGAGAAATTACAAAAAGTGCTTGCAAGAGCAGGCTTTGGTTCACGTCGCGAAATTGAGGAGTGGATTAAGCAAGGGCGGGTCAAAGTTAATGGCAAAGTAGCCGTAATTGGTGAACGAGTAAACGATGAAGACAAGATTGTCGTTGGCGGGAAAAAGTTAGCATCTCAACATAACCGTCAAGGCGGGCACCGGGTATTACTGTACAACAAGCCAGAGAATGAAATTTGCACTCGTAAGGATCCAGAAGGAAGGCCTACAGTCTTCGACAAACTACCGGCCGTTCATAGGGGTCGCTGGGTGTCCGTCGGTCGATTAGACATCAATACTAGCGGACTACTGCTTTTTACCTTAGACGGTGAACTAGCTAACAAGTTAGCCCATCCGAGTTCCCAGATCGAGCGAGAGTACGCGGTTCGGGTTATGGGGCAAGTAACCCCTAATATGGTGCAGCGTATGCATGAAGGCGTTGTTATCGATAACCATCTGTGCCGCTTTACCGATATTCAGTACTACGCAGGTGAAGGAATAAACAAGTGGTTCCATGTTGTTATTATGGAAGGGCGAAATCGAGGGGTACGCAAATTATGGGAGTCTCAAGGATTAAGAGTTAGTCGTTTAAAACGAGTACGCTTTGGTCCTATATTAATCCCAAGTTCTGTCAGGCGGGGTCAGTTTCTGGAATTATCTACGAGAGAAGTGCAGAAGCTACAGCGATTAGTCGGGCTTTAATGATTTATTATAATCGATGGGATGACTGCGCAATTCGCGTTACGGTAGAGGATTGAATTCTTTTGCGTTTAGAGCTTGTCCGTGAAGTGATTTCGCCTCCCGGCTTAGTAGGTAGAGGTAAATAGGCATCAGACTTTCCGGGGTTGGTTGGAGTTCAGGGTTTTCAGCAGGATAGGCCGTTTGTCTCATCGCCGTCCGAACGCCGCCGGGATTTAAGCTGTTTACCCGTATGTTGGTTGTGTTTGCTAGTTCGGCTGCTAGGGTCTGCATAAGTCCCTCAATGGCGAATTTGGAAACGGCGTAGGCACCCCAATAAGCCCGCCCAACTCGCCCGACGCTCGATGAAACAAACAACACCCTTGCGTCGTCAGACTTGCTTAGAGTCGGTAACAATTCCTTGGTGAGATAGAAAACAGCATTTACATTTACTTGCATTATTTGGTGCCAGTCTTCTGTTGGATAAAATTCAATTGGAGTTCGGGGGCCTAGTAGGGCAGCGTTGTGTATGATTCCGTCTAGGGTGCCTACGCGTTGCGCCACTGATTCCGCTAGAGCTTTATAATCATCAATTTTGGCTGTACTAAAATTCATGGGATGAAGGAAGGCTTTGTCCGGGTGCTGTCTCTCAATATTATCGTACACTGCCTCCAGCTTTTCCTGAGACCTACCAAGTAGGATAACCGTTGCTCCATGATCTGCAAAAGTGGAAGCGCAGACCTTACCAATTCCATCACTCGCTCCTGTAATCAGGATAGTTTTACCGGATAGTAGGTCGGATGGAGCGTCGTAACAAAACATCGTTTTAGGCAAACTTAAGCAGATTCAGAAGAGATTTGATTTGCTCGGCAGATCGGAGGATAAAGTCGGCACCCCATTCTTCGACATTGGTGTTAGCCGATAGGTAACCGTACGCAGCTGCGATTGCAATGACATCAGCGTTTTTTGCTGCTTGAATGTCACGGATATGATCCCCTATATATACTGTGCGATCGATATCTCGGCCTAGTTGCTGACAGGCCAATAAGATAGGTTCTGGATGGGGTTTTCGATTCGTCACATGGTCTGGGCAAACCAATGATTTACATTTGCCCATTACCCCTAATTTGCTTAATAACAGTTTTGAATACTTCTCGGGTTTATTCGTGACAATTCCCCAGGCGATTTCTGAGGCATCGAGATTGTTTAATAACTCGGACATGCTCGGGTAGAAGAATGCTTCGGTCCTTTTCAATTGTTCATAATACATTTCAAGCAGTCGGTTATTTAGTTGCGGAAATTCTTCATGTTCATCGGTGATATCGAAAGCAAGTTTAACTAAAGCGCGAGCCCCATCGGAAACAGTTTGGTAAATTAGCTCGGTATGGATAGGGGGTTTATCGTGCTCTTCAAGTAGCTGGTTTACCACTTTTATGAAATCCGGGGCTGTGTCGATTAGAGTCCCATCGAGGTCGAATAACACACATTCTATGGAGGTTTCAAGGCTCATAACTATTTTTCGGCTTTGTGGTAGCAGGCAATATAGTTTACGTCGATATTTTTTTGCAGAAAGTAGCGGCGGCTGAAAGGATTGTATCCCAACCCAATTTGGTCTAGAAGTTGAAGATTATAGACTCGACACCAGCTGGCTAGTTGAGAAGGTTTGATGAACCTGGCGTAATCATGAGTGCCTTTAGGTAGAAGTTTAAGTATGTATTCACCAGCTATCACCGCAAATAAGTATGCCTTGAGATTTCGATTAATAGTAGAGTAAAAAACAATACCTCCAGGTTTGAGCAATTGCATGCTAGCCTGTATAACTGAAGAGGGTTTGGGAACGTGTTCCAGCATTTCCAAGCAGGTGATCACATCGTATTGTTGTTTTTCATCTTCGACAAGCTGTTCCGCTGAAGCAAATCGATAATCTATCTCTAGTTTGCTCTCCAGTTGATGAAGTTTTGCGACTGAAAGTGAAGCTTTTGCGAGATCTATAGCAGTAACTTTTGCGCCATGATAAGCCAGCGCCTCAGCGAGTATTCCGCCACCACAGCCAATATCCAAGACTTGTTTCCCGGCTAAATTTACGTGGCGGTTAATGTAGTTGACGCGCAACGGATTGATCTCGTGGAGAGGACGAAATTCTCCGTTAACGTCCCACCACCGAGCTGCTAGGGCTTCAAATTTTTTAATCTCTAGTTCGTCAACATTTGTCATCATCTTTACTAGCGGCCCATAGCCAGGATTCGCTCCTGCCATGTTTGAGTTACCGTGCGTAGGAGTCCTTCATCTATGGTTTTGAGGGCTCCATTTTGGAGAATAGCCCTTCCACCGCACCAAACATGTGAAACCTGCGAAGATTTGGCTGCATAGACAAGGTGAGACAGAGGGTTATGATTAGGTAAAGTATTGAAACTATTAAGGTCTACGGCGGTAATATCGGCATATTTACCCACCTCCAAACTGCCAATCTTTTGCTCAATTCCGAGAGCTTTGGCACCGTTTATTGTAGCTATTTCCAATACTTGGTGTGCAGGGAGAGAGCGTGCGTCGCCAGCTATGCCTTTTGCTACCAGGGCTGCAGTTCGCATTTCAGAAAACATGTCCAGGTCATTGTTACTCGCTCCGCCGTCAGTGCCTAGAGCAAGATTTACAGAGTGGGACAAAAGTTTTGCAGTTTCACAGAAACCACTGGCCAATTTCAAATTTGATTCGGGGCAATGAATAACGCTTGCTCCTAGCTCTGCGAGTAAGCGAATTTCTTCATTGAGTAGCTGGGTGGCATGAACGCAAAGTAATCGCGGGCTGATTAAACCGAGCTCCTTCAGTCTTTGTAAGGGGCGTCGCCCATCCTTCGCTACCGCTTCGGTGACTTCTTCAGTAGTTTCATGTATATGCATATGAATAGGCACGTCTAATTCTTCCGCTAAAACTGCAAGTTTTTTTAGCGGGTCATCGGAAACTGTATAGGGAGCGTGCGGACCGAAAGCGGTGTAAATCAAATCGCTGCTGCGAAAGTCGTCGTGTAGTTGTGTTGCCTTGAGTATGTATTCATCCGCATCCATAGCCCATACAGATGGGAAATCAAGGATTGGACTGGCAAGTTGCACTCGAATATGAGCATCTAGTGCAGCTTTTGCGACTTCGTCAGGAAAGAAATACATATCAGCGAAGCAGGTAGTACCAGAGGTGATCATTTCAGCGATCGCTAGGCTAGCCCCTTGGTAGACAAATTCTCGATCTACTAATTTGCTTTCTAGTGGCCAAATTAATTCTTCAAGCCATTGTTTTAGTGAAATATCGTCAGCCAGCCCCCTGAATAGCGTCATAGGAGAATGTCCGTGAGCATTTACCAGTCCAGGTATGAGTACGTGGTGAGGAAGCTCAATATCCTTTGTGGCTGTAACGGTGGCACGAGCTTCTTCTTGACTACAAATCGCGACAATTTTTTTGCCTTTGATTGCCACCGCATAGTCATGTAAAACAACTCCTGACGGGACAACGGGTATGGTCCATTTAGCTCGAATCAACAAGTCTGAGTGAAGAGTATTTTTAGGATTCAATTTTGTTGCGTTCTACCTCTATTTAGTTTCCTACACTAGTCAGTCGAGAACCGAGTTTCCAAAGCCCAATACGGCCGCGATTATACCCTCAATTCCTGAAAATAGCGCCCTTTTATACGACTTTTGAATTACACCGTAACATATTGAAATATAGTGATTTAATTAACAAGAAAAATACTCTTTAAGGTGTCCTTTTCAGTAAGAATTATGGTAAAATATTATCCTTGTATTGAAGGTAGTTTCTGGATAAGGGTTAACAGATTTCTAGTTCTCTGTGGTCGCCTTTCAAGGCCGATTTTTAAGCCTGTTTAGACGTAAGAAAACATCAAAATCGGCCGCTACAATGGCTAATGGATACTAATTATTCGCCTGAAAGAAAAACGACTACAAGTCTCACTCCCATCGAATGCGGGGTTCCTCCGTAATCTTAGGAAAAAGCTAATTTATGTCTGAGTTTGCTAAGCAGGTTCTGCCTGTCGCACTAGAAAGCGAAATGCGTGAATCTTATCTTGCTTATGCGATGAGTGTGATCGTAGGGCGTGCTTTGCCTGATGTAAGGGACGGGCTCAAACCTGTTCATCGCCGTGTTCTCTTTGCCATGAACGTATTGTCTTGCGATCACAACAAACCTTATAAGAAATCCGCTCGGGTTGTAGGTGAGGTTATCGGAAAGTATCACCCCCATGGAGATACGGCCGCCTACGATACAATCGTCAGAATGGCGCAAGATTTCTCACTGCGCTATCCACTGGTGGACGGGCAAGGTAATTTTGGCTCTATCGACGGTGATGCAGCTGCAGCAATGCGATACACGGAGATTCGCATGGCTAAGATTGCACATGATCTGTTGGCGGACCTGGATAAGGAAACAGTCGATTTTTCTCCAAATTACGATGGCACGGAAGATATGCCAGACGTGCTGCCCACTCAGGTACCAAATTTGTTGGTTAATGGGTCATCAGGAATTGCGGTTGGCATGGCGACAAATATTCCTCCACATAATCTTAATGAAGTGATCGGTGGGGCAATTGCCCTTTTGGATAACCCAGATATTGAAATTGATGAACTTATGGAACATGTCCAAGGCCCCGATTTTCCGACAGGAGGGATTATTAACGGTAAGGCGGGCATAGTGCAGGCCTATCGAAGCGGCCGAGGGCCAGTTTACATGAGAGCTCGCGCTGAAGTTATTGATGATGAGAAAACTAGTAAGCAGAGCATTATTGTCACAGAGATTCCTTATCAGCTTAATAAATCAAAATTGATCGAAACGATCGCCGAACTGGTGAAGGAAAAGAAGATAGAAGGTATCACAGAGTTGCGGGATGAATCTGATAAGGATGGATTGCGCATCGTAATCGAACTGCGAAAGGGCGAAATGGGTGAGGTTGTGTTGAATAACTTGTATGCCCAGACCCAGATGCAGTCTACTTTCGGAATTAACATGGTAGCTATAGTCGATGGTCAACCAAGACTATTGAATCTTAAAGAAATACTAGATGCATTTATTCGTCATCGCCGCGAGGTCATTTCCCGCCGCACAAATTATCTATTGCGCAAGGCCAAAGAGCGCGGGCATATCCTTGAGGGCCTAGCCGTCGCGCTAGCTAATATCGATTCAATTATTGAATTGATTAAGAGTTCTCCTAGCCCTGCTGAAGCTAAGGAAAAATTGTTAGCAGGTTCTTGGGATTCGAACAGCGTGCTTGAGATGCTCGGCAAAGTGGATCCGAATGCGTGCCGCCCTGATGAGCTTGAGGCGGGTTACGGACTGAAAGGTAAAAAATATATTCTTTCGCCAAATCAGGTGCAGGCAATTCTCGAATTAAGGCTCCATCGACTGACTGGACTTGAGCGTGACAAGCTAATTAATGATTACAAAGAGTTGTTAAAACAGATTACTGACTATATAGATATTTTGGAGAACCAGCCGCGGTTGATCGCTGTTGTTCGAAAAGAGTTAGAACAGATTCAAACAGAGTACGGTGATGACCGTCTCACTGAAATTGTAGGCTCTCACCAGGATCTAGAGGAAGAAGACTTAATTTCCGTAGAAGACCGCGTAGTGACAATATCCAAAGGAGGATATGCAAAAACTCAGCCACTTGATGATTATACAACTCAGCGTCGAGGAGGAATGGGGAAAGCGGCTGCATCGGTAAAAGACGAAGATTTTGTTGAACATCTATTAATAGCAAGCACGCATGACACCCTCCTGTGTTTCAGTAGTGTGGGTAAAGTCTACTGGCTGAAAGTATTTCGGATACCGATTGCAGGGAGAACTGCCAGGGGCAAACCTATCATTAATATTCTTCCTCTTGAAGAAGGAGAACGTATAACTAGCATGTTACCGGTAACCGAATATTCGGACGACCATTACGTGTTTATGGCGACATCGAACGGGACAGTAAAAAAGACTGCTCTAACCAATTTTGCAAGGCAGCGCAGTGTCGGTTTGCGAGCGATTGAGCTCGATGAAGGGGACGAGCTGGTTGGTACGGCTATCACCAATGGTGAGCATGATGTCATGCTTGTCAGTAGCCGTGGTAAAACCATTCGGTTTAAGGAAGGTGACGTGAGGCCCATGGGGCGAACCGCGCGGGGTGTTAGAGGCTTAAGGATGGGGGCTGAGAGTCGTATGATCTCCCTAATTATCCCGAATAATGATAGGCAAATCTTGACTGTTAGTGAAAATGGTTATGGCAAGCGCACTCAAGTGGAAGATTTCCCAGTATACCGTCGCGGAGGACAGGGGGTCATTGGTATTCAAACCAACGAGCGAAATGGTTCTATTGTTGGGGCAGTGCAGGTATCGGATTCAGACGAAATCATGATGATTTCTGATAAAGGTACTTTGGTGCGCACGCGCGTTGAAGAAATCTCTGTTCAGGGAAGAAATACTATGGGCGTGCGATTAATAAGATTGAAAGAAGGTGAAAAGCTAGTAGGTCTTGAACAGGTTGATGAGCCATCTGGTGAAGAAGACGACCTAGTAGATGAAAAGAAACAAGAATCGCCGAAGTAGATTTAAGGTGTATTTCGGGTTTACGATTTAGGCTATTTTGAAAAATTGGATTACTCCACTTCCACTATTAAATTGGTAGGGAAGATATCTTGAATACTCCCGTTAAAGTAGGTTTCCTGGGGCCTAAAGGCACATTTTCTCAAGTAGCCGTTATGAAGTATTTTGGTAGTACTTTCGAGCTTCTTGATTGCACTACTATTGACGATGTTTTCCTTAAGGTGGAGGACGGGAGCATCAATTTTGGTGTCGTACCAGTAGAAAACTCAACAGAAGGAGCAGTGAATAACACTCAGGACTGCTTTATTGACAGTGAAGTAAGGATAGTGGGAGAGGAAGTCGTACCCATCGAACACAACCTGATGTTTTCTGCAACTGCGGACACGGAAAACTTCAACGCAATTGCTTCGCACAAACAATCTCTGGCCCAGTGCCGAAAATGGTTGCAGGAAAACTATCCTGCAGTTCGGTTCATTGAATGTACAAGTAACGCCGAGGCAGCAAGGCTGGCGAAGAACGATGCTTCAATTGGTGCGATAGCGAGTGAGCTAGCAGCCAGCATATATGGCCTTGAGATCAAAAAACATAATATACAAGACCAGTATCACAATAGAACGCGCTTTTTGGTGCTTTCAAAATTCAAAGCTGCGCCGACAGGAAATGACAAAACTAGTGTACTGATTTATACCGAAAATAAACCGGGAGCGCTATTTAGAATACTGGAACCGTTTGAAAAACTACAAATTAATTTAACTAAAATAGAAACGAGACCCTCTAAAAATCAAGCATGGGCCTATGTATTCTTCATAGACTTTGAAGGGCATACAGAGGATACACAGGTACAGGGTTTATTTAAAAGGTTAGATACCTGTACTGCCGAGATTAAGATATTGGGCTCTTACCCTATATCGCACAGTTAATGCACTAAACCCCACTACTTATCGGGGCGATGTAAAGTATGTCATCGATTACAGACAAATCAATACTAATCATTGGCCTTGGGTTGATAGGGGGCAGTATTGCGCGTGGGTTAAAACAGGCAAACCCTAATCAAGCAATAGCAGGAATTGATAAAAACGCTGAAACGATCGCGTTAGCGATGAATGAGGGAGTTATTGATCAAACTGGAGAATTAGATGCGTTGTGTATGGGGTCAGACATAGTAATCCTTGCATTACCTCCTAAAACTACCATAGAGACTATTCCTCACATCGCTGCCTGCACAGGGCCAGAAACAGTGGTAACCGATGTGTCGAGTGTAAAATCAGCAATCATTGAAAGTGTCAATGAACTTGATCAAAGCTTCGCAAAACGCTTCATAGCAGGTCATCCCATTGCTGGATCGGAGCAAAGTGGCTACGAAGCCTCCACAGACAACCTTTTTTATCATCGTAGCGTGATTATTACTCCTCAGTTAAACAATGATCCAGGAGCAGTCTCTTTAATTAATGCATTGTGGCGTCAGCTGGGGAGCTTTGTTTTGGGAATGGACTTTAAGCACCATGATACTGTGCTTGCAGCAACCAGTCATTTGCCCCACTTACTAGCCTACGCTGCGGTTGATGTTCTGGCTAACCAAGAGCAAAGTAAGGATATTTTCCGATATGCCGCAGGGGGATTTGCTGACTTTAGTCGTTTGGCATCGAGTAATGCCAAGATGTGGGCAGATATTTTTACTAGTAATTCTAAGGCAACCCTAAAAATCCTCGACGCCTATGTGGATAATCTACAACGAATGAAAACGTTTATCCGGCAGAAGGACCATGATCAACTTATGGCGGTTTTTGTTGAAGCTAAACAAGTACGCGATAGCTTTCTAAAACTTCACTTGAAAAATGAATCTCTCTTGCCAATTGAATCGGAGAATACACAGCTTAGTGTAGAGCCCGGAGCCCGGATAACTGGTAGTTTACGAGTTCCCGGGGATAAGTCTATTTCACACCGAGCCATTATACTTGCTGCAATCGCTGAAGGCGTGACACAAGTGCAGGGTTTTCTGGAAGCTGAGGATACGTTGCACACGGTAGCCGCTTTTAGAGAGCTAGGAGTTACTATTATCGGGCCTGAAAATGGAAACCTGATAATCTTTGGTGTTGGTAAAAAAGGATTGAAGGCGCCTCGTTTCCCTCTTTACTTAGGTAATTCTGGTACAACTATGCGGTTGTTAGTAGGTCTACTGTCAGCTCAAGAATTTCCCGTAGAATTAATAGGTGATGAATCTCTGAACGATCGACCAATGGGGCGAGTGGTAGAACCATTACGAAGTATGGGCGCAATGATCGAAACCGCTGAAAATGATAGGGCCCCTATAAGCATAAAAGGTTCGCCCTTATTGGGTATTAGTTATGATATGCCTATAGCTAGCGCGCAGGTTAAGTCTTGCTTACTGCTAGCTGGCCTCTATGCTGAAGGAAAAACTAGTATCACAGCGCCAGCCCCTTGCCGCGATCACACAGAACGCATGTTGAAGGGTTTCGGTTATCCAGTGATTGTAGATAATTCCAAATCGCAAGTTACTGTCTCCGCGGGTGGCTCGCTTTGCGCGTTTGATATCGACGTACCGGCGGATATTTCGTCTGCAGCATTTTTTATGGTTGCCGCTTTAATTTGCCCAGGTTCAACATTGACGCTTGAACATGTTGCCGTAAACCCTACCCGTATTGGTATTATAAATATACTGAACGCTATGGGTGGTGATATTAGACTTATAAACGAACGGGAGGTCGCAGGGGAACCAGTAGCGGACATTGGCGTTAAATATAAGCCGCTGGTGGGTATTGAAATACCACGGGATCAAATCCCACTGGCAATCGATGAATTTCCAGCTATTTTCATAGCAGCGGCCTACGCGAAAGGAAATACTGTTTTACGCGGAGCGTCAGAATTGCGGCTTAAAGAGAGCGATCGTATTGAAGCGATGGCAAACGGACTAGACATCCTGGGCATAGACAATGAGGTTTTTGAGGATGGAATCCGAATAACCGGGGGCTCCTTAGATGGCGGTTATGTTGATAGCCAAGGTGACCATCGTATCGCAATGGCTTTTATAATCGCAGGGTTGAGGGCAAAAGCGCCTGTAATAGTGGCAAATTGCGCTAATATTGCCACTTCATTTCCTAGTTTTGTTCAGGTAGCTCAAGCGATGGGGATTAAAGTAACCCAATCTCTTGAAAATGAGCATTGAACAAAATTCCCGTTATTACAATTGATGGGCCCTCCGGATCAGGTAAAGGTACGGTAGCAACACTAACTGCCAAAGACCTAGGGTTCAGGTTGCTAGATAGTGGGGCGCTCTATCGTTCTCTAGCAGTCTCCGCTATTAAGCGCGAAGTGAATCTGGAAGATCACCAGCAGTTAGCTGATCTAGCTCGGTGTTTAAATATCGAATTCGATCTATTTAATTCTGGGTCTGTATGGTTGGATGGAGAAGATGTTTCCCTCTCAATTCGTACCGATATTGTGAGTAAGGCGGCTTCTCTGCTTGGTACAATACCTGCTGTTCGGACGGCCCTCCACGAGCAGCAGTTGGCTTTCAGGAAAGAACCTGGCCTAGTAGCTGACGGTCGCGATATGGGTACTGTGGTTTTTCCGGATGCCTTAGTAAAAATATATCTCACAGCGA
>CERQ01126426.1_pt1 | contig 27832 bp, 26 predicted proteins | sample 530711 | NCBI WGS metagenome assembly CERQ01 (sample SAMEA2620882, study PRJEB7988) | marine metagenome | biome: marine biome (ENVO:00000447); feature: mesopelagic zone (ENVO:00000213); material: "saline water (ENVO:00002010), including plankton (ENVO:xxxxxxxx)" | depth 850 m | reverse complement strand
TAGATACCAGCCATAATCATAGTCTTACCTGCATTAGTAGCCATATTTAAAACCCCTATTGGGAAATTCACCCCTTCTATTTTATTAAATATAACTTTTTTAATAGCATTCTCTTGGTAGGGTCTTGGTTTTAGATCACCTATTTTATTTGGATATTTCGGTTTGATATTACTAAAACCCGGCCTATCATCTACTATCTCAACCTTGGTATTTAAATTATCCTTTATATAATTATAAATCGAAGGTAGAAGGCCTATTTTAAAATAATCTGAATCTGTTATATAGTTTATCATCCCATCCCAACCTGGATCAACATTACCCTTTAATCTAATAAAATAAGCATTAGGATTCCTAACTTTGAATTTTTTCTTTATCTTTTCTATTTTCTTTATGGGTCCTATGAGTTTACCCTTATTATTATTACCTATATGTATCTGTATCATTTCTTACGGGTTTTAAGTTTTAGTTTTAATAATGCATCTTTTAGTTCATCATTGGTTTTAATTTCTTTCTTGCCTTTTTTCCTGATTTTGTTTTCATACAGGTATTTATTTAGCCTTTCCATAGCCTTATCACCTACTAATTGATTAGGGTCTGGGAAACTATTAGCCCAGGCTAATGCCTCAAATTGGGCATCTATATAAATATCGAAGGGTATATCTAATTCATCGGTTAATTCCCTAACCTTTATAAAACTAATATATTTATTAGGTTTATTTTTATAGTTTTCACTTAACCCAGTATTCTTGGATATTTTTGAAACATAGTAATCATGTATTTCCTGGGTCTCGGGTTTATTAGTGTCATCTTGAATTTGGAGTAAAAGTTCGTATTCCTGGTTAATACTTTCTGCCATATCCAATAACTTACCAATATAGTTACGATATGAAGTGATTTTATCTAAGCCTATTTGTAGATACCTAATGAAACCAGCTTTTTTATCTAAATTGTTATCATTACAAAAATCCAAACAAACCAAAGCTAATTTTTTTAATTTGGGCCAATCCCTATGGTCCTGGTCTATCCGGGTTATACCCCTATGTTTTTTCTTTTGCCTTAACATATATATTAAACTGGATAACAAAGATGCATCTTCTTTTTTAGATTTAAGCACCTGATTTGTTTTCCTGTTTAATTTTTCATTACTAATAATCACTAACCTATTATTGCAAGATTTACCTTTAGATTTATTTAATATAATGGTAGCTAGTTTTTCTGTAGATATTTTATTTATATCATAGAATTTCTTTATATCTTTTAATACTAGTGCTAGTTCTTTTTCCCGAATATGTAGACTTGGTTCCCTCATTAATTATACATATTATTTTTTAAAGTAATTATATCCCCATATTTTAAATACCTAGATGTGTGTGATAGTTTTAATGTTTTTTTACGACCCATATCATTAGCATCTTTTTTATAAGGAAATTCTAATATTTTTACTTTCTTATAATCAACTAATTCAAAAGCTAATTTTATAGCATCATCAATAGCATCATCATCTAAACCTATAATAACCTTTTCACAGGGTGATTTTATTATAATATTCTTTTGCCATGTAGATATTTTTTTACCTCCTAAACCGATAGCATTATCACCAATAGTTGTAGCATTAGTAACCGACTCAAAAGCATAAATGGTTTTATATAAAAACAGTGCATCTATATTATATATTAACATACTTTTACCCAATCCGAAATCTTCTACCAATGGGTTATTAAACTTAGGCCCATTACCTAAAAATAATCTAGCATTAAAATAACAAACTTTGCCTTTCATGTAAAAAGGCATAATTAGATAACCAAAATATTTACCCCTATCACAATAACCCCACCCTTTTAATGAGACAAAATCTATATCAAAACCCCTATTTTTAACATAGTTCCTTGCCGCTCTAGCTAAGGTGTTATTTCCCCTTTTAATATTACGATAACCTTCAGGTAAAGTTATATCCTTTTTTAGTTCATGGGGTTCAACTAGTTCTTCATAAAAATCTACACCTTCAAATGTATTAAGGTAAGTTAATACCTCAGGTATGGTTGATAGGTATTCTAAGTCCATTACCAGTTGGAATAGAGAGGGGTGATTTTCACACTTAAAACAATTAGAACGGGATTGTCCTAGGTTAACCCCAAATTTATGGGCCCCACAATATGGACAATTGCCTTTTAACCACCCCCTTCTATAATCATACATACCTAATCTTTGTTTTAGGTATTGGTGTAATTTCTTTTTAATATTTTTATTTAGAGAAATCACTTTTTCTTTCTTTTTTCTTGGTTACAGTTTTAGTATCATCTTCATCTCCAGACATAATTTGTGGAAATATTTCATCATCATAGGTTTTTCTACTTGTTTTATTTAATTCATCCATCCTTTGTGTTGCCATATCCACATCAAATACTGCTCTACCATTTGGTTGTCCATCCCTTTGGTCTACAATCTCCATCCTTAATATTCCAGCTTCCTCTTCTATAGGTGATCTATTTAAACCTATTATGGCCTGGGCATGCCTGACAATATCTATAGCTAAAGCAATATCTTCCCCTTGGTATTTAGTTTTTTGCCTAGCCTTAGCACCTTCTCTAGTAACGTGGTTAGCAGACCAAATGTGTTCTATGTCATATTCTACAGCTAAACCATCTAGATCAAGGTATACATCTGATATACGGCTTCTTTCGTCATCTTTTCCGGATATAGAACCCATCTTAGCAGCATAGTCTATAATTAATACATCAGGTCTAAAACCGTATTCTTTATAAAGGGTATCCATTTTAGACCTTATATCATTAGTAGTTGTAACAAGTGGTTGCATCCTTTCAACAACAACCTCCCCACCTAATCTATGGTATTTCCTAAATCTTTTTTGAACTTTATTATCGAAATCACCGGAAAGTATTTCTTTCTTAGTTAATCTCATAACACTTTGTTCTAACCTTGAAAAATAATTTTCTTTACCATTTTCTAAATCTATAATAAGTATTTTCTTTTTCATTTTAAGATAACCCCTAGCTATATTAACCAAAGCCATTGTTTTACCTTTTTTCTGTTTATCTAGTAAAACTAGAATGGAGGCTTTTTCATAGCCCCCAGCGTTGGTTAATGCATTTAATTGTTTGATAGGTGTTGGGAATATAGAACTATTTTGTTGTCTTTTAAATTGTCTTTCCTTTATATTACCTAATAAGAATGATGTTTCTAATTCTTCTTTTTCATCCTCATCAATTATAGCATTTTGTACTTGATTAGCAAATTGGTTATAATGTGAATAATCATGTATATCAATGTTTTCTAAAACGGATTTTAATCTAATATAATTAGAAAAATCTTTACACATAGTATATATCTCATTACCATCTTTAACTGGCTTGTGATATAAAGGTTTTATTAATTCTATTATATCTTTTTGTTCATCTTTTGTTACTACAGAAGCATACTCTTTAGAATTTAATAATCTTAGTACCCTTTCCCGTAATATGGTTTCACCTGGTAATTTACTTTCCCTTTTATAATAGGTTTTCAATGCATAGGCTAATACCTGATGTTCTACTAATGTGAAATAATCATCAGAATATTTATTTAATGCTTTCTCCCCATATTTATCTTGGACGGTAAACCTTAATAAATCCCATTGATACTCCTCAGTAAAAACAAACTTATTCTTCGGTTTTATCATCTAATTGCTTTGTTTTAAATGTATTATACAATAGTACTTTGACTTTTTTTAACCCACTCTTTTTATTATTCAAAAATTTATATTATATTTGAATTTCAAACGCTAATTAATAAAATGTTAACTATATGGAAATTCACCGCTTAAAACCCATGAAATCTGATTATTCTCCAGAATTATTTAATAGACTTTACAAAGAAACCAGTAATTTAAGAAAGAGTTTGGCTAGGCAAATTGATAGTAGAAGGTATGGGGTTACACCTGATATTGTTGAATCTTGGTTTGATGATAAGTTTATATTTGTTTTTAATAAACATTTTGACAATAAAGACCAAGACGTTTTAAAAGGTTTTATAATTAATTCTTTAAAAACTTTCAAATATAGAATCTTAAGAAAAGCCTATGGACAAGAAGGGGAATTTTATAATTCTACTGTTGATCTAGAAGGGGATAATGAATTAATCAATATAATACCCAGTAAAGATAATTCAAGTGATGTAAAAGAAATCTTTTATAGTCTAGCCCTAAGTTTTATGGAAAAACAATTATCCGATAATGCTTATCTATTATTACAAGTACAATTAAACCCACCACCTTATATAATTGAAAGAATAAACAATTATAATTCTAGGATACCTAATAATTTACTATGTGAATACTTGGGATTGGATTTAGGTTCTAAACGTAAAACAGATAGGTATATCAAAAAACTTAAAAAGGAAATTAAAGATACCACGGAATTAGCCCAAGAATTTTTTAAAGGTAAAGACCCTTTATCTAACTTTTCACTTTCTTAGAAAACAATAAACACAACTAAGCCCGGGAGTCCCGGGCTTTTTTATTAGGTTGATATAATCTTATTTTGTATAACTAACCTTATTCTTAAATCTTGGACAAAGTTCCCACCTTCATATAATTGGAACCTTTTAACCACAGAATTTGTATTCCTTTTACCACTTATATTTCCTCCTAATATCTCAATTGGTGTCCATAAAGCATTGCCTTTATCCGGGGAATTTATAAGACTTATTGATATCAGATCTGCATAATCCCAATCCCATACTATATCACTACTAGTTATACTACCTTGCCTTGTTATTTCTACATCAACATAAGCCTTATTATCCCCAATAACTGTGTGCCTTATATAGACATCATGTTTTGGTATATTATGCCCGGTAGAAGTATTTAATACAGGTTCTGATAAATAAGGTATACTTGTCCAAGTATTTAAGCTACTTGCTTCCCCTATATCAAAAATGGGACTTACAATTATCCTACTCCTATTTTTTTGTATTATATTTTTAACTATTTCGCCTATATTAGGTATCTCAGGTACATCTGGTATATTTATAAAATCTTTTATTCTATTATATAAATCTTGGTTAGTGGTATCACCTATTAGAGGTGTCTTAATTGGTTCATAACTTAAGGAATTTTCTGTATAATTTTTAGTTATTATACCTACAGCTATTTGTTTAGTATTATCTGATAAATTTGGTACACTCTCCCCAAATGAGTTAGAGGCTATAAAGAAATAACTAGCCTCTACCCCCCCAACAACTTGTTGGTAATTATGTTCGCATACCAATAGAAATTTTTTAATTTTTGAATCTGTGGGCCCTGGTTGTGTATCGTTTGGCATAGTAATACTTATACTACCCTCTTCATGTATTACTATCCCTGTTGGCATTAATAGTACCCCATAATTATCTACTGTTTCACCTTGGTTATCGGTTTTACGTATAATATCTGAATGTGATATTATTATATCTTTATTATCGGGTGTAGTCATTGAGTCATAACCTTTATATCTAGCTGGTATTAATATACCTATGTGTTGTTCACCTAAAGGAAATGATTCAACCGCTGCCCGGTAAGTTGTAAATCTTTTTTGTGCCATCTTAATTGAAGTTTAATTTAACTGCCCAATTTATTCTAACCCGGGATTCCGAGTCTTTTAATATATTTAATCCTGATTTACTATCTAATAAGTACCCTATATCTGGGTTTCTTAATTCTAATATATTTATAGTACCACTAAAATCATCATCTTTTAGAATACTGGTAAAATATATAGTTTCTTTTTCATTGTCATACCTTGATTCAACCTCTGCATCAAAAGTAGTAAAATTACCCTTAACCCTAATTGTATTAATTGAACCTTTTATGTTCTCCATAGTATTGGGACTAATTACATTTATACTGTAGTTTAGTGTTATTGTAGAAGTAAATGTTCCTAACCGAGCATTTAGTGGTTCATTAAATTTTATAACTTCTCTTAATTTTTCTAAAGTATCGGAAGATATTATTAAATCCCTATTATTAGAGGGCCATATATTAATATTATAATTATAACATATAAGACATGAATTTCTATCATAGGTATGCCATTCTTGGCCAGTATCATATATTGCCCCAGAATCATAGAAAACATCATCATCTTGGTGTGGTAATTCTTCTACTTCTACATCAAACCCTAATATAGCAAAAAATAATTTGTATGATTTGATAGTGCCTTTAATTTTATAAAAAGTAACTATGTATTGTAGTAAATTCCTGTATATTTCGGTATCTTTAAATACATCTGGGGGGTTACCTAAGCTATCTGATAGATGTATTAAATATTTTTCATCACAAATACTAGCATCTATGATATCTAGGTATAGTTCTATTTTGGGTATTACATTATAATCTAAATCTTCTCCAAAGATAGTTAAGTATCTTTCTAGTAAACCATGTCCTTGGGGGTTTTTATAACTATCATTTTCTTTAAAATATCTTGGTAGTAAATCAAAAAACCAGTTCTTGAAGGATGAGCCCCAAGAACCGGTATCAAAGTCCCTACCATCAAAATCACTACTATGGAAATCTGGTTGATATTGGGCCATTTTAGTTTTGTATTAATTGTTCTGTAACACTTAATTTAAGATTTTCTGTTTTAAGTATAGGAACAGTAAAATCATCTGTTTCTATATTTTTATTATAAGGGTAGGTGGTAAACTCCCAAGTTTGACCATCTTGGTAATTATTATCATTTATGGTTATGCTAAAATTACTACCCTTATCTATGTATTCTTCTCCTATATTTACATCAGCTTCATAAGCTCTTTCCTTGAATAATTTGAAGTTATTACCATAATATTTTAATTCCCAGTGTATAATACTATTACTGTTCTGTAATGTTTTAAATACTTTTAAAAGGGTTTTACTATGTTCTATGGATCTAAAATAAGGTATCAGGTATATTTTATCCAAACTAAGATAGTCTACTTTTTCTAGATTATCTACTAAAGCAATAATATCTGAGGTTCTTATAGGGGAATTTATACCTGAATTTTCATAGGAATACCTTTCTAATAAAGCATTGGTTATATCATTTGCTGTTGATATACCATCTCTCCTGAACTTTGCTGTTGCGCTTATCTCTAGGTATATTTCACTTTCACCAGAAGCTAATACCCTAATACGGGTGTTTAAAGTTCTCCGCTCATTTATATAATTGGTTGTGGAATTAATTAAAGCTGTTTGTGCTATACCCCCACCATTAGGTGAAATATATATATTGGCTTTCTCCCCACATTTATAACTTAGATCTACTTTGTCAACACCTGGTGATAGTTTAGCTATATCTATAAAATCTTGTTTAGTTACTGCCCTATCTAATGTTCTAAGAGATAAAGGTGCTGACCTCCTTATTCTTTCTATATTTTCGTAGTCTGTACCGGATACAGCTGATAGTTCATTTGTTATTGTTATATCTTGATTATCTATATAATCACCAAATACAAATTCAGTATTTACTATAGTATTAGCATTAACATTACCTTCTTTACCCTGAGTTATATAATAATCACCCCTTATTTCTTGGTTACCTTCTGGCACTGCACCATTTATATTATCACCAAATATTATATTTGCTACCTTATTCTCAGATACCTCTACAATATAATGTTTATCTAATGGCCCTGATCTACCGAGTGTTTCTTGTCTTTCCCAAACCTGACCTCCTATACTTAATAACAAACTATTATGTACATAATCTTTACCTAAGGAATAACTTTGGTTAAAGCTTCCGGTGGTATTACCTATAAAAGCATTATCCACAAACTCCTTTTGTGAAAGGGGTAATTTGTAATTACCACTTGAATTTATGGTTAAATCCGCTACGCTTATAAAATCTATACCATTATTAGTACTAAATTTAGTACCGGCTGGGATAAAAAATTCATCCTGGCCCTGTAATTTAAATATAGGCTCTGTAGGTAAACTAATGGTTAAATCTACGCTAGCTGGTATAGCAGCTTTAATTCTATAATCTATTAATCTAGTTAATTTAACTATACTAGAATATCTCCTGGCTGTAGATATAAAGGATTCCCTAGCCATGTTATCTATATAATAATTTAGTTGTTCACCAATACCACTAAACATATCAATAATAATTACCAATATGTTGGATTCAGAATGGTCTGTTATTTCAGGATTAGTTTCACCTAATCTTGATAATAGGGATTTTTTTATTTGTTCATATCCCCTAGATATATAGCCTACCCATTGATTTTTTAATGCCATCTTTTAGTATATTATATTGTTGTAAAATGGATAAATCATAGTATCCTCTATTTTAGAATTTCTAACTGAATAATAGATAATAGCATCTATCTTACCTACACCCTTATTATTTAATTGTATGCCTTTTATGGTAATCCTTTTTTCCCAGGTATTTAAGGATTCAGTTATGAATAGTTTTAATAATGACTTAGTAACTGAATCATCTGGTTCTTCTATTAATTCATCTACCCTACTTCCAAAAAGCTCATTAAAATATCTAGTACCAAAGGCCCAGCTTAATATAATCTTTATAGAAGATTTTATTAAATCACTATCTGATATGATATCTGGCCTACCTTTGTCATTTATTAAAATTGGAAAAACCATACCAGAACCTATAAATTTATTCCTGCTCATCTTACTTATCTAGTTTTACTTTTTTACTAAGGCTTTCTTCTAATTTATCTTTTATATCATTTATATAACCTTGCTGGTCTTTTAATTGATTTATAAAATTAATATTAGGGGGTAAATTATTACCCGGGTGGGTATGAATAATAAGGGTGTTATATGTTTCATTTAATTTATTTAGTATATTATCCAACTTAGCTAATAAGGTATTACCTAGTATGGCTTGTTCATCACCATTCTTACCTAATTTTATCAATTTAGCCTCATTTTCTATTTTTTCTAAATCTATTTTGAACCAAGACCTATCGCCTGTAATTTGTATTAATATATTTTCTGAATCATTTGAATCATCAATTATTACCTTATTACCCCTTGGGGATTTAAAACCATATTTTAATAAGGATTCAAATTCTTTTGGTTTCTCACCTTCCCCATACCAACCGTGTCTCCACCTGGGGTAATCTGGGTTACCATTTTGAAAACTAACATATACATGGTCACCCTTTCTAGGTTGTACCTGTATACCATAATTATTTCCAGAATAAATACCAACTGGCCAAGCCCAATCATCATCTGGTATGTTGGGGTTAAGTATTGGTATAATTAATTTTAAACGATTTAATTTTAGGGGATCATTGTTATCTATTACTATAGCCCTATATTCGCTATAGTATAAACCTAATACATTTTCTAAACCATATTTAATGATCTTATCCCAAATACTATTTTTAAATTTTAAAGACATTACATTTCATCATTATTGGGTTTATCAAATTCATTATAACCTTCGCCGGTTATTGGTTCATCTATTTCATCCCTAATAAAATCATCTGAAGCATTTAGGGTTTCTAATCTATTATCCATATCTTGTAGGGATTCTAAAGGATTATTTTTTAAAACTTTTTCACCATTGAGATACTCTGAGTCATAAGCATATTTTTGTTTTTCCTCAGTCCATGAATCTAATTCTAACCTATCTTCTTTTTCTAATAATGACCTTTTAGCTTTATAATCTATTTCGCTTATACCTACCGTTCTAGGTTTTTTAATAAGGTCCATTTCACAAAGGTATCCCTTGCCTGTAGTTATTGAATGGGTAACAGTAGTACAGTACCATAGACCAGAATCCCTTTTACTTAGATTATAAAAACCATATACTTTACCTTTTATAAGTGTTGGATCGCCCAATACACTACAACTAGCTTCATTTTTCCTTTGTATCTTATCTAATGTATAACCGGTTAATACTTGTTTTCTTAGGGATTCTTTTTTTATATCAGAACTTTGTTCTTCAATTATGCTTTGAAATTCAGGTGTATTGATTATAGTTATAGATGGTATAGTTATCCTTTTTAAATTTGGTTTCAACCTAGTCTCATCATAAAAAGCTTTTGTTTTATCTATTTTGCTTAATGTTTTTACATAAGAGAAATCTGGTAATTCATTTTGTTGTTCAGGGTTTTTTACATTATCCAGAAATATATCCCTAGCATCTTTAGCATATTGTTCTAAAGCTTTATCATATTCTGCATCTATATTATCTTGCTCAGATTCATTTTTTTCATTCTCTGTAGTATCTGAGTAATTTATTTCATCTAATACATCTTCTTTTGTATAAGGGTTTACATCAGAATTTATAGCTTTATCCTTTTTAACCTTACGGCTTTCAGTTTTTGGTTTAAAGGATAATAAATTACCCTTACCCATAGCCCAGTAATAATCTTTAAATGATTCTTGTTTAAAATTTCTTTGTTTTATAGATAATACATCATCAGTACCATCCATCATAAAAGGGCCTGAAGCTCCAGAAGAAACAGCTAAAAATTTTAAGTAATCATCCATAGCTTTTTCTAAAGCTTTAGATTTACCTTTTATAGTTTTACGGGCATTAAATTGGTATATAAATTTTTGGGGTATACTGGTAACATCTCGAGTGGTATTTTTATAAGTATCTTTTATTGGATCATAGTCCCCAACTTTTGTACCGCCATTAAGGTCAAATTTTACAGCCGTCCTATCATGGGTAACTGTAGCTTTAAATTGGCCATTAACTATTTCTTTTAACCAATCTAAAAAATTGTCTTCACCTTTATTTATAGTTTCTAAAGCTATATTAGCATTTGGATTTTGAAAATTCCTAATAGTTCTAGATTTATAACCTTTAAGGTATGCTAATAAATCTGTACATTCTAATGATATTGAAGTACCTTTTTCTGAATAATCCCTACTTAAATCCCTTACAGCTACTAATCTAATTGGGGATTTATAAAGTTCTCCGGTTGGTGTTTTAAAACCCCATTGTACTTTAAAAGTTACGTCATTGTAAAATAAGGGTAAATTAAATATTACTGGGTCATTTACAGTAAATTCTATATCACACCTATCATCTGATTCTTCATCATAAATATATTTGAAACTAGTTATAAACCTAGCTATTGGTCTACCATTGTAGTCTAACAATGGTTTATTATCTAGGTCAAATACCCAAGCTTGGGCATGGCCTAATGGATATTTTATTGAAGATAAGTCAGCCATCTAGATTATATTTACTTGGGTTAGGTATTATTATTTCTTGGCCCTCTATTAATACAAAGGGGTTATCAATATTATTAATATCAGCTATAAGATACCATAATAAAGGATTCTTATAAAACATAAAAGATATAGAGGATAATCTATCACCTTGTTTTATAGTGTATAATTTATCCTCTATATCTTCTACATATTCTAACTTATCCCTATATATAGCCCTATCACCATTTGAATAATTTATTATATAACCGTTTTTATATATAGTATTTTTCATCTTTAATTAGGTATTCCAAGTTTACCTATTATATCACTTGAACTTAGATTATAATCAGTAACTTTTTTAAAGGTTAATGTTTGTCTAGCCTGTTGGGGTAATAAATTTGTAGAAATAATATCATTATTTAATTTGTAGCCCCTTACAAAATCACTAAGCCTATATGGAGCAGAAACTAATATCCATATGGAATCTTCAAATAAAGTATTCATATTTTCAAATTGATTCTGGCCTACACTATTTAGGTTATCACCTTCGCCACCCCATATTATTTTTAACCTATGTGGTGATTCATTGTAACCATCTGCTTTAGTTAAAGCCTCTAACCATCTACAGTTAAATATTACATCCTGTCTGTTATTCTCACTGCTTAACCAATCTACCTCAAATATTAATGTATCCTCTGAACCTAAGTATTGATATAAAGGGTTATTCCTACCAAAACTAGCTATAGCTGCAAAGTTAGATTCTGGGTTATATTCTAGGTAGTTTGGTATAAATGGTAATTGTAGATATGAATAATACCTTGTTGTTAAATGGTTACCTGGTTTAAAGTCTATATCCACTATAGATATATAATCCTTTTTTATATTTTTTACCCTATTAAGTTTTTTAGGGTTCTCACTTATATAGCCATTATTGTCATCTCTAGGTTTTATTTTTTCCCTATGTTTAGGTGTTTCACCACCTTTGGGACCATTTTGGTATGCATCCCTTGGGCCATCTGTGTCTGCCTTATCAAAACCCCTAATCTCCCTATCCAATAATATCTTAGCTCTAATAGCTTTTGAAGCATATGAAACTATTTCTTGTGTAGTTTGACTTGGTTTATAATTTAATAAACTATTAGCAGCTTTAGGTATATATCTTGCCATAATTTAAAATCCCGCTAATTCTATTAATGTTCTATAATTGCTTTCTCTTACAGTTTCCTCCATGGCTTTTTTACCATCTATATTAATAGTAATACTGGTTGGGGATTTGTTATCCATACCTTGAGCTAGATATTGATTAGCCCCCCACCTATTGGTAGCCGCATATTGACCATTTGGGTCCCCCATCCTTCTACCATATATAATATCCCCTTCATACATACTTTTTAAAGTACGATATTTATTTTTCCAATCCTCTGGGTCAAATGGTTTATTTTTACTTTCAGCCTTTGCTTTTCTTATTGATTCTTCTGTTTCATTTAATTCATTATATAAATCATATAATAAACTTCCTACCCCACCCACTATAGCACCAGCTGCTGTACCAATCCCAGGTACAACTGAACCCAACATAGCACCAGTACCAGCCCATCCTATAGCATTACCACCCATACCCATGTATTTTCCTAAATCTCCTCCTACAGCATTACCACCCATACTTAATCCCATACCTGCTAGCATAGCCCATGGTGAAGCTTTACCTATAGCACTACCCCATTTACCTAATGTAGTACCAGCACCGATAGACCAACCCATTGGTGCTGAGTTGGTTTTTATAAATTTACCAGTAGTAGAATTTATTTGTCTACCTTTTGAATTTAGGCTTACGTGTGTACCCATTCCATTCCTTGCAGCCCATTTACCAAATCTACCAGTATTCTGGCCCATCATTACACCCCCAAACCAACTACCACTACTAGCTTTATATCTATTAGCAGCAGCCGTCATATTATTATAACCCGATACTACTTGTGAAGCGGAACTAGTAAAAGAAGTACCCATTTGTAGGTGAGCCAATCTTAGGCTAAATACTACAGCCCTATATGCTAATATACCTGTCCTTACTGTAATAAAACCAGCACCTAACATGGTTAAAAACTTACCAACGGGTGTTTCCACCATAGCTGTTAATATCTTAGTTGCCCCAGTAAGTAATTTTAATAATGGTATAGCCAATGGCTCAATGGCCTCTGTGAAACTAATTTTAAAAGATTCCCAAGCAGAAGTTAATTGCCAACCTTTACCCATTAATGTTTCCATCTGGGACTCTAAGTTAGCAGAAGCTCTACCACTTGACTTAGTATTTAGTTTATCTATAAATTTATCAAAATCCCCCATATTTCTAAGAAGGATAGAAGCTTCCCTTTTACCCCTTACCCCAAATAAATCTGTTAAGATGTTTTGTCTTTGGGCAGTCCCCATATTTTGTACCTGCCTAGAGATAGCGGCCAATAATGGGGACATTGCTAACAGATTTCCTTTTGAATCCTGCAATTGCCTAGGTGATAAACCTAATGATTTTAAAGCATCACCCGACCTACCTTTACGGGTTTCATCGGCTGCCCTAGTAATATATCTTAACATATTTTCTACAGCTGTACCAGCCATAGAACCTTGTATACCAGCATCACCAGCCATCATAATCATAGCAGCAGATTCTTCTAATGTAGTATTAAGGTCTTTAGCAGTAGAAACAGAATATTTCATGGCATCTGCTAAATCTGATAAGTTAGTATTAGCAGAGGTTGTAGCTGTGGTAAGTACGTCAGCAACTTTCATGGAATTTTCCATAGTAGCATCTATACCAAAACCTTTCATGACATTTGTCATAATATCAGCAGTACCACCTTTACCTTCTAACCTACTCATGGTAGCTCCAGCTAATGTTACTGCAGCATTAATATTATTATATACAGCTTCAGTATCTTGACCAGCCATAGCCATATATTTCATGGCATCAGCTACTTGCCTAGCAGTAAACATGGTGTCAGCCCCTAATGTCTTTGCTCTTTTAGAAAGCATATCAAAACCAACACCACCTTTTTCTTCTGCTATAGTTTTCACATAATTCATAGTATAACCAAACTCAGCCCCAACTCGAGCCCATTGGGTCATACCTCTTATAGCCATTATCCCAATACCAGCACCAGCAGCATTTATATTACGCTGCATTTCTAATTGCCTCCTTTGAGCTGCTATAGCTTTTCTACTAAGGTTATCCAATGATTGACCAGCAGCTGTTGCCCTACCAGTAAATTGGTCCCTCAGTATAAGGGAAATACCTATAGATAAGTTTGATCCACTTAAACCGTACATTAATCTTTTGGTTTATTAAATTCGTTTGCTATTTCTATGAACTTGTTTTTCCTTTTAATAGTTAGGAATAAATAATCTACCCAACTTATTTTTAATCCTGATTTAACCAGGTAAAAATAATCCTCTTCTAAATTTCCTCCGGATAGAAAAAAGATTCAGTCTTCATTATAGGGAAATTAATCTCTTCCCCGGGATTATCGGGATTCTCTAGTACAGTTATACCAGTAAAATCGGGATCAATATCCTTAATTAGTTTAGATATCTCTGACATATCTTTTTTGGTAAATTGGGAGAAGTTTTCTACGGTTACCCAATCATTATCTATTTTCTGCTCAAGATACCGGGCTTTGAATGCTGAGTTCCGGGTTATGCTGTCTAACTTCATTAAGTATTTTTCCCCTTTATTCTTAAGTAATTCAAATCTAATATTTTTCCCAGAGGTTAATACATGTTCTATTTTATCATGTGCATCTTTAGGATATGGTAATATCTTATGTTTATAATAACCTTCATCTTCTGGTTTTGAAGGAAATTCTTTAGAGTAATCCCATATGAATATTTCTAGGTTCTCATTGTAATGTACAGGTTCATGTTCATTATCCCATTGAAAAGTGAAATCCATATCTTTACTTATGGAATGTATTCTAGATGCAAAGATAATAAAGTATTTATCTCTTAATAACATTTTACCCATATCCTTTAATGGTATTCTATTATTTATAGCATAGGGTAAATCTGTCTTTATAATAAGTGAAGAGATGAATTTATCTAGGTTGGTTAAATCCTTAGCATCATTTGCATTGGATATTATATCATCATCATTACCATTTTGTTCCCTAATTGTAACTTTAAAACCCGATGGGGTTGTTAATTCTTTAGTTTGCCCATATATGGCTAACGTTTTTTCCATAGTATTATAATTTAATATTCACTTAAGAATAGTATAAAAACAGAAAAAGGGGACTTGTTAGGTCCCCTTTAGTTAGTTATTTAGTTGTTTTATACTTTCTCACAGTTGTCTACTGATAGTTCTACACTTTCAATAGTATTGTCTGAACTCATACGATCAAGTTCTTGTCCATTTATCCTTTGTGGCCAACATCCGGTACATATCCATGTGTTAAGGATAGAAGTACCATCTTCTGCTAGTTCTGTAACTAATATAGTCCTTTTGTATTGATCAGGTAATAACCCGCCACCCACTACTGTATCCTGACAAGATTGGGCCCAATCATACATGTAATTATCAGCCCCAGAGGTAGTCATTATCTTACTGATCTGCAGATTAGAAAAACTAACCCTACCAGCAGTCTTTATATCATGGTTTGTTTCTCCATGTGTTACTTGTTCAACAGTTCTTTCTGGAGTAGTTACCTGCTGACAAAGATATGGGTTTATAGGAGCTGGCATTATTTGAATAGAAAAATTAAATTTCTTTCTTGGATTATTTATTTTAGCCATTTTTATAATTGTTTTTTAGATTAAATCTGAAATTTGTTCAAAAGTTACACCCGCAGAAGTTAATACCATATCTATTTCTATATCCTTAATACCCGGTATAGCAGATAACCTTAGTCTAACTTTGTATTTTCCTTGAGATACTTTTACTGGATCATTTACTGATAATTTATTCATGTCCTTAGCATCTTGATCACCTTGCCATTCATATGAATATAGAGCCCTATTATCTACCAAGTCATCCATAAATGGTTTAACTGTGAAATACAATCTTTTCCAAGATGATATATCGTTAGGCTCATCTATGAAATCTTCCAGGATTGGTTTAAGATTTTTCTTAATGTATATAACTAATCTTACAACATTTATAAATCTTTCCTGATCCTCTTCATATTGCCCGGATAATGAACCCCATAATTTTGTTTGATTATCCCTTTGGATAAACATATTGATATGGGTATCGGCTAGGGCATCCAAGTCTTTATACTTAGCTGGTGTACCAAAGTTATTTACAACCCCAATTGCATCTTGTACTACGCCCCTGTTATTTCCCGAAAACGAATACCATGGTCCAAATTCTTCTGCTGATTTATTAGCTAATATTAATAGATCAGCTATACCAGATGATTCTAAAACTTCACCTGTTAATTCATCCCTTAATTTTATACCTCCACCGGCAAATAGTACATACTTATTATCGATGTTAAGTGAATTTCTTTTGTTAATCAATGCTTGTGCCGTGTTTAGTGTATTACCTAAATGTATGAAGTAATTTAGATCACCTCTTAATTTAGAATAATTAGAACCAGCTACATTCACAGTATCAGAATTATTATCTAATACACCCATTTGCATAGCATCATCATAATTATCAAAAGCTCTAAACCCAGTAAAGCTTAATTCAGAACCTACATAGTCAGCATCAACTATTTCATCACCATCACTACCACCTTTGAAATTGAATGCTATTGATACTGGTGTTATCTGTCCGGATAGGTATGAAAGATCTTCATATTGTATATCTACTAGTTCTGTTGCATCTACCAGTTTTGATAGGTAGTCAGAATCGTTTTTAGTAGGATTACCTTTTATCCTTAGGTTCCTATATGTTTCCACTATGTTCACATCAACCATATGTTGTATGGTTAAATCAAAATAACCTGGTTGCCCATTACTACCCCCAGATATAATGACCCTTAAATTATTATAATCAACCCCTTCATGTTTTGGTTTGATAGAGAATAATGGGTTACCAGTTTGGTCTGTTACCTTGTTGGTAGTTATTTCACCGATAGTTGCCTGAGAAGCCCCCCCAGTAATAGTAGCAGTATCTACAGTAACAGCATCTGTATCTACTGGAACAATAGTTAGAAATTGTGTAGTTCCTGATTTTGAATATATAACATTAGATACACCAGCCTCGGCTTTTATGGCTAAGATTATGTTTTCTATTGTTTCATCATTATCATTACTAAAATTGATAGCATCTAAATCCTCTCCATCAATAGTAAGGTTTACGATATTACCAGTTATTAAATTACCTCCTATAATTATTATAGCGGTATTAGGTTGTTGAGCTTTTATGGCTGTCAAACTAGAAGCATCTGTTATGTCAGAGTAATGGGCTACCCTACAAAATCTTACTGCTCCCCCTTGTTCTAGTATTTTCTTGCAAAACCTTGGTGCATCTGAATCGGCCATTAATCCTCCAAATTCTTTTACCCAAGCTGGCCAAGAATTAAATACCCTATCTGGTTTGTTTATCCCCCCTCTTATGGATTGGCCCATAACAAAATTAACCCCACCTAAATTTGATATTTCTGGTAGAGTTAAATTTGTAGTATTAAAACTAACTTTTGGTGCTGGCATCTCTTAATATTTTAAATTCTTATTTTTAATAATGCTTTTTGGGCTTGTTAAATTTATCTTCTATAGTATCCCAATGTTTATAAAGAGGTAGTTTAAATACATTTGGTAGCAATTCCATTATGGTTTGTAAAGCCCCATATACTAAAGCAGCCCATACATTTAAACCAAAGAAAATTACTAATATAGCTAAGCCAGCCCATGTATAAACAAACCTACTGGTTTTAAAAAATTTATAAAAAGCAGTAGTCTTAAAATCCTTTACACTTAATGTTTTTGTTTTCATATTCCCTATTTTTTAATTAAAAGTAAATTTATATTCCCTGTTATAGTTTATACCCAACCATATTTCATATTCATCAATACGCCTATGTATTAAACCATTTAATTTTATACCACCAGATGTGATATACCTATTTAACCAAAATTCTTTAAGAGCTTTTTCTGCCCTATTATTAACCCTAATATATAAACCTTCGGAAATACCACAATTATAAGCATGGCTAACCAAAGCGTCAAATTGATGTTGGTTAACTTTTATTTTTAAGTTAGCCTTTACTAAATTTTCGAATTTAGTAATATCTTTTTCCAGAAGAGCATCTGCTTCTTCTATGGTATTTACAGTATTATATGGTAATATATCAGCCATAGTAGGGAATCTACTTTTAGTAGCAAATTTACCATCTACAACTAAAGCGTGTCCCCAACCTACAGTCCATATGGGATCTTTTCCACGGGCATCTAGTTTAGGTTGTAAACCTATAACAGATTTATCCCCATCATGTAAGTTTTCATAACTCCTAATAAAGTTTAAGAGCTTTTGTGAAACTCTTAATTCAAAAGCTTCTTTTTTCATAAGCAAAGGGTGTATTCTCATATTTAAATAATTTTTTTCACTTCTAAAAGTTATTAATTTAATTATACCTTCTTTTAGATTTTTACACCTATAAAAACCCCAACCATTAAGTGTTATTAAACCATCTATATAGCCTATAATATAAATTGGGAAAAACAAGTCTGCCATACCAAAATTTTTATCTTGGGCTTTAAACATCATATATAAGATATAAAGTATACATCTTAATGCAAAATATTTCTTTACATATCTAGGTATACGGTATCTTACTAACCAATATCCAAATATAAGGTGGGCATATGCCGCAATTAATATTAATAAAGCTACAGTGTGAACCCAATTGGGTAAACCCCATAAATAATCATTATATCTATAGAAGTCCATATTTTTTTATTTAGAGAATTTATCCACGAAATTATTAAAGGCTTTTACTACAACATCTATCAACTTACTTACCGCTAATATTATTTCAACCTTTATTTTAATAGCTAATGGTAAAGCCATTATACCTAAAAAGAAACATAACGTTAAAGTAACACCTTCTGGTATATTAAAACCTTTACTTATTTCATACCCTAACCATACAAAAACCATAGACATCAACATAGTTATAAATATATCAGCTTTAGTTGGTGATTCCTCAGGGGTGTCTTTATATAACATATATATAGCTACTAATGGAGCCGTTATACCTAATACAAGGAATTTTATAGCTATAGTATTAAATGTTATATTACTTAAATCTATAAAACCTTCCCCTATAGGTTTGAAAGTTAATAAGAAAAAGTAAGTGTATGTTCGGTTTATTAGTTTCATCCTAATTAAGTTTCTCCTATTATTTAAGGTTAAGGTAATTTAGTCTTTTGTTTTGGTTTTTAAAATGCCCCAGGTGTATTGTGTACCCTTAATATAGTCCCTATTAGTGATAACCTTTGAGCATCTGTTATAGTTTTATTAATTACAGTTAAGTGTTTTAAATCCCCTAGGAATTGAAAATTAGATGTTATATTTCCCCCACTATCTCCTTCTGCTCCACCTATTATAATATTACTATTGTTAGTGTTTATACTATTACCATAAGAAGCTGTTATAGTTTCTTCAATTTTATTTCTAAAATATCTACAACCTGATAGTAGCCCATTTAAAGGTTTTGAACCAGTTGAAACTAACCATGTATCTAAAGGATTCCTACTAAAAGTACCTGTTCTTCCTGCATTACCAAAAGCTTGTACAGAAGTATAAAATAATATACAATTATTTGGAGAGAAAAAATTAGGTTCACCAAATGATATTAATAAACCATATTGTGTAGCTGAATCATTATAAGGTGCTCCAGTACTATATTCTATACTAGGGTCCATCCTGATAAGGGCTATTATTTCTAAAGCTGGAGAAGGCTCTGAAAAAGTATAATTAGCTTTTAGATTTTTACCCGACCTTAGATCAAAATAACAATCATTAACTATAGGTTTCTCATTTTCTATTGTTTGTGTTAAATGATTACCATTCACTGAATATATTTTATCTACTAAATTACCTGTAGCTTTATAACCAAAACTATGGTCTACTGAAAATACTATATTATCTAATACTTCTATATCCTTTAAAGCGGATATTATCATATTAATTTGTTTTGGTTTTATATTAGAACCCCCATCATTTATAATAGAGGTTATAAAAGACTCTGTTTCAGTTTCTAGTTTATAATTTATATTTCTAAAATAATATTCTACATTGTAACCATCATCACTTCTTACTACCAACTCCATATAAGTATCCACTAAGAAATCAGTATTCCCAGTTCTTTGTGCTCTTAATCCTTCTGGATTATATACTACTGGTTCATCTAACCCAGCAGCATCTAAATCTTGTTGTTTTACTTTTATAAGGGCTATAGCTACCCCTTTTACCACGGTATTTATAGTTGTAAACTCAACTATACTTATATTATCACATGGGGCATAATTATAAGTATCTGAAATTATTTTACTTAAGTCTAATACTGCAGTTTTTATATTTTGTGGTTCTGGACCTGATTCACCTGGCTCTCCCTGTGGTCCTTCTGGACCCTGTGGTCCTTCCGGTCCCGCTGGGCCTTCTGGACCTTGAGGTCCTTCTGGGCCTTGTTCACCTTGTGGGCCTTGGGGACCTTCTGGTCCTATTTCTCCTTGGGGTCCTTCTGGGCCTTCTGGACCTTGCGGTCCTATGGGTCCTGTTGGGCCTTGTGGACCACTTGGTAATTCTGTTGGTAAATAATAAATACCGGGTGTTGGGTCTACTAAGTTTTCATATTCCTCTAATGTTATAAAAGCTATAGATGTAAAAGGTTCTGTACTTTCACCACTTCTTTCAATATTGGTATTCCAGGGACCAATTAAATTAGAAGACCATAATATTTTCCCATCATCCGCTTTTACATAAGTTATATTATTATCATTATTTATAGAAAATATACCCTTATTATCGCCGCTATGATAAAAATTATAGGTTGGTAGGTTATCAGTTAATCCTACAGAGATTTTCTCGTTATCTCCTATGATATCAATAGATTCTAAGTCTAAGTTTGAATTAACTAAATTTAGGTATAAATTATCAAATAATAGCGATGTAGTTTGAATTAAAGCATCTAAATCATTTATATCTATAACAGTATCTAGTAAGTCTAAACTAGAATTACCTAAATTAATCCTAGAACCATTTTGTAAAAGTAGGTTGGAATTATCTTTTATTTTGAGTATACCGTTTTCAGTTATCTCGAAATTAGTAGCTACTAATTTTAATATCTTATTAATGGTAGCCTGTGAGGAGTTGTTTAATATAGCTTGTAAACTATTTTCTGAAACTGTATCACCACCATCATTTTCATCGGTGCCTAATTCATTTATTATACGCTGAAAAACTTCTCTGAATACCTTAACCTTTAAACGGTTATTATCTGGTAATTTAGAGAAGATTTCATCAATTAAATCCTGGATATTCATTTTATTTCAATTTCTAAATCATTAATAGATAGATTCTTTATTGCAGGTATTTCCCCGGGTATCTCTTTTGGCCCTATTTCCATTATATCCTTAATTTCATACCTAAAACTTTTTTCCTTTATGCCTTGATCCCAATTGGTTTCTGTATGTGAAAGGTATTGTATCATTATATTAGAATGAGGGTTTAGTATTGCTTGATCTGCCCATTTCAAATAACCCCTCCTGGGTATAGATGATATTATTATAGAATTTAATACTCTTTCTTGTTCTACACTATTTGATATAAGTCTTATGTAAAAATAATAATCTGATAATTGGGTCAGAAATGAATTATCTATAGCTTTATAATTACCGTTTTCTTTTTTTTCAAAAGTTTTAGTAGTATCTATACCTAATTCACCCGGTAGGAATGACTCTGATTCTATGACTATCCTGGGGGGTTTAATTTGACCCCTGTCTTCTTGTGTACCATTACTAAATAATTCTACAGCATAACCTTTTTCTGCTGCTATTATCTTAACATCATGTTTTAACCTTTTTTGCTCAGATTCAGCTATAGCTGGTTCTGGATTATCTATACTATAATTATCTACATCTGGAAAATAACCTTCTTTAACTATAATTTCTTTTATAGCCTTGAATATAGATCTTTCAATCAATTGTTGCGTTATTGGTAAAGCCATTAATAAGTTAATTTAGGTGTAACACCAGTTCTTTTTTTAATCTCATTACGTACATGCCATAATATAAAACCTTTTAATCTTTTACTACCACCAAACTGTTTATAAGATGGTTTCCATAAAGGTCTAGCTTTTATATTTCTTACAGCACTACCATTTTCTAATATGTTTGCTATTTTTATAAGTGTTAAATTATTATTTGTCCTACCTTGATGCCTAGTATACCTTTTTAAACCTATTGATATATTGTTTCCGTCCCTATATATTTTTATAGAACGATAATATAAACCAGTCATCACATATAGATTTTCTGGGTCAAAACCCTTTTTTCTTTTATATTTAGCATATTTCTCAGAAACTGGGGGCCAACCTATTTTACCCCCATTCTCTCTAATATTTCTTCTTACTATTCTCTTTAATTCTTGGGCTGCTCTTTTTTGGCCAGCTATACTTCCCTTTTTTATAGCGGGTTCTAATTGAATTAAGAGGTTTTTAGTAATATACCAATCACCAAATTTTTGTATGTTTATTTTAGGATTATAAAACTTTTTATTTGCCATAATATAAAAATTCAACCTCATATCAAATAGGAATATGAGTACTGTATATTCGTTTATACTTGTCTAATTCCAGTATAATAATAGAAAAGGTATTATTAACTTCTCTTACCGGTCTACATTATATGAGGGTTTGATTTATCATAATTTACTTTTTGAATAAAAAAGGCACATCCAATAAGCATCTATTGTACATAGCTATACTTCCTGCTGCGTTTGGATGAGAATCATCTTCAAACAAATTAATATCCCTTCCTTGGCTTATATCGTTGTTTAATGCAAGGGCTAAGTCGAATCGCACTGAAGGTATTTTGTACTCTTCGACAATATTCAAAATAGCATTATGTGTACTATTGTGATTTGTTTCTGTCCCTTTCAGCGGAATTACATTAAGAATCGGCTTTATACCTTTTGCTATTAACGAATCTAATATTGTTCGATACTGCGACTCTGTACCTCCTGCATTAGTTCCTATAGTAAGCATTAACCACTCTGGACGTGTGATGTTCAACTCACTTTCTATCTTGTTTATAACGCCCTGTACAACCCCTGCCGACCTACCGGAAACATTAGCTTCCCTTATGCAATTTGTTTGTACAAAGTCAAACCAACGCATATCTGAATTTGGATCGTTATTCGTGAGCCTATCACCTTCGGTAATAGAGTCTCCCATCACTTCGAGAACTGATCTAGGAACACTAACTCTATACTTAGTTATTTCAAGGCTTGACCCCGATTGCAAGAAAACTTTAAGAGAATCTTTGTCGGTGAAGTAGGTATAACTTGTAGATATTAATTGTAATTCCCACCTGTTAGCTGTTCTCACATTAATCAAAACAGCTAGGTATCTAAGCCCCTCTCTATATATGTCTAACTGATATTCATCACTAGCGTTAAAGGTGAAATTAACTGCTGCTAAATTCGGATTAACGGTGTTATTCAAATTCTTATCTCCTAGATAGAATGTACCATTCGAATTAACTATAACTTCTGAATATTTTCTATCTGGATAGTTTTCTTTCCCGACAAAATGAAAATTAGCTACTCCATTAGAGCTCAATTTGAATCTAACAGAAGTAGTTCGTTTCTCAACATTAAACTGAGTGTTGAATAAAAAATAGTTAGCCACACCTGTGGAAGTGGTTTGATAGCCACTTGTTGTTTCAGACCAATTTACGTTTAAAGTATTTGCAAACCCCTCTTTAAGCACACTTATACCACTATAGTTATTACCGCTAGATTCTTCGTGAATAACTCTTAAGTTATTAATATCTATACCTGCTATCGAGTAATTTGCACCTGATAGCACCCGATTCGGCAGGTTGGCAATCAAATAATCCCAATCAATTGTTACGTAAGCATATTCAGACCTTAAACCTACTGACGGGATAAACAAATCTTCTACCCCTATGGTACCTGCATTAGAGTTATCTACTGAGCAAACTTCTGTTAATGTGCCGTCTTTGTCCTCAAAAACCTTAAACGCCCTTCTATTACTCTGAACGTTTACAAAAGTAACTGCGTATTTTTTTGACATGTCGCTCGTAAACAATGTTAATTGTTTAACCGCCGCTAACAAATGAACGTTAATGTTATTAGCTTGATTGAATGGTGTGTAAGACGTTTCTACGCTAGAAGATGGTGAGGCGCTAGAAGCAGCATAATATAATTTAGATATTCCGGAAACTGCATATCCCATACTCGTTAAGGACGTACCGTTTGGGAAATTACCCCAATCTACATCAATATAACCCGATATGCCACTATCTGAAACCTCTGTTAATTTTAGCGATTCAAGGTTTTTTGAGGGAGTATAGTTGGAATTGTTGAATTCACAAACTAGGTCACCAAAAGCGTTATTAACCCATTTGTATACACGTATTTGAAACAAACCTCCGTCAGTTCTCTTGAAAACAGCAATAGTTAGATCGGTGTCCTCGGAAGCGCCTACTATCTTAATGTTTCTAATCGTTTGAATTAGTGTAGAATTAGGACTCGCGCCTGTTGCAAAAATGTAATTTCCTGACTTTTCACTTAAAGGAGATGAAAATTCTATTCTGTCCGTCTGTGCAGCTTTCCATCTGTAATTTGCATTAGGATAGTTAATTGAATCCGAAGTGTTTACTATTTTTAGTTCTGAATTTTCGAACAACATTTCATTTGGCGTCCCTAGTATATTTTCATCGTAAAAACTTTTTGCAGCAGTGTGGGTGTTGAACGATTTATACCAGTCACCACCTTCTCCTTTGTCTCCTTTAGGTCCGGCAGGGCCTTGGGATCCTTGTTCCCCTTTTTCTCCTTGGGGACCTTGTGGGCCTTGTGGGCCTTGTGGGCCTTCTGGTCCTAATTCTCCTTCTGGGCCTTGGTTTCCTTGTGGGCCTTGTGGTCCAACTAAATCACCTTTTGATAAAGTCTGTTCAAACCCTTGTTCATTACCGGCCCATCTGTAAACCCCCTTATTAGAATCATTGTTATCATTAACAAAGAATGTACCAAATGTTGGTTTTTCCTCTAAGTCTATAACTTCTTGTAATGAGTTAAAGTAGGAATTATCTTGTACATCTTGTAGGGTTTTGAAATTTTCATCTATTTCCTCCCAACTAAGTGGAGAACCTTTTTGTTTTCTTGTTATTATAGCCATAATTAATTTTCTAGATATCCGTTATCACTTTCTTCTATATAACCCCCATACCAATAAAATTCTTCTACATATAAATCTTGTGGTTGTGGTTGATCTTCTGGGTATTTTGTTTCACTAGTTTTAATTTCCTCTCTTTTTAAAACTATAAACATGAATAAAGGTTTATCATAAGCTTGTGCCACATGTGTATCGCCAGAAGCAGTATATTCTAAACCATTTAATATAAACCTATCATAACCCGGATTAAATGTAAATTGATTATCCTTGTTAACATATCCTAAATTCCTAAGGTATTCAATATTTAGGTATATAACTATTGAATTTTTATCAATTTCCCCAGAATCTTCTGTTTGATTAACTGGCCATGATCTAAAATAATTATATTGTACTAAACATCTTAGACTTATAGGCATATACCTAATATTATTACCTTCCCCAGTCTTACTATCTTGTGTATAGTTTCTTTTCCAAATTATTTCTTGTTGGAAGGCATCTTCTTGCCATTCATTCATAACCTTTTGGTATTCTGCCCAATCTTCTGGTGTCATGTATCCCATTATATCATTCTTTTAGTTATACCAAAAGGATTAGCATTATGCCCAGTTTTACAGTTATTTTTTGTTACTACAAATCCTGGTGATATACTGTTTGGGTTTTCGCATATTGGTAAAAATATCCTTACCCTATTAGCTAATAAACATATGTCTTTAATTAAAGCATCATAAATACCCCCATCGCCCATCATTATTTTATAGGCATTAGCTAAATCCTTCATTTGTTCACTTAAAGCTCTACCAGAACCTTTTTCATACCATTCAGTTTTACCTGGCCCAGTCTCTATAGATTTTACTTGCGCTTTAATATTTTCATCATTAGAAGATTGTGTACCTTCACCTATTTGACTTAGGAATTTCATAGAACCTTTTAAAATTAAATCTCTAGCTACTAAATTAGCAATTAAATTATTAACTAATGTAGGCCACTTAGCTTCATTATGTGTATCTTCTAAACTAACTGGCACTGGGTCTTCTACAAGTGGTTGTAGATAACTCTGCCAATAGTTTATACTATTTAATCGGGAATCATTACTAGAATCATCGCTAATAACTGGTGGTAATATATTATTTATCAATTCCATTATAGGTTGTCCTAATGTATTTTGATCACTAATATTTATTACGATAGATAAGGGTTCAGAATCCCCTTCATCATTAGAAGCTATTAAACTTATTTTGTAAAAACCATCTTCATTAAATGTTTTTACTGGATTTTTTTCGTTTATTCCAGGTGTCCCATCACCAAACTCCCACCTGAATGAGGTGGGAGCATTGTAAGATAGGTTGTTGAAAGTAATTGTTTTACCTTCCCTGGAATAACCAAAGTATGCTATTGGTTTCGCCATGGAATTGGTTTTTTTTAATTATTACTCTTCTTCAAGTATATCAAGGATTTCTTCTACTAATTCATCTTTAGAATATTTCTTTAATTCCTTCTCTTCTACTTCTGTACCGTAATGGATGGCAAGATTATATAAGTGAGGTTTTAAATGTTTATCTAAAGAATCTTTATCCCAACCATCCTCAGGTTCTTTGGTATCAAAACCTTCTTCCCCGGGTTTTGGTTCATCCTCTTTTTCTTTTTTAGAATCATCTTTTTTGGTTTCATTTTCTAAACTTACAATTTTGTAGTTTTCTTTTTCACCTGAATCGATATATTCTAAATGGCCTCCCTTTAAAGCCACCGATATTTTTTTAGATCTCTTAAGTTTAGCAGTTTGTTTAACAGCCATACCGGGTAATAATTTTAACCCCGTACTTGGGTCATAAAATAAAGAAGCTTTTTTACCTAAAGCAAAATATCTGTCGTTTGCCATAATAATGTTTTTTAAATAGTTATATGATAATAGTAGTTAAACAAAATAAGCCATAAGAGTATTTTTCCTATGGCTTATAAGTATAACTATATAAAATTAATCTTCAATTTTAACGTCTTGATAAGGGTCTTTATCCATATAAGCTGGGAAACCATTATCTGCAAAAGCTACTGATTTATCTAATACCACAGCCGCATCCCTAAATAATTTACCGAAACCTAAAGTTAATGATGCATAAAATTCCTCGGTTTGGTTAGATACAATCTTATCTGATTCAATTAATAATGGTTGAACATTATATTTTACTAAAGCAAATCTAGGGTCTAACATAATTTCTTGATCAGCTGGTACATTACCATGTACAAAGTAATCAGCATTACGAGGAACTGGTGTTCTAAGATTTAAGTTGGCTTTAGTAGTACCACTCTCTCTCTTTTTGAACTCATC
>CERQ01022782.1_pt1 | contig 28067 bp, 26 predicted proteins | sample 530711 | NCBI WGS metagenome assembly CERQ01 (sample SAMEA2620882, study PRJEB7988) | marine metagenome | biome: marine biome (ENVO:00000447); feature: mesopelagic zone (ENVO:00000213); material: "saline water (ENVO:00002010), including plankton (ENVO:xxxxxxxx)" | depth 850 m | reverse complement strand
GGAAGATATCGTCCCTTGTGCAGAACATCGTGACGGGCCGCCACTCCACCACCGCATTGGCGAGATGCGCGCAGCGTTCGGCATGCCCGCGCCCCTGGTGATGCACGAAGATCCCGACGGGACGCGTGTCAGGCTGCGGCATCCTCGGCCTCCTTGGCGGGTGTCGTTGCAGAAGCGGGGCGGCGGCGGTCGCGGCGCGCGTGCCACAGCATGCCTTCCAGCACGCCCGCCGCATGCGAGCGGCGCGCGGTATAGACATGGGTCAGCCCCGCGATGCCTCGCACTTCCTCGTGATGGTTGGCGACCAGCACCGCGCGCTTGCATTCGGCCAGCATGTCGGCGTCATTGCCGCTGTCGCCTGCCGCGATCACGCGGTCGGGCGGCAGATGCAGCACCTTCGCCACATGGGCCAGCGCGGCATGCTTGCCCGCCCGTTCGGGCAGCACGTCGAGCAGCCGGTCGTGGCTGAGGATCGCGCGCGCGGTCAGGCCTGACGCGTCCAGCCTGCCCCGCACCGCCGCCAGCACGGCGGGATTATCGGCAAGGAAACTGCACTTGAAGCGGCGCTGCTCGATCGCGGTCTGCCGCGAAAGGCCGCTCACGCCGTCCAGCGCTGCGAACACGCCTTCCCGGTCCCAGCCTTGCGCAATCGACGCAGCATAGTCCTCGTCCAGCCGAAAGCCGCCGTCCCGCCGCCAGTAGATTTCCGAGCCCACCGACGAAATCAGCACATCGGGCGAGGGCATGTCCCATTCGCGCAGCAGCCGCCGCGCCTCGACGAACGAGCGCCCCGTCGCCACGCCGAAACCGACGCTGGCGCGGCGGCGCGAGAGAAAGGCCGACAGGCGGCGCGCGCCCGAACGGCAGCCGGTCAGCGTGTTGTCGATGTCGCTGACCAGCAGGCTGCCCGGCGCGGCGGGGGCATTAACGGCCTGCGAACCGGCCACATCCTGCGCGATCGACAGGAAACCGCGCGCGTAATCGTCCCAGTTCATCGCCCGCACATTGGCCCGCGCATTGTTCGAGCAGCGCTGCCACAGCATCTCGTCCTGCAGCAGCCGGGCCATCGCGCGGCCCATGTCGGCGATGTCGAGCGGATCGACCAGCAGCCCGTGCTCCAGCTCAGCCAATATGTCGCTGGGGCCGCCGTTGCGCGTCGCGACCACCGGAAGCCCGTGCGATGCCGCCTCGATCAGCGTCAGGCCATAGGGTTCGGTCAGCGCCGGATTGACGAAAATCCCGCGCGTTCGCCGCGCCAGCTCGTACATGCCCGCCACGTGCCGCGTGTCATGGCGCGAAGGCCATGCGACCGATCCGTGCAGGGCGTTGCGGTCGATGGCGTCGACAAGGTCGAGCAGCACTTCGCGGTGTTCCTTCTCCCCCTGCTTGAACCCGCTGCGCAGCCCGGGAAGGATCACCAGATTGGCTTGGGCGCGCAGCATGTCATGCGCGGCAAAGGCCTCGACCAGCCGGACGAGGTTCTTCTTGTGCACCGGCCGCGCGATGGCGAGGATCATCGGCCGGTCCATGTCCTTGAGGAAAGGCTCGATCAGGCCGCGCGCGCGTTTGACGTCGCCGTCGGCGGGATCGGCGGTCTCGACACCGGGACGCAGCCGGTGGATCCGGTCGAACCGGGCGGAGGGATAGGCGACCAGCTGCCGCTCGCACTCGTCGCGCGAGGAGGCGACGATGGCATCCGCGCTGCCGATGGCGCGGTCTTCCTCGCGCAGGCGCGCGGCGAGGTCGGCGTTGCAATCCAGCATGGCGGCCTTGTCGCGGCCCAGCGAATGCGCGGTGTAGATAAAGGGAATGCCCAGCGCGTCGCGCACGCGGCGCGCGACATCGGCGGCATCGGCGAAATGCGCATGGATGATGTCGGGCAGATGGTCGGCGCCGCGCAGATGCGCGATCAGCGCGCGGGTGAATGCGTCGCGGTCGCGGGCCAGATCCTCCTTCGCCAGATAGCGCCGGTCGCCGCTGTCGATGCGGACGATCTCGGATTTGGGGCCGATGCTCTCGCGCGTAGCGGCGTGGATGCGGCCAAGCGCGGGTTCGTCGAACAGCCGCGTCGCGATATCGGCGCGGGTCACGCGCGGATCGCGTGCAAGCGCCGCCATGGCCCCGAGGATATAGGCTATGTGACCTCCGGTATCCTCGGTCATGCCGTAGGGTACGGGAGGCGCGCGCAGGCAACCGCCCAGCGCAATGGCCAGAACACGCATCGGCCCTGTCTCCGAATGAAATGGTTAACGCAGGGTCAATGTCTGTCGAAGCCAATCGGTTCCGAAAGCAATATTATTAATCTTCACGCAATTATCATATGTGAAGAACCGGGTGCTTGTCAGTCCGCCATGGCCGCGGTGCGGGCAGGGACGGTCGCCGGCGTTGGCACGGCGGCGCCATAGGTTACCCGCCACACCGTGTTCGACACATCGTCCGCGATCAGCAGCGCGCTGCGCTGCGCGTCCCACGCAACGCCCACCGGGCGTCCGCGCGCATGGCCGTCATCGCCGATGAAGCCGGTGACCACATCGACCGGCTTGCCCGATGGCGATGCGCCGGTGAACGGCACCCACACCACCTTGTATCCGGCCAGATCCTCGCGGTTCCAGCTGCCATGTTCACCGATGAAGGCGCCGCTGGCAAAGCGCTGGCCCCATGCGCCGCCGTCGGCGAAGGCAAGGCCCAGGGGCGCGCGATGCGAACCCAGCGAGTAATCGGGCACCACCGCCTGCTCGACAAGGTCGGGGCGGCGCGGGCGGACGCGCGGATCGACGTGCTGGCCCCAATAGCTGTAGGGCCAGCCATAGAACGCGCCATCGCGGATGCGGGTGAGGTAATCGGGCACCAGCTGCGCGCCCAGCTCGTCCCGCTCGTTCACGACGGCCCACAGCGCATCGTCGGCGGGGTTGATCGCCAGCGCGGTGGGGTTGCGGATGCCAGACACCAGCTGCCGGTGCATGCCGGTCTGCGGGTCGATTTCCCAGATCACCGCGCGGTCCTCCTCCACCTCCATGCCGCGCTCGCCGACATTGGAGTTGGAGCCGATCCCGACATAGAGCCGCGACCCGTCCGCGCTGGCGGTCATCGCCTTGGTCCAGTGATGGTTGATGCGCGAGGGGAGCTTCGCCACGATCTCGCCCGGCGCGGCGATGCGCGTCTGCCCCTCCTGATAGGGAAAGCGCATCAGATTGTCCTGGTTGGCGACATAGATCGCGCCATCGGCATAAGCGAGGCCATAGGGCGCATCGAGGCCGGTGATGAACTCGCTGACCAGCTCGGCCTGTCCGTCGCCGTCGGCATCGCGCAGCAGCGACACGCGGTCGCCGCCCTTGACCGACGTCTTGCCCTTGCCCTTGATATAGCCCGCGATGACATCCTTGGGCCGCAGCGCGGGCGCATGGCCGCCCGCACCCTCGGCTACGAGAATGTCGCCATTGGGCAGCACCAGCATCTGGCGCGGAATCTTCAGCCCGGTGGCCAGCGGGGTGATCGCAAAGCCCTGCGGCACGGTCGGCAGATCGCCGTCCCAGCCTGCGGGCGTCGCGATATTCATCGCGGGCAGCAGCGCGTCGCTCTGCGGCGGGAGGACCGGGTCGGGGCCGGTCTGGTCGACATCGGGACCGGCATTGCCGCAAGCGGACAACAGCAGGGACAGGGCGGCAACGGGCACGACGGCGGCGGTTCGGGACAGCATGGCGCGCAAGTTCATCGTGCGATCTCCCGGTCATGAACGACTTCATGGGCGGCGCGCGCGGAATAGCCGATGAAGCCCGCGACCAGCGCCAGCAGCGCGCCCGCGACCGACAGCACCAGCCCCAGCGTCTCGACCGACCACCACGCGTCGCGGCTGTGCTGGAACGAATTGACCAGCCCGACCGCGAACAGCAGCAGCACGACCAGGAAATAGATCAGCGCCCGCCCGCCATATCCCGACCGCCCGGACCGCACCAGGGTCACGAAGGCCCCGATCAGCAGCAGCCCCGTAAACAGCTCGCCGCCCGCCAGCAGCCATGCGGAGAAATTGCTCCACTGCATCTCGGCGGTGTTCAGATAGGTGATGTCGCTTACCAGCGCGGCAGGGAACAGCGCGACGGGAAAGGCCAGCAGCAGTGCCTGCAGCGAACCGATCATCGGACCGGAGGCAGTGCGGACATGATGAGCGGAAGGGGGGCGTCGATCGCGGATCATCGGGTACTCCGGTCGTGTCGGGAGGCGCCACGCCTCGTCGCACTTTCATCTCGTTCAATCCCCACATGCGCGCGACGTTCCCCGGAAATGCTGTTCCGCGCGCAACAGGTCTTGTGGCGTTCTTGTGACCGGCGGGGCTTTCGGATGGCAATTCACAAATCTGTAACTAAGTAACTGTCCCGTCATGTCCGATTCCCTCCCCGCGCCGTTGCCGACCCGCCGCCATCTACGCCGCTTTCGCGCCCTGCTGTGCGGCGGCGCGCTGATGGCCGGCGCGTTTTGCGCAGGCAGCGCCGCCGCGCGCGAGATCGAGGGCGGCGACGGGCGGATCGACTTCGATTTCTCGGACGACGCCTTCGATGCAGAGGTCCAGCCCTATGAACGTCCGGCCGCGCCGGGCACGCGCTGGCTGTCGGCGTCGGATGCGGAGCAGTGGGATCTTGCCGTCATTGCCGACCAGCAGGATGGCAGCGGCAGCCGCCCGCACGCGCTGAGCCATTTCGCACAGGTCAGTTCGGAACAGGCTGGCTTGGGACAGGCGGAGCCCGTGACCGCCGCCCTGCCGCCGCCGGCGTTTTCCGAGGAGAACTACGTCCCCGGCATGGTGCCGACGCGCTGGGCCGACCATGTGCCGCGCGAATATGCGACCCATCCGACCTTTGGATCGCAGGTCGGCGCCATCAAGACCGAGGCGCTGCTCATGTTCGGCTATTTCACGATCCGCGCCGGGTCCAAGCTGTTCGGCGAAACCGACGGCTTCAAATTCAAGGACGAGGGCTGGTTCGGCAAGGATACCCAATATGTCGGCGTCGACAAGTTCGCCCATGCGTGGAACACCTATCTCGCCGCCGAAATCCTCCACAACCGGCTGCACCGCAATGCCAATGCTTCCGAAGGCGACGCATTGACCGCAGCGACGCTGGCCTTCGGCTTCATGGCCTATAACGAGATTTCGGACGCGATCGAACCGGACAGCGGCTGGTCATGGCAGGACATCACCATGAATGGCCTGGGCGCGGGCTTCTCGGTGCTGCGCAACACGGTGCCGGGCTTGAAGGAAAAGATCGCCTTCAAGATCGAGATCGTCCCGAACGAGGAATTCTGGACCTACAGCGGCCCGCGCCGGTTCGAACAGCAACGCTTCATGTTCTCGCTGAAGGGATCGGGTTTCCCCGAATTGCACGACACGCCGCTGCGCTTCCTCGACCTGCAGCTGGGCTATGGCGCGGACAAGTTCGAGCCTGCGGACCGCGCGGCCGGGATCGAGCCGGAGCGTCACGTGTTCGTGGGCGTGGGCCTCAACGTCGGGGAATTGCTGTTCGGCGGGTCGAAATCGAAATTCGGCAAGGCGGGCTGGTCGGCGCTCGACTATTTCCAGGTGCCCTATACCTCGGTGCGGGTGGATCAGGGCGGCGATCTGTACTTCTGACCGCTTTGCGGCCCTTCAGTTGCTGCGCCGCTGGCGCATGTTGTAATCGATCCGGATCCGCACCCAGCCGCCCACAAGGGACTTGCCGCCCAGCCGCGGCGGGCGCACCTGGAACTGCCATGCGGCGGCCAGCAGCGCGCGATTGATGTTCGAACCGCGCGGCCATTCGTCCACCGCGACGCAATCCTCGACGCGGTAATCGGGCGCGGTCTTGCAGGCGATCATGCCCCATCCCGGCCCCTGCGCGGTCGACAGATAGCCGTCCAGCTCTCCGTCGCGCGGGCGGCGATACCATTCCGCGCCATAGAGAGGCTCGCCATTGGGCGCAGTGCCCACGCGCGGGCTGTCGGGAAGCGCGGATCGCCTCGGCGGTGCGACCGGGCCATAGACCTCCTGCGGCGGCGCAGGCTCAGGCGGGCGCGGCGGCGCGGGCGGAGCGGGCGGCGCCTTGGGCGCGGGCGCGGGATTGGGCGTCTTCACCACCGGCGGCGGCAGCACGGGTTCGGGCCGCGGCGTCTCGACTGCGGGCGGAGCGGGTTCGGGGGGAGGTTCGGGCGGGGTCTCTTCGACGGGCGGTTCGGGCTGGTCGGGTTCCGGCTCTGGCTCGGGTTCGGGTTCGGGTTCCGGTTCGGGCTCTGGCGCGGGGGGCGGGCTGGCCTGGATGTCGACGCTGGTCAGGTTCTCGCTCGGCTCTGGCGTGCCGACGATCGAACTGCCCAATGTCAGCAGCATCAGGATCAGCAGCACTTCCAGCACGATGGCGAGCGCAATGCTCAGCCCGCGCGGGCCGAACCGGTCGATCAGGCGCTGGAAAGCAGAAACGTCGCGCGAAGACATGGACCCTCGATCATCTCGTCAAGCAGTCGATGTCCCCCTCATCCGCCGCTGCGGGCTGCGATAGGCGGGTGCGGGATGCATCACAAGGGGGGTGAGGGACAGGGCGGGCCAGCGAAGCGGCGGATTCCGCCCGCATCCTTGTCGGCCTCAGCGCTTCAGCCTTGCGGCGGCTTCCTGTTCGATGACGGTCAGCTCCTCGATCGTCAGTTCCAGCGCCACGCGCTGTTCCTCAAGCTCGGACAGCCGTTCGCGCACCTTGTCGATCAGGCGCTGCATCTGTTCCTGATGCTCGGGGTCGGCGTCGTACAGGTCGAGGAATTCGCCGATCTCGCGGATCGAGAAGCCCAGCCGCTTGCCGCGCAGGATCAGCTGCATGCGCGCGATCTCGCGCCGTGTATAGACGCGGGTGGTGCCCACGCGCTCGGGCTTTATCAGCCCTTCCTTTTCATAGAAGCGCAAGGTGCGCAGCGTGACGCCCAGCTTTCGCGCGACGTCCTGAATGCCCATCAGCGCATTATCCCCGTCCGCGCCCCCGTCCGCGCCGTTCGCCAATGGCGTATCCGCCGCGCCGCTTCCTTCCGCGCTGCTCGGGTTGCTGGCCCGCAAGTCGTGCATGTTCACCGTGTCGTCCGCCCCCGACCGGCCCTTTCGCGATCCCATCACGAAATCCCCCGGCCCATGTGCCTGACGCCACTATGGCAGACTGGAACGCGCCGCGCCATCAGGCGTGCTTTTTCCGCTCTTCCTCGACCAGCTCCTTCTTGGACAGCTTGCCGATCATGGTCTTGGGAAGGCTGTCGCGGAACTCGAACTCGCGCGGCAGCTCGATCTTGCTCAGCCGCTCGGCAAGGAAGGCGCGCAGCTCGTCCTCGCTCAGCGTCTCGCCCTCGCGCAGCGCGACGAACAGCTTGGGCGACTGGCCGCGATATTCGTCGGGGATGCCGATCGCGACCGCCTCCAGAATGGCGGGGTGGTGATAGGCGGCATCCTCGATCACGCGGGGATAGACGTTATATCCGCCGCACAGGATCACGTCCTTGATGCGGTCGACGATGAACAGATAGCCTTCCTCGTCCAGATAGCCGATGTCACCGGTGCGCAATGCGCCGTCGGTGAACACTTCGGCGGTCGCATCGGGGCGGTTCCAGTATCCCTTCATCACCTGCGGTCCGCGTGCGCAGATCTCGCCGCGCTCGCCCTGCGGCATCAGGGTCTCGGGGTGTTCGGGGTCGCGGATCTCGATGATCGTGCCGGGGAAGGCGGGGCCGCAGCTGTTCGCCTTGACCGGCCCCTGCAACGGGTTGCAGGTGATGATCGGCGCGGTTTCCGACAATCCGTATCCCTCGACCACGCTGGCGCCGGTGCGCTTCTCGAACATCTCGCGCACTTCCAGCGGCAGCGGCGCGCCGCCCGAAATGCAGCAGCGCACGTTCGACAGGTCGGGAATGCGGCTTTCCTCCAGCGCGTTCATCGCGACATAGATGGTCGGCACGCCGAAGAACTGGGTGGGGGGCTTGCGTTTGATGGTCGCCAGCACCTGGTCCATCTCGAACCGGGGCAGCAGCACCATCTCGGTCCCCGTCTCGACCGAGTAATTGAGCACGCTGGTCAGCGCGAAGACATGGAACATCGGCAATACGCCCAGCGTGCGTTCCTGCCGTTCCTGCCAGCCCGGCTCGTCCGGCCATGCGGCGGCGACATGGTCCACCATCTGCCCGCTGTTGGCGGTGAGGTTGCCGTGGGTCAGCATCGCGCCCTTGGGCACGCCGGTCGTGCCGCCGGTATATTGCAGCACCGCGACGTCGCCGGGCTTTACATCGACGGGATCGGGCGCGGCATCGTTGGCGAGCAGCGTCTTCAGCCGCAGGTGCAGCCCCTCGTCGCGGATATTGGCGTGGTCCTTGCGCTTGAACAGGTTGAAGCCCACGCCCTGCAGCCACGGCAGCATCTCGCTCATCGGGCACAGCACGATGCGGTCGATGCCCGAAGCCTTCGCGACGGTCTCCACCTTGTCGTGGATCATGGCGAGGTCGGGCACCGCGATGAAGCGCGTGCCCGAATCCTTGATCTGGTGGGTCAGCTCACTCTCGGTATAGAGCGGGTTGAAGTTCACCACGACCGCGCCCGCGCGCAGCGCCGCGAAATACAGCACCACGAAATAGGGACAATTGGGCAGGCACAGGCCGAACCGGTCGCCCGGTTTCAGCCCGGCATCCTGCAGGCCGCGGGCGGCGCGGCGGACAAGCTCGCCGATCTCGCCATATGTCCAGCAGCGGCCCATGAAGTCGATCGCCGTCCGTTCGGGAAAACGCGCCACCGTGCGGTCCAGCAGGTCGGGGACGATCCGGTCGCCATAGACCGTCTTGTCCGCCTGCATCGCCTTCATGTTCGCCGCTGCCGTCATTGCCCTTGTCCCTCCGTCTCGTCCGCTCCTTCGGTTCAGAACGCCACGCGCCCGCCGACCGAGAAGATCAGCGCATTGGCGTCGTTCGCGCTGCCGTTCACGATGATCGGCGTCTGCACCGGCGATCCGGCATAGGCGGCCGTCGTGCGGTCGATGCTGGCTTTCTCGATGGCGAGATAGTTGAACGCCGCGTCGATGGAGAAACCGGGGCTGACGGCATAGCTGGTGCCCAGCGCAAAGTTCCAGCGGTCGCCGTCAGGCACGCGCGCATCGCGGTCGCCGTCCTGCGTCGGGGTCTCGTCATACTGGATGCCGCCGCGCACGGTCCATTGCGGCGACACCGCGTAGTCGATGCCGGTCGCATAGCTCCAGGTGTTGCGATAGTTCTCGGGGATCGCCGAATTGATCGGATCGCCCAGGCGGATCGCGTCGAATTCGCCCCAGCCGATGCGGTTGAGCTGCGCGTTGAGGGTAAGCTGCGGCGTCATCGCATAGCGCGCGCCGACCATCGCATGCCACGGCGTGCGGAAGGTCGCGCCGGTCTCGATCACGCCGTTCTGTCCCGCCAGCGGGCCAAGCAGGCCCGACTGCGTCAGCTCTCCGCTCAGCTTGTGCTTCACGCTGGACTTGTAGGCCGCGCCCAGCATCAGCGGGCCGCTGCGATATTGCACGCCTGCCGACCAGCCGAGATCCCAGCCGTCGCCTTCCAGTTCCTGCAGGCCGTCGGGCAGCTGCGCCGACAGGTTGGGCAGCGCATTCGTCAGCGTCGCATCCGAATATTCGATGTTCAGCGCCGCGCCGACGCTAAGTTCGGGGGTGACCATGTAGGCGACCGAGGGCTGGATGTCATAGGTGCGCAGCTTGCTCTTGAGCGCGGTATAGCGCACCCAGCTGGTGTCGTCGTAATCGGTGGTGAAGCTGTAGGGCGAGGATACAGCGACGCCGACCGACAGGCGATCGCCGATGGGCACCGCGATGGCGCCGGCGGGAAGGATGCCGGTCTCGATCGGGTCCTTCGACAGCTGGTCGCCGCCGACGGGGGCGGGGGCCTGCTGCGGGCGCACGATCAGCGTGTTGTCATTCTCGATATCGGCGCTGGGCACGATGATGCTGAGCGCGAAGTGGCCCTCGATCTCGTCGATGCCGCCGATGGCCGCGGGGTTCCACCACAGCGACGCTGCGCCGGTGTCGGCGACTTCGCCCGAAAAGGCGCGGCCCGCACCGCGGACCGACTGTTCCTGCAGATAGAAACCGCCCGCGCTGGCGATCTGCGGAACGGCAAGCCCGCCCAGTACGGTCGAGGCGGCAATCAGTTGTTTCAGGCGTTTTTGCACGGGGGATACTCCTGGAAAATTCTGTCGGTGTGCGGCGGCGGAATGCGTGGGGGGCTGCTCCGCCGCCGATCGAACGGGGTTCAGCGGATGCGGGTCCACGTCTGCGTCTTGCACAGCGGCCACACGATGCAGCCCTTCAGCTTGAGGTGGTTGGCATCCTGCATGGTGATGGTGGCCTTGTACGTGCCGCCATCCTCGGCATTATAGATCGAGCCGCCGGACCATTCGTCCTTCTTGCGCTCGAAGCCCTTGAGGATGGTCAGGTTCTTCAGCGGACGGCTGCGCAGGCTCTCGTCCTTGTTGTTCACGTCCTTGAGCGAAGGGTTTTCCTTCAGCCCGTCGGACGAGACGAGCCTGCCGCAGATCGACTGGCCGCATTCGGTGATTTCGATCACGCCGCCGCGGCTTTCCGCCTTCCAGCGGCCGATGACGTCGGCGGGGGTTGCGGCGGCGGCCGATCCTGCTGCCAGCAGGGCGAGTATCATGGACATGCAATTCTCTCCACTTGCGCGCCGGTCTTGGTGCGGCGTCGCATCAGGGTCCCTTCGCCATCAATCACGGCGAATCGGGGTTCTCCCCATTACATCTAGGTGACGTATAGGTTAGTCAAGGCGTCAAAGCGTCACGACGATCACTAATGCGACGGCCTGCTGCCCCAAATCCTCACATGCGTCCGGAACGACCAGGGGGCGAGCGCGGTTCCGGCCCCCATAACGAAAGCGTAACGAAAGCGTGACGAAAGCGTGGTGACGGCGCGGCGAAAGACTTGATCGCACGCGGCTACTTGACGTATAGGTAAATCAAGCCACCTTAAGGTCACTCCCGACTCGAATTCCGAGTCACGAAACATCCGGAGAGGTTTCGATCCATGCGTAACACCGTCATCGCGGGCTATGTCCGCTCCCCCTTCCACCTTGCAGGCAAGGGCGCTCTCGCCCGCGTACGGCCCGACGATCTGGCCGCGCAGACCATTCGCGGACTGGTCGAAAAGACCGGCGTGAAGGCCGAAGATATCGAGGATATCGTGATGGGCTGCGCTTTCCCCGAGGGCGAGCAGGGCTTCAACATCGCGCGCCTCGTCGGCCTGCTGGCGGATCTGCCGATCTCGGTCGGCGGAATGACGGTGAACCGGTTCTGCGGCTCCTCGATGAGCGCGATCCATATCGCGGCGGGCCAGATCGCCATCGGCGCGGGCGAGGCGTTCATCTGCGCAGGCATCGAATCGATGAGCCGCGTGCCAATGACCGGCTTCAACCCGATGCCCAATCCCGAACTGGCGAAGAAAAGTGCTGCCTACATGTCGATGGGCGAGACCGCCGAGAACGTAGCGCAGAACTATAATCTGACCCGCGAGGAGCAGGACCAGTTTGCCGCGCGCAGCCAGGCCAAGGCCGAGGCCGCGATAAAGGCGGGCCATTTCACCGACGAGATTATCCCGATCGCCACCAGGAACGGCACCGTCGACACCGACGGCACCCCGCGCCCCGGCACCACCGCAGAGGCGCTGGGCGGGCTGAAGCCGGCGTTCGACCAGAACGGCACCGTCACGGCGGGCACGTCCTCGCCGCTGACCGATGGCGCCAGCGCGGTGCTGGTCACCAGCGAGGATTATGCGAAGGAGCACGGCCTGCCGATCCTTGCGCGCATCAAGTCGGTCGCGATCTCGGGTTGCAACCCTGAGACCATGGGCCTCGGCCCCATCGAATCGAGCCGTAAGGCGCTGGAACGCGCGGGCATTAGTGCCGACCAGCTCGACGTGATCGAACTGAACGAAGCCTTTGCCAGCCAGTCGCTCGCGGTGATCCGTGACCTCGGTCTGGACGAGAGCAAGGTGAACCCCGACGGCGGCGCGATCGCCATCGGCCACCCGCTGGGCGCGACCGGTGCGCGCATCGTGGGCAAGGCGGCGGCGCTGCTGAAGCGCGACGGCGGCAAATACGCGCTCGCCACCCAGTGCATCGGCGGCGGGCAGGGCATCGCCACCGTGCTGGAGGCGGTGTGATGTCAGCTAGCACTATCGAAAAAGTCTGCGTCATCGGCGCGGGCACCATGGGTGCGGGCATCGCGGCGCAGGTCGCCAATGCAGGCGTGCCGGTGCTGCTGCTCGACATCGTGCCCAAAGACGGCGACGACAGGGACGCGGTCGCCAAGGGTGCGGTCGCCAAGATGCTCAAGACCGATCCCGCCCCCTTCATGTCGAAGGCCGCGGCGAAGCTGGTCGAGACCGGCAATATCGAGGATCATCTCGAACGCGTCGCCGAATGCGACTGGATCGTCGAGGCCATCGTCGAGCGGCTCGACATCAAGCAGAACCTATACGCCAAGCTGGAGAAACTGAAGAAGCCCGGCGCGGCTGTCTCCTCCAACACCTCCACGATCCCGCTGGAGAAGCTGATCGACGGGCGCGGCGAGGAATTCCGCAGCAGCTTCCTCATCACCCATTTCTTCAATCCGCCGCGCTACATGCGGCTGATCGAGATCGTGCGCGGGCCGCATACCGATGCCGCCGTGGCCGACCGTGTGGTCGATTTCGTCGACCGCAAGCTGGGCAAGCGCGTGGTGCCGACCAAGGACACCCCCGGCTTCATCGCCAACCGCATCGGCACATACTGGCTGGCGGTCGCGGTCAATGCGGCGATGGATCAGGGCCTCACCATCGAGGAAGCCGACCAGATCGGCGGCAAGCCGATGGGCGTACCCAAGACCGGCATCTTCGGCCTGATCGACCTTGTCGGCATCGACCTGATGCCGCTGCTGACCGAGAGCCTGACCGCCAATCTGCCCAAGGGCGATCCCTATTTCGACACCGTGCGCGACCAGCCGCTGATCGAGCGCATGATTGCGGAAGGGCGCACGGGCCGCAAGGCGGGTTCGGGCTTCTACAGCTTCGAAAAGAAGACCCGCACTAAGCGCGCGCTGGACTTCGCAACCGGCGAATATCGCGATCCGGTGAAGCCGCAGCGCCTGCCCCCGCGCGCCGAGGGCGATCTGCACGCGCTGACCAATGCGCCGGGCAAGACCGGTCCCTATGCGTGGGAGATCCTGGGCAAGGTGCTGGCCTATTCCGCCTCGCTGGTGGGCGAGGCCGCCGACGACATCACCGCCATCGATGACGCGATGAAGCTGGGCTACAACTGGAAATACGGCCCGTTCGAGCTGATCGACCGCCTCGGCCCCGGCAGGCTGGCCGAGCGGCTCGAGAAGGAGGGCCGCGAGGTTCCGGCGATTCTGAAGACCGCGGGCGAGCGCCCGTTCTACCGCGTGGAAGACGGCCAGCGGCAATATCTCGGCCTCGACGGCACCTACCACGACGTCGTCCGCGCCGAGGGCGTGCTGATGCTGGAAGACATCAAGCGCAAGTCGAAACCGCTGATCAGGAACGGCTCCGCCGCCTTGTGGGATGCGGGCGACGGCGTCGCGGTCCTCGAATTCACCGCCAAGATGAACGCGCTGGACGGCGAGGTCATGAAGCTGATCGGCAAGGCGGTCCCGCTGGTGGCCGAGAAGTTCAAGGCGCTGGTCGTCTATAACGAGGGCAGCAATTTCTCTGCCGGTGCCAATCTGGGCCTCGCGATGTTCGCGGTGAATATCGCGGCGTGGAGCGAGATCGAGAAGCTGATCGCGGGCGGGCAGGATGCCTACAAGGCGCTGAAATACGCGCCGTTTCCGGTCGTCAGCGCGCCCGCGGGCCTTGCGCTGGGCGGGGGGTGCGAGATCCTGCTCCATTCCGACGCGGTGCAGGCGCATGCCGAAAGCTATATCGGCCTGGTCGAATGCGGCGTGGGCCTCGTCCCCGGCTGGGGCGGCTGCGGCGAGATGCTGGATCGCTGGCGCAATATGCCGAAGCAGCCCAAGGGCCCGATGCCGCCCGTGACCAAGGTGTTCGAGATCGTCTCGACCGCCACGGTCGCGAAATCGGCGGCGGAGGCCAAGGGCTACGGCTTCCTGCGCGAAAGCGACGGCGTCACCATGAACCGCGACCGCTTGCTGGCCGATGCCAAGGCCAAGGCGCTCTCGCTGGTCGACGGCTATACCCCGCCCGAAGCGCCCGAGTTCAAGCTGCCCGGCGCGGGCGGCAAGGCGGCGCTGATGCTGGCGGTCGACGGCTTCCGCAAGCGCGGCATGGCGACCCCGTATGACGCGGTGGTGGCGGACGCGCTGGCAGAGGTGCTGACCGGAGGCAACGCCGATCTGACCGACACCGTGACCGAAAAGAACATGCTGGCGCTGGAACGCGAGCATTTCATGAAACTGGTGCGCGATCCCCGCACGCAGGCCCGGGTCGAGTCGATGCTCGAAACCGGCAAGCCGCTGCGGAACTGAAGGAACCCACGCGATGCAAGTCTATAACGCTCCACTGCGCGACATGCGCTTCGTATTGAACGAGCTTCACAATGACGACGGGTTCGGCGACCTGCCGGGCATGGAGGAGTTCGACACCGATCTCACCGATGCGGTACTGGAGGAAGCGGCCAAGTTCTGCCGCGACATCTTGCTCCCCCTCAACCGCTCTGGCGACGAGGAAGGCTGCACCCATGAAAACGGTGTGGTCCGCACGCCCAAGGGCTTCAAGGACGCCTACGACCAGTTCACCGCCGCCGGCTGGGCCGCGCTCGCCAGCGATCCCGAATATGGCGGGCAGGGCCTGCCCGAGGCGCTGAACAAGCTGGTCGAGGAGATGATCTGTTCGGCGAACCTGTCGTTCAGCCTCTATCCCGGCCTGACCCACGGCGGCACCACCGCGATCAAGGGGCACGGCAGCGACGAGCTGAAGGCGAAATGGCTGCCCAAGATGATCAGCGGCGAATGGTCGGGCACCATGTGCCTGACCGAACCGCATTGCGGCACCGATCTCGGCATGCTGCGCACCAAGGCGGAGCCGCAGGAGGACGGCAGCTTCAAGGTTACCGGCAACAAGATCTTCATCTCGGCGGGCGACCATGATCTGGCCGAGAACATCGTCCACCTCGTGCTCGCGCGGCTTCCCGATGCGCCCGAGGGGGTGAAGGGGATCAGCCTGTTCCTCGTGCCCAAGTATCTGCCGAAGGACGACTTCTCGGTCGGCCCCGCGAACGGCGTGACCTGCACCGCGATCGAGCACAAGATGGGCCTCAAGGGCTCGGCCACCTGCCAGATGAGTTTCGACGAATCCACCGGCTGGCTGGTCGGCGAACCCAACAAGGGCATGGCCGCGATGTTCACCATGATGAACACCGAACGCGTGTCGGTCGGCATCCAGGGCCTGGGCGTGGGCGAGGCGGCGTATCAGTCCGCCGTGTGGTACGCCAAGGACCGCGTGCAGGGCCGCGCCTTGTCGGGCGCCAAATATCCCGAACAGGCGGCGGACCCGATCATCGTCCACCCCGACGTGCGCCGCATGCTGCTGACGATGCGCGCCTATAACGAGGGCTGCCGTGCGCTCTCCGCATGGGTGTCGCGCGCGTTGGACGCGCAGAAACATTCGGCCGATCCCGAGGTGCGCCAGCGTGCGGAGGAATTCACCGCGCTGATGACGCCGGTGGTGAAGGCCTTGTTCACCGATCTCGCGACCGAGAGCGCCAATCTGGCGGTGCAGGTCTATGGCGGCCACGGCTACATCCGCGAAAGCGGCGTGGAGCAATATGTTCGCGACGCGCGCATCTGCCAGATCTACGAAGGCACCAACGGCATTCAGGCGCTGGATCTGGTCGGCCGCAAGATGGGCGCGAATTTCGGGCGCAACCTGCGCAGCTTCTTCCACCCTGTGTCGAACTTCATTGAGGAATCGAAGGGCGAAGGCCCGATGCAGCCGATGATCGAGGCGCTGGAAAAGGCGTTCGGCGCGCTGCAATTGTCCACCGCGACCATCGCGCAAAAGGGCATGGCCGACCCTGAGGAAGCGGGCGCGGCGGCGACCGAATATCTGCGGCTGATGGGTCTGGTGGCGATGGGCTATTGCTTTGCCAAGGCGACCAAGATCGCCGGTCTGCAGATCTTCTTCGGGTCCGAAGACAAGGCATTCTACGAGACCAAGATCAAGACCGCGACCTTCTTCTTCGAACGCATCTTGCCGCAGGCGACCGCGAACTTCCTCGCGATCCGGTCGGGCAAGAAATCGATGATGGCGTTCACCGAAGATGAATTCTGAGGCTCCGGTGAAGCCCGCAACCGGTCTCGACGAGATCAGGCTGATGATCGAGCGGGGGATCAAGCCCCCGATGATGGACCTGCTCGATATCGACCTGACCGCCGCGGAGGAGGGGCGCGTGGTGTTCACCGCCACCCCTTCGCGGCGTGTCTATAACCCGCTGGGCATTGCGCATGGCGGCTTTGCGGCCACGCTGCTCGATTCGGCCTGCGGGCTGGCGGCGAAATCGGCGACCAAGGATCTGACCGATTGCGTGACGCTGGAACTCAAGATCTCGTATCACGCCGCGCTCGACGAAAATGTCGGCGAGGTGCGCGCGATCGGCACGGTGGTCAGTATGGGCCGCCGCGTCGCGCACACTACGGCGAAGATCGTCGATTCGGACGACCGCCTCTATGCCACCGCAACCTCCACGCTGCTGCTGGCCGCGCGGCGGACCCGTGACGAAGGATGATTCAATGCAGGTAACAGTTCCCCACGGCCTCGGCCGCGCCGAGGCGAAACGCCGCCTGGAGGCGGGCCTTCCCAAGCTGGAACAGCATATTCCGGGCGGCGGATCGCTGACCTCCGATTTCGCGTCCGACAGCCAGCTTCTGCTGGTCATCAGCGCGATGGGCCAGAAAATCCCCGTCGATATCGCGATAGAGGACGACCGCCTCGAGGCCGATGTCACCGTGCCCCCGTTCCTCAAGATGATGCAGGGCCAGATCGGAGACTTCGTGAAGACCAGTGCCGAAAAGATGCTGCAAAAGCCCTGAGGCTATTCACACGACCCTAAACGCAAACGACCCCGACGCCGGTAAGGGCATCGGGGTCGTTTAGCGGTTCGCGCTGTCTATCAGACGCCGGCGGGGATCCGCGCAGTGTCCTTCAGATACACCCTGTTGTCATCGATCTTGTCGACATCGTCGAGCGCGATGAAATGGTGCATGTTGTCGCCCGCGTCGGACTTCGTCAACTTGATGCGGTCGTTCTCGACCTCGTCCACCGTACCGACATGCTGTCCGGCCGAATTGGCGACTTCCATATGTTCCTTGATGCGTAGCTTCTCAAACATGAATTTTGCCTTTCCGGGTCTGTCGCTGCGTCGTCACCGCTGCGTTGTAAACCATTGATTTAACGTTCATATATAGAACGGATGAAAGGCCGATTCCGTTCCTCGGTCCATCGACGGTCAGGCACGGCTCACGCGGATCGGCGCTACATTCCGCGACATTCCGGCACTTGATCGCCGCTTGCCCCCTCTTCACAGCGGCCATCTCGATCTGTCCGCTCGAAAGGAGTCGCCCCAAATGCGCAAATGGCACCGCTGGATCTCGGTATTTTTCGGCATATTCATGCTCTGGATCGCAGCGACGGGGTTTCTCAGCCAGGTCGCGGTTCTGTGGCCTGCAGGTGCCCCCTCTGCCGAGCTTGCCGCCGCCAGCACTCCGCCGGAAGGATTTGCCTGTCCCGAAGGATGGCGATGCATGCCGCCGCGCGGGGACACCGGCATTCGTTCGATGGTCGGCACTTTTCACCATTTGCATTCGGGCGAAACATTCGGGCCGATCGGCACGGCGATCTCGGTACTGTCCGCACTGGCGCTGATTTTCTTCAGCATCTCGGGCATCTGGCTCTATGCGCAGATGTGGCTGAACCGGGGGAAGCGCAGGATGAAACCGCGCTGGTTCTGGAAATAGCCTCACCGGCCCGTTCCTGACTCAAAGAAACCCCTCCCCGCACGCAGTGGTGGGGGAGGGGAAGGTCATGGCCCCGAACCGCCAGAAGGGCCATGCACTATCTGCATGATCGTCGGTCCTGTCTTGGGTCGACCTCGGCGGACCGAGCGTCCGGGTCGATATTGTCAAACTCTTACCGGTCGCGGCGGCAGCGCTCTGTGTCCTTGGCGCGAATGACCGTATCGTCGCTCCGCGTTCCCCAGCCGCCGCGCGACAATTCGAAACGCGCGCCTGCGGGCGGGGCCGCACCCAAATAATGACCGCCATGCCAGTGCACGGCAGCATCGGCGGGGGCGGGCGTGACCGGCGCTGCGCTGCGAAGCGTCAGCACCTTTCTGCCATTCGCCCTAGCTTCTGATCTGCCATCGGGCTGCGGATCCATGGTGACCCTGTCGTGGGCCATCTGCTCTCTCCCATGACCCCCTCCTGCGACCATCCCGCATGCCCCTGACGGGGAATGTCGGGTGCCGCCCGACGCGAAGGGGATGCACGACCGGGCGGCTTGCAATGAGAACGACCGATGCGCCCGACACGTTCCTTGAATCGGATGCGAATCCCGCCATATTCACCATGTTATGCGGCAGGATGCCGAGCATGCGCGACGAACGGCCGGTCGCAGCGTTAACCACCTTGCCGGACAGCCATCGCCGCCATCAAACCGCCATGTTTCCGCCGCGCCGATGACCGATTTGACGCCGCCTGCGATACGGACTTCGCCCGAACGCCATCCCGCAACCAACACGCCGGGACATGCACCGCGCAGTTGGGGATAAGCGATTTTTCCGCGCGTCGGCGGGGCGCATGGCGGGGGATTTGATGCTAGATATTGTGGTTCGTTCAGGGGGCTGGGCACATATTGCGGCGTTTGACTCGCCGGAAATCGCGCCCTCCACCCCGCCTACAGGCCGACTCGATAAGGAAAGCCCATGCCGCTGCTCGAAGCCCGCAAGACCTACAAGCCGTTCGAATATCCGTGGGCCTATGACTTCTGGAAACGCCAGCAGCAATTGCACTGGCTGCCCGAGGAAGTGCCGCTGGGCGAGGATTGCCGCGACTGGGCGCAGAAACTGTCCGACCACGAACGCAACCTGTTGACGCAGATCTTTCGCTTCTTCACCCAGGCGGATGTCGAGGTGCAGGACTGCTATCACGAGAAATACGGCCGCGTCTTCAAACCGACCGAGGTGAAGATGATGCTCACGGCCTTCTCCAACATGGAGACGGTGCATATCGCGGCCTATTCGCACCTGCTCGACACCATCGGCATGCCCGAGAGCGAGTACGGCATGTTCCTCGAATATTCCGAGCTGAAGGACAAGCACGACTATCTTCAGATGTTCGGCGTCGACACGGACGAGGATATCGCCCGCACGCTCGCCATGTTCGGCGGCTTTACCGAAGGGCTGCAGCTGTTCGGCAGCTTTGCGATGCTGATGAACTTCCCGCGCTTCAACAAGATGAAGGGCATGGGCCAGATCGTCGCATGGTCCGTGCGTGACGAGACCTTGCACTGCGAAGGCATCATGCGCCTGTTCCACGCCTTCTGCGCCGAACGCGGCTGCCTGACCAAGGCGGTGAAGGAAGACATCGTCGACATCTGTCAAAAGACGGTGCGGCTGGAAGACGCGTTCATCGACCTTGCGTTCGAGCAAGGGCCGGTTCCGGGGATGAGCGCCAAGGAGATCAAGAAATACATCCGCTATATCGCGGACTGGCGCCTGGGCCAGCTGGGCCTGCCCGCGGTCTACATGCAGGAAGAGCACCCGCTGCCGTGGCTCTCCCCGCTGCTCAACGGCGTCGAGCACGCCAATTTCTTCGAGACCCGCGCGACGGAGTATTCGAAGGGCGCAACCAAGGGCGACTGGAACACCGTCTGGGCCAACTTCGACAACCGCCGGAAAGCGGCGAAGGGCGACGGCGCCAACGATCTGATCGAGAGCGACGGTCCGGGGCTGTTCGGGGATTCTGAAGCGGCGGAGTGATGTAGAGGGCCAAATACATGCCCATAGGTAATTATGATCCGCGAGTTGTCGCAAACTACATTGTAAAAAAAGCTGGAAGGCCGGTTAGGCAAATTGCTCTGCAGAAGCTCCTATACTTCTCTCATGGTCTCTTTTTGGTGAGGCATAAAGAGCCCTTAGTAAAAGGAAGCTTTGAAGCATGGCATTATGGGCCAGTCCATCCAGCGATATACCAGTCTTTCAAAAAGTACGGCAGTAATCCTATTAGTGAATTTGCCCAGTCTAAGGATCTGCGAACAGGTGAGATGAAGCCTCTGCCGGAGTTAGAAGACCCCGAAGTCATGCGAGTTGTCGATACGGTACTGCATGCATTTGGAGATTTGACAGATGGACAGTTGGTAGACCTCTCTCATGCGCCAGCCGGTCCTTGGGATGTGATTAAGCAACGAGCCAAGAACGAGCGAATGGTTGGTCTGCGAATAAGTAACGAATTGATCGCTCAACGGTTTGGGAAACACAAATTATCGACGTGCACACTCACTAGTTCTGGAGATGTTTACGATGGCAAAGATGCGCCAATTGCCTATCACGGATTTGGCTAGGGTATCTGTTCTCGAAAGGTCGCTACGTCGGCCTGCTCTTGAGCAGGTTAAAGAGGGTGGCGGGCGCGGCAGTTACCGCCCTACGCGAAAGACTCTTGGCGACATCGTTAATCGGCAACCAGGCGTATTCTCGCTTCCACGCCCATCGTGGGTAGTTATCTCTTCCGAAGTTAAGAAGCTTTCAAAGAACGAAGTTGAAGAAAAGATGAATCTCCGCTCTGCGCGAGCCATCTTTGACTACTGCGAAGTTGAAGGTGTCGAAGCTCGTGAGCTTGAAGCCTTTCCGCTTTCCTTCAGCATTGGATTGAAGCTTACCTGTTGGTCACCTGCATTGTTTGTCTATCCGGATCGGATCGCCATTCCGTTCTTTGACATGCGCAGGACATACGCTCTCACTCCTGATGCCGCACGCTTCATGATGAGCGTCATGCATATCGCATTGAGGGAGAGTAACCCGGACTATGAGAACGTAGAACTCGAGATACTCCGGTTGACGAACACCGATGCTCGGACTGTTCACTCGATACAGAAGATTCCCGGCTCGCTCTATTCGTACGAGCAACTGGAGGAGATGGTCTGGGAAACACAGAGCTTGTGGGTCGATATCCAGACGGAACGGCAAGATCGACGCCGCCGTAGCGGTGACAAGTGGGGAGAGGGCGACCTGTTCGCTTAATTATTTTCCTACACCCCCACACCCTGCCATAGCGGACGCTGGCTCCTTCCCATCGTCGTCCCTCGCAGTCACATGCGTTTTTCCCGCACCCCGCGCGTGTCACTTTTCGCCTGAAACCCGCCCATTTCCGCCGCGTGAGGCTGGGTGACAGCCCCTGTAGGACGTGTCACCTTTGTCACTTTTCGCAGGGAATTGATCAGCCCCGCCGCACCAGCAGCGGGATCAGCGCGAAGAGGATCTGGCCCGCAAGCCCCGCCAGACCGGCAGGGGTGGACATCGCGGCCGGCCAGCCTGCCACGCCCTGTCCGGTCAGCAGGAAGCCCAGCGCCGCTTCGGCCAGCATCAGCAGCACGAAGGCGAACCCGCCCATCGCCAGCGCCTGAGCGGCGGTAAGGACCTGCCCCGCCAGCATCCGCCGCCGGATCAGCCAGCGCGCCACCAGCCAGCTTGCCCCCAGCATCACCGGCAGTTCCACCAGCACGGCGGGCAGCGCGCCCAGCGCCCCGGTCAGCCACAGGGCGCGCACTGTCCCCAGCACGAAGCCCAGCGCAAAGATCGCCGCGAAATAGAAAGCGCCCGCCTTGAGCGCGCCCGGCCATCCCCGCAAGGACCAATCCCCCCGATCAATCGTCAATCGGAAACGGCGGGATCGGCTCCAGACGGTCGAATTCCTCGCCGTAAGGTTCGTGGCCCAGTTCGGGCCAGTCGATCGGCTCGGGCGGCACGTCGGTGTCGGGCAGGCGGTCCAGCAGATTGCGGATCAGCGTCAGCCGCCCCCGCTTCTGGTCGTTGAAGTCCACCATCGTCCACGGCGCCCAGCCGCTATGCGTCTCGGCAAAGATCGCCTCGCGCGCCGCGGTATAGTCGCGGTATTTCGAACGCGCCTCGATATCAGTGGGTGACAGCTTCCAGCGTTTCAGCGGGTCTTCCAGCCGTTCCCTGAACCGCTCTTCCTGATGCGCCTGATCGCAGGACAGCCAGTATTTGAACAGGCGGATCCCGTCGTCGACCAGCATCTTCTCGAACACCGGGGCCTCTCGCAGGAACTTGGCCACCTGATCCTCGCTGGCCCAGCCCATGACGCGCTCGACCCCGGCGCGATTGTACCAGCTGCGGTCGAACAGCACGATCTCGCCCGCCGTGGGCAGGTGTTTCACATAGCGCTGGAAATACCACTGGCCCTGCTCGTCCTCCGACGGCTTGGTCAGCGCGGCGATCCGGCACTGCCGCGGGTCGAGGCAGCCCGCAATCGCCTTGATCGCACCGCCCTTGCCCGCGGTGTCGCGCCCCTCGAAGATCACCACGATCCGCTCGCCCTTGGCCCGCGCCCATCGCGCCATGCCGACAAGCTCGTGCTCAAGCTCTTCCAGAGCGTCGTAATAATCGGATTTCTTGATGTCGCCCATGGTCGCCGCCCGTCATCGCCAAAACACGCAGTCTAGGCGACCGCCGCAAAGGCTCAACCGGGATTATCATGGAAGGAGAAAGCGAAATCGGCCGGACGGCGCCGCACTGGGGGGAGGGGGAATGCGTGCGGGCCATCCGGCCTTTCATCGTCCGGCTTTGGCTGCGTAGGCCTCTGCCGGGTCGCTTTCGAATATGGCGGCCTTTTTGTCGGAGAAAAGGCTGAAAGCGGCCAATGGTTGCGCTCTATCGCCGGTTTGAGAGTGTTCATCCGGGGTTTATCGCAGGTTCACCTGGCAGCAACACGCCAGACATGTTCGGGGCGCAAACACGGTGGGGCGGGGCGCTCGGCCCTTGCGATTCGCCCCGCTTTCCCGCAAGTGCCGCGGCATGGATACCATGATCGCCGACACGCTGCGCGAGGCAGCCGCAAGCTCCAAGGCCTGGCCCTTTCAAGAGGCGCAGAGGCTGGCCAAACGCTATCCCGGCGGGAAGCGCGATGCCGATGGCAATCTGGTGCCGGTGCTGTTCGAAACCGGCTATGGCCCCAGCGGCCTGCCGCATATCGGCACGTTTCAGGAAGTGCTGCGCACCACTTTCGTGCGCCGCGCCTATGAAGTGCTGACCGGCGGCCACCCGACAAGGCTGGTCGCGTTCAGCGACGACATGGACGGCCTGCGCAAGGTGCCCGACAACGTGCCGAACAAGGAGATGCTGACCAAGCATCTGGGCATGCCGCTGAGCCGTATACCCGATCCGTTCGGCAGCAATGACAGTTTTGGCGGGCGCAACAATGCGATGCTGCGCGAATTTCTGGACCGCTTCGGCTTCGACTACGAATTCGTGGCGGCGAGCGAGCGGTACAACAGCGGCGGGTTCGACGAAGCGCTGAAGAACGTGCTGCGCAACTTCGACGCGATCATGGCGGTGATGCTGCCCACCCTGCGCGAGGAACGCCGCGCGACTTATTCGCCGGTGCTGCCGGTCAGCCCCACCACGGGCGAGGTACTGCAGGTCCCGGTCGAGGTGGTGGATGCCGAAGCAGGCACGATCCGCTTCACCGACAGCGACGGCCAGCAAGTCACGCAGTCGATCCTTGGCGGCAAGTCCAAGCTGCAGTGGAAGGTCGACTGGGCAATGCGCTGGGTCGCGCTGGGCGTGGATTACGAGATGTGCGGCAAGGATCTGACCGACAGCGTCACCCAGTCGGGCAAGATCGCGAAGATCCTGGGCGGGCGGAAGCCCGAGGGGATGATCTACGAGCTGTTCCTGGATGCGAATGGCGAGAAGATCTCCAAGTCCAAGGGCAACGGGCTGACGATCGAGGAATGGCTGCAATACGGCACGGAGGAGAGCCTCGGCCACTACCTCTACGCCAATCCCAAGAGCGCCAAGCAATTGCACGCAGGCGTCATCCCGCGCGCGGTCGACGAATACTGGCAGTTCCGCGAAAAGCTGCCCGAACAGCCGGTGGAGCAGCAGCTGGGCAATCCGGCATGGCACCTGCTGGGCGCGAATGGCGGGCATGGTCAGGACGGCCTGCCGCCGGGTGCGGGGGACAGCCTGCCGGTCACCTATGGCTTGCTGCTGAACCTAGTCGGTCTGCCGGGCATCGGTACGAAAGAAATCATCTGGAGTTACCTTCGTCAGTATCAACCGGGTCTTACGCCAGAGACGCATCCAGAACTTGACAGGTTGGTAACCTCGGCTGTGAACTATGGCTGTCAGTTTGTTGTCCCCACACTGCAACGCCGCGGGCCCGAGGCGAACGAAGCGGCGGCGCTGAAAGCTCTGGACGAGACGCTGGCCGGTTTCGCCGACGACATACCGGCAGAGGACCTGCAGACCGCGGTGTACGAGATCGGCAAGCGCGAGGAATTTGGTTTCGGCAATCTGCGCGACTGGTTCAAGGCGCTTTACGAGACGCTGCTGGGATCGTCGCAGGGGCCGCGCATGGGCAGCTTCATCGCGCTTTACGGCGTCGCCAACACCCGCCGCCTGATCGCCGAGGCGCTGGAGCGCGCGTGACCGGCACGCGCATCACCGGCGAACCGCCCAGCGCCTCCGATCTGGAGGCGCTGGCGATGGCCGCGATGGCGCGCCTGCCCGATGCGTTCAAGCCCCATGTCGAAGGCGTGGTCGTCCAGATCGCCGACTTCGCCGAGGACGAGGTCCTGCGCGAATTGGGGATCGAGAATCCGTGGGAGCTGACCGGCCTCTATCACGGCCGCCCGCTGGACCAGCAATCCATCTGGGACAGCGGTGACATGCCGCCCGTCGTCACGCTGTTCCGCCTGCCGCTGCTGGCGGAATGGGTGGAATCGGGCGGCAGGCTGGATGCGCTGATCTTTCATGTCGTGGTGCATGAGATTGGGCATCATTTCGGGCTGTCAGACGACGACATGCATGCGCTGGAGGATGGGGCGGGGGATTGAGGCGGGATGTCAGCAGACGACCGATAACGGACATTCAGTTAGCCTCGACCCCTTATGTCTCGCCAATATTCAGCTTCGACATCGGCATCGATTTCGACTGGTATCGAGCTGTTATGCAGCCTGTCCGCACCGTCTTTCCGAGGACCTGAAATCCAGAAGTGATCACCGTTGTCGTCAGCAACATGATTGTATTTGTAGCCGCTACCCACCTTACTGAAGGTTCGGCCGTCATAGTGCACCGACCGACCTGACTTAGAAAACGTCACACGACCAATCCGAGCAGGTCCGTCCAGACCTTCAGACTTGTTTTCAATATACATGATGCGAGTTTTCGGGATAGGCATGCTCACAACTTTAGCGAAAGTGGCGGCACGAGCAACGTCAGCTTTCCTCCCCATTCCGGTCATAAGCCCACGAAGTCCCAACGCCCGATAGCCGCAGCAGGCGCGCCAGAGCCGCGGCTGTCACGTCGAACGACTTGCGGCGGGCCTGATTGCCCTTGCAGCCGCCGACCGAGGCGCCGCCTCAGGCGCATTAGCGCTGCGCTCGCTGCGCGATGCTCGCGCTACTGCGCGGGCGGCCGCCCCTCAATACCAACGCCGCCCGCGATACCAGCGGGTCACGACATATTTCACGCCCTTCACCACGGGCGTTCCGGCGTGCAGCGTGTCCATGTTGGGCTTGCCGTTCGCCAGCACATTGCTCCACATAATCAGCGTGCCCGGCTGCGGGGGGACAGAGATGTCGACCTTGGGGAAGTCGGTGTTCCCGCCTTCCTCGACCTCGTTCAGATAGACCATGAGCGTCCAGGCGCGCTGGCCGCCGCTGGCGACGTCGCCTTTCCAGTATTCCTGGCTGGTGTCGAACCAGTCGTGATGCGGCTTGAATTCCTGCCCCACCTCATAGCGCTGGCCCTGCAAGGTCTCGCCAAACTGCTCGTCGACGCCCAGCAGGTCGTCCATGCGGCGGTGCAGGCTGCGCACGAAGGGATCGTTATGGTTGAGATCGCCCGAAAAGCTGGTGCGCGCCTGCCGTCCATAATCCACCTCGAAGACCGGCGAAGGACGCGCGCACATGTCGATCATGCCCATCAGCCGTTCGCATTCCTCTGCCGAGAAGAATTCGGGAATGCCGAACAATTGCAGCCCGTCGTCGCACAGCACCTGCACGCTGTCATCCGCGCGGACGCGGGCCAGCGTCGCGGCGTTCATGTCCTGCAATTGCTTGCGATTGGTCTCGTCGATCCGTGCGACTTTCGCCATGGTCCTGTCCTGCGGGCGCGATAAGATATTATGCGCTGCTAAAGCACAGGCGCGGCGGCGCGATCAATGCAAAAGCAAAGGCCCCCGCCGCCAGACGGGGGCCTCGCTTCCGGCTGGCCCCACCTTACGGTAGAGGTCTGCCACCCTGGGCCTACCAGAAGAAATCGTAGATCACGTCCACGACCTGTCCGCTGTACATATCGACCAGCAATACGTCGTCGTAGTACCGCACCCAGCGATAGGGTCCGTATACTTCGGGCAAGCGATAGCGCCACGGATCGTTGATCCAGTACCGCGAGCCGTAGAACAGCGATCCCAGTGTGAAGCCGACGCTTATCCGGCGATAGCTCCAGTTACGGTAAGGGACGTAATACGCACCGGCGCGATATAGGTTCCGGTTGTGGGACCGGTAACGATACCAGTCATAGCGGTTGTTGCCGCGCCAGCCACGATCCCAGCGACGGTGGTCGCGGCGCTGGTCGCGATAGTCGTGACGCCAGCGATTGTCGCCGTAACGCCGACCATCATTGCGCCAGCGGTCGCCGTCCCGCCTGTAGTCGCGATAACGGTCCCGGTCCCTGTCGCGATGCCTGTCGCGATCGCCGTCCCAATGGCGTCCATCGCGCTGGTCGCGGTTCCAGTTGCGTCCGTCGCGCTGATCGCGGTCGCGGTTCCAGTCGCGCTGATCCCGGTCGCGGTCCCGATCGCGGTCGCGGTTTCCATTCCGGTCGCCGCGGTCGGCATAGCTGCGGTTGCGCTCACGGTCGGCATAGCTGCGGTTGCGGTCGCCATCGCCCCGCGCGGGTGCATTCACCGCCGGATTATTGGCTTGGGGTGCACGCCACGGACTAGCTTGCGAGCGGTTGGCCGAAGGGTTGGATCGCATGGCCGTCCGATCGGGGCGTTCGCTGCGTGAAGCGCGCGGCGTATCGGCGCGGCGTGTAGGACGCGGCTGCGACCGCGGTTCGCTTCGGCGGCTGGCCGAAGGGTTCTGCGCCTTGCGCTGGGCACGGGCCCACGGGCCGTTACCGCGTACTTGCGGATCGGCCAGGCTGGCCGAGGGCGTCATCGGGGGCGCCGTCAACGGGACAGATGTCTGTGTGGCAGCGGCGGCCTGCAGCGCGGTGCGGGTATCCGCGGCCTGCGCGACCGGCGCACCGGCAAGCATGGTCGTCGCCAGTGCCAGACCGGTCAGCCTCTTTAAGCTCTCAACCCTAATCATGGCATTCTCCGATATTGTGAACGCGGAGGGTTTTGGCTGTGACAAGACCTCGCGCCGTTGCGTCATGAATGCTGTCCTACATGTAACCGTCTGTCGCAAATCTGAACCGGTCCGCAGTCATTCATTAATATTGCCATTTTTCTGAACGTCGGTGCTGCCTTGGTTGTTGGCCCTGTTTTCGGGGGTGGACGACTCGCGATGCGGCCCATAGGTGGCCCCAATGTTGCGCAATCGGCCATCCGGTCGCCTCCTGCCGGACCATGTTTCAGAACTGCTGATCGGCCGCCGCGAATGGGGGCGCCGTGTCGCGACGCTGATCGGCGCGGTGATGGTCGGCATTATCGCCATCCTGTTTGCGCGCGCGGCGGATGCGGCGCATCTGCTGTTCCTGCAGGTGCGTGGGATCAACCCCTATATTCCGCTGGTGATGACACCGGCGATCTTCGTCGGGATCACGCTGCT
>CERQ01091836.1_pt1 | contig 28365 bp, 24 predicted proteins | sample 530711 | NCBI WGS metagenome assembly CERQ01 (sample SAMEA2620882, study PRJEB7988) | marine metagenome | biome: marine biome (ENVO:00000447); feature: mesopelagic zone (ENVO:00000213); material: "saline water (ENVO:00002010), including plankton (ENVO:xxxxxxxx)" | depth 850 m | reverse complement strand
TCCGACACCTGTCTCACCCGCGAGACAGGTTCACGCGATGGCGATCCCGCCTGCGTTGAATCGAATCCTCAGCATCCCAAACTGTGACCCAGGCCCGGTCAGGAAATGCCGGGACGAGAGGAGGATCAAGACAATGCCGAACGACCAGACGCACGAATTCAAGGGCGTGGGCGTGCTGCCCTTTGCCAAACGCTATGACAACTTCATCGGCGGCACCTGGGTGGCGCCGAAATCGGGCAAGTATTTCATGAACACGACGCCCATCACCGGAGGCGAGATCGGCGAGATCGCCCGATCCGGTGCCGAGGATGTCGAGGCCGCCCTGGACGCCGCCCACGCCGCCCGGGACAAGTGGGGCCAGACCTCGGTCGCCGAACGGTCCAACATCCTCAACAGGATCGCCGACCGGATCGAATCCAATCTGGAACTGCTGGCCACCGCCGAGACCTGGGATAATGGCAAGCCCATCCGCGAGACGATGGCCGCGGACCTGCCGCTGGCGGTCGATCACTTCCGCTATTTCGCGGGCGTCCTGCGCGCGCAGGAAGGTGGCATTTCCGAGATCGACCATGACACCGTCGCCTATCACTTCCACGAGCCGCTGGGCGTGGTGGGCCAGATCATTCCGTGGAACTTTCCGATCCTGATGGCCACCTGGAAGCTGGCCCCGGCGCTGGCGGCGGGCAATTGCGTGGTGCTGAAACCGGCCGAACAGACCCCGGCGGGGATCATGGTCCTGATGGATCTGATCGCCGATCTGCTGCCGCCGGGCGTGCTGAACGTCGTCAACGGCTTCGGTCTGGAAGCGGGCAAGCCCCTGGCCTCCAGCAACCGCATCGCCAAGATCGCCTTCACCGGCGAGACGACGACCGGCCGGCTGATCATGCAATACGCGTCCGAGAACCTGATTCCGGTGACGCTGGAACTGGGCGGCAAGTCGCCGAACGTCTTCTTCCAGGACGTGGCCCGCGAGGATGACGATTTCTTCGACAAGGCGATCGAGGGTTTCGTGATGTTCGCGCTGAACCAGGGCGAGGTCTGCACCTGCCCGTCGCGCGCGCTGATCCACGAATCGATCTATGACAGGTTCATGGACCGCGCCCTGGCCCGCGTGAAGGCGATCAAGCAGGGCGATCCGCGCGATTCCGAAACGATGGTCGGCGCGCAGGCCAGCAGCGAGCAGAAGGAAAAGATCCTGTCCTATTTCGACATCGGCCGCAAGGAAGGTGCCGAGGTGCTGACCGGCGGCAAGGCGGCCGATCTGGGGGGCGATCTGTCCAGCGGCTATTATATCGAGCCGACGGTGCTGAAGGGCAACAACAAGATGCGGGTCTTCCAGGAAGAGATCTTCGGCCCGGTCGTGTCCGTGACCACCTTCAAGGACGATGACGAGGCGCTGTCGATCGCCAACGACACCCTCTACGGGCTGGGCGCAGGCGTCTGGTCGCGCGAGGCCAATACCTGCTATCGCTTCGGCCGCGCGATCAAGGCGGGCCGGGTCTGGACCAATTGCTATCACGCCTATCCGGCGCACGCGGCCTTCGGCGGCTACAAGCAATCGGGTATCGGGCGCGAGAACCACCGGATGATGCTGGACCATTACCAGCAGACCAAGAACATGCTGGTCAGCTACAGCCCCAAGAAGCTGGGCTTCTTCTGATGCCAGGCGGGGCGGCCCTTCGGGGCCGTCCCCTCCCCGCAACCTGCGGGGGCCTTGCGGCGTTGGGACATCACGTCTCCTCCCTGCCGGATCGTCCCGATGCCCAAGGATACCGAAAGCCCCATCCTCGATGCCGAGGACGCCGCCACCGGCGCCGGCCTGATCTATGTCAACGACGACATGCCGGGGATCACCCGCATCCGCGCGGGCAGGGGTTTTTCCTACCGCGATGCCAGGGGCCGCACGATCCGCGACAAGGCCGAACGCAAGCGTCTGGCCGCGCTGGCCATCCCGCCGGCCTACGAGGATGTCTGGATCTGCCCCGACCCGCGCGGCCACATCCTTGCGACGGGGCGCGATGCGAAGGGGCGCAAGCAATACCGCTATCACCCCGATTTCCGCGAGGTGCGCGACAGTGCGAAATACGATCACATGCTGGAATTCGCGACCGCCTTGCCCCGGATCCGCCGCCAGGTGGACAAGGACATGGGCCGCCGTGGCCTGCCCGCCGAAAAGGTTCTGGCCACGATCGTCTGGCTGCTGGAAAACACCATGATCCGCGTCGGCAACAGCGGCTATGTCAAGGAGAACAGGTCCCACGGCCTGACCACCCTTCGCGACCGCCATGTGACCTTCGCCGGGTCCGAGGTGCGGTTCCGCTTCAAGGGCAAGGGCGGCAAGGAATGGGATCTGGATATCCGCAACGCCCGCGTGGCGAAAATCGTCCGCGCCGCCCAGGACATTCCGGGCCAGCACCTGTTTCAGTATCTCGACGAGGACGGCCAGCGACGCGAGGTCAGTTCGACCGAGGTCAACGATTACCTGCGCGGCATTTCCGGGCGCGAGGTGACGGCCAAGGATTTCCGCACCTGGACCGGCACCGTGCTGGCCGCGCTGGCGCTGGCGGAATACGAGGCCGCCGACAGCGAGGCCGCCGCCCGGGCCAATGTCCGCGAGGCGATCGAGACCGTCGCCGCGACCCTGGGCAACACGCCCGCGATCTGCCGCAAATGCTATGTTCATCCGCAGATCATCGACGCCTATCTGTCGGGCGGGTTGAAGCTGGAACTGCGCGAGAAGATCGCGGACAATCTGAAAAAGCCGGATCTGCGACCCGAGGAAAAGCAGGTCCTGACATTCCTCAGGAGGAGGTTGAAATCATGAGCACCGTCACCGCGACACCGGAAGCCCTGCAACTGATCGAGGAAATCACGGCCGATCACGGGCCGGTCCTGTTCCACCAGTCGGGCGGATGCTGCGACGGGTCCAGCCCGATGTGTTACCCGCAGGACGACTTCAAGGTCAGCGAACGCGACGTGAAGATCGGCGAGATCGGCGGCGCGCCCTTCTATATCTCGGCCAGCCAGTACGAGACCTGGAAACATACCGATCTGACCATCGACGTGGTGCCCGGCCGGGGCGGCATGTTCAGCCTGGATAACGGGCGCGAAAAGCGGTTCCTGACCCGTTCGGACCTGTGCGCGACCTGACCCGCGGTCCCGCGATTGTGAAGCCGCGACCGATCGCCTATAAGCTGCGCGTCCCCCTGGAGGTTCGATCATGGCGCACAGCATCTTCATCGACGGCGAATCCGGCACGACGGGTCTGCAGATCCGCGACCGCCTGCTGGGCCGCGACGATATCGCGCTGATCCAGATCGACCCGGAACGCCGCAAGGATGCCGATGCCCGGCGCGAGGCCTTTGCCGCCGCCGACATCGCCATCCTCTGCCTGCCCGATGATGCCGCGCGCGAGGCGGTGGATCTGACCCGCGATCTGGACGTGCGGCTGATCGACGCCTCGACCGCGCATCGGGTCGATGAAAACTGGGTCTATGGCTTCGCGGAACTGGCCCAAGGTGTCCGCGACCAGATCGCGGGCGCGCGGCTGCTCAGCAATCCGGGCTGCTATTCGACCGGCGCCATCGCGATCATCGCGCCGCTGATCGCGGCCGGCCTGATCGACGAGGAAGAGGCCGTCGCCATCAACGCGGTCAGCGGCTATACCGGCGGCGGCAAGGCGCTGATCAGCGAATATCACGATGGCGGCGCGCCGGCGCATTTCGTCTATGGCCTTGCGCAGAACCACAAGCACATCCCCGAGATCATGGCCTATACCGGGCTTCTGGTGCAGCCGGTCTTTGCGCCTTCGGTCGGCAATTTCGCGCAAGGAATGGCGGTGCAGGTGCCGCTGCATCTGGATGAAAGCCGGACCCTTGCCGCCCTGCGCGAGGCCCTGTCCGACCATTATGCGGGCCAGCAATTCGTCGCGGTCGAAAGCCCGGAGGCGATCGGCGCGCGAATCGTTCCGACGGCGCTGAACGGCACCAACATGATGCGGATCAGCGTCCATGGCGACGATTCGCTGGGTTGCGCGACGCTGGTCGCGGTGCTGGACAATCTGGGCAAGGGCGCGTCCGGCGCGGCGGTGCAGAACATGAACCTGATGCTGGGCCTGCCGGAAGAGACCGGGCTATAGGCCGCAGGGCCCCGGCGCGGCGCAGCGGGACCCCTTGTCCTATCGGGCCTGATCCGACGATTGCGGCAGCGCGAAAGCCACCAGCTGATCCCCCACCTGGGGCTTGACGATCGAGTTTCCGCCCGCGGTGAAGACGACATATTCGCGGCCCTTGTAGTCATAGACCGCCGGAATGGACACGGCCGGGGCATCGACCTGCGCCTTCCACAGGACCTTGCCGGTCTTCGCATCCAGGGCCCGGACCCGCGCATCCATCGAGGCACCGATGAAGATCAGCCCCGATTTGGTCAGAACCGGGCCCCCAATGGTGGGTGAACCCCAGCTTTCGGGCATGTAGAAGCCCCATTTCTGCACCTGGCCGAAAGGTTCCTTCCACAGCGTTTCGCCGGTCTTCAGATCGACCGCCGACATCGTGCCATAGGGCGGTTTCCAGCAGGGCATGCCCAAGGGATTGAGGAAATTGGTCAGCCGGAACCCGTATGGCGCGCCGTTCTGGGGAAACAAGCCGCCCCCGGCCTCGCTGCCGCCCGAGGTCAGGCGGTCATATTCCTCGCGCGGGATCAGCTGATAGATCTGCACGATCTTCGAGCTGTTGACATAGTAGATGCCGGTCTCGGGATCGACCGTGCCGCCGCCCCACTGCATCCCGCCCGCCGTCGCCGGAAAGGTCAGTGTTCCCCGCAGCGAAGGCGGCGTATAGCGGCCCTCATAGCGCAGGTCGGCCGCCTTGGCCGAGCAGAAGCCGAACGAGGCCCAATCGGCCAGGCGGAACACGCCGCCCCAGTCATCAGCGGTCGCGGGTTCGGGCAGTCGCGTCATCGGCTGCGTCGGCGCGGCCTTCTCGCCCTCGACATCGCTGGCGGGGACGGGCATTTCCTCGATCGGATAGACCGGCTCGCCGGTCAGGCGGTTCAGGACGAAATAGAGGCCCATCTTGGTGGTGGCGACCAGCGCCGGAATCGTCTGGCCATCCTTCCGGATATCGACCAGCGTCGGGGCGGCGTTGATGTCGTAATCCCAGATGTCGTGATGGACCAGCTGGCGCGACCAGGCGACCCTGCCGGTCTCGACCTCCAGTGCGGTGATCGAGGTGGCTTGCGGAATCGGGTCCAGCCGGGTGCCGCCATAGAAATCCGGGCTGGGGCTGGACACGGGCAGATAGACCAGGCCGTTTTCCTCGTCCACCGACATGGCGGTCCAGACATTCGCGGTGCCGGTCAGTCCGTCATAATCCTGCGGGATCGACTGATAGGTCCATTTGCGCTTGCCGGTGCGCGCATCGACCGCGAACACCGATCCCAGAGGGTTCTCGGCATCGTACCAGTCCTTGCCGGCCCAGCCCATGATCAGCGTGTCGCCCGTCACCGTGGGCGGCTGCAACTGCGACAGCGGGAAATTGGCGTCGGGCTTGTTCCACTGGTTCACATCCAGGATCCCGGCATCGCCGAAATCCGGGCACAGCCTGCCGGTCTCGGCGTCCACGGCATGCAGGCGCGCATCCATCGTGCCGATATAGACCCGCTTGCTGCAGGGGCCGGTGCTGCCGTCGCTGGCCTGCCAATAGGCGACGCCGCGGTTCTTCAGCTCGGGCTGGGTCAGGGCCTTCAGTTCGGTCTGCGGATCATAGGTCCATTCGACCTTGCCCGTATCGGGCCGGACGGCCAGAATGCGATAGAAGGGCGTGCCGACATACAGCATGTCATTGGCCAGGATCGGGGTGGCCGACCAGACCGTGCCCGGAATATCGCCCGACCCGTCCGAGACGTCGCCCGTATGAAGCTCCCACGCCTTTTCAAGCTGGCCGACATTCTGGGGCGTGATCTGGGTCGAGCGGGCGTATTTCTGCGCCTTCAGATCGCCCTGAAAGGTGGGCCATTCGGTCTGTTGCGCCGCCGCCGGCAGGGCGAAGGCGGCCACAAGGGGAAGAATCGTCATCACGCGTGTCATCGGATCTACCTCGCGACCATGATGAAAACCGCCCAGCAGGCCATCAGCAGAACCATGCCAAGCACGATCAGCACGCTTTCAAGAAACCATGCCGCCAGCGCGGTCAGCGCCGCGCCGACCAGGATCATCACGGTCAGCGTCGTGCGCCAGGCGCCGGGGGCCATGCGGCCCACCGCGAAGGCGGTGATGGCCAGCACCAGCGATCCGCCCGTCACCAGCAATGCGCCGGGCGTTCCCCGGATGCCCGATTCGTGGCTGAAATAATCGACGAGGCCCACGACGACAGCCAGAACGGCCGGCAACGCCATCGCGGTCGCGACCAGTTCTTCGCGGGCGCTCTGCGGCGTCGCGGCATGAGAAACGGATGCTGACATGATGTCTCCTTTCCTGTCCGGGCCCGTCCGGTCGGCGCAAAGGCGCCGGCTGCCGGCGGGTCTGGAAAGGAAAGACCGGCAGAGACATGCCGGTTCCATCTCCGCCCGCGGCCGATACCGCAAACATCGCCCTGGATCACGGGGGCCTCAACCGGCGTCGCGGGTCGCGGGTCGCGGCCGCACGGGCCCGCGCGCAGGAACCTATTCCGCCGTCTCGGCATAGCTGTCCAGCGGCGGGCAGGTGCAGACCAGGTTGCGGTCGCCATAGGCGTTGTCCACCCGCCCGACCGGCGGCCAGTATTTGTCCACGCGGAACGAACCGGCCGGAAAGCAGCCCTGTTCCCGGCTATAGGGCCGGTCCCAATCGGCGACCAGATCCTCGACCGTGTGCGGGGCGCGGCGCAGCGGGCTGTCCTCGGCGCCGATGCGTCCCTCGGCGATCTCGGTGATCTCGTCCCGGATCGCCAGCATGGCGGTGATGAAGCGGTCGATCTCGGCCTTGGTTTCGGATTCCGTGGGTTCCACCATCAGCGTGCCGGCGACCGGCCAGCTCATCGTGGGGGCGTGAAAGCCGTTGTCGATCAGCCGCTTGGCGATATCGTCCACGGTCACGCCATGGTCGGCAAAGGGCCGCGTGTCCAGAATGCATTCATGCGCCACCCGGCCGCGATTGCCCATGAACAGGATCGGATAGGCGCCCGCCAGACGGCTGGCGATGTAATTGGCGTTCAGGATCGCCACCCGTGTCGCCTGGGTCAGCCCCTCGCCCCCCATCATCAGGCAATAGGCCCAGGAAATCAGCAGGATCGAGGCGCTGCCATAGGGCGCGGCCGCGACCGCTCCGCTGCCATCCTCGCGCGGGTCGCCCGGCAGATGCGGGGCCAGATGCGCCTTGACGCCGATCGGGCCCATGCCCGGCCCGCCGCCGCCATGCGGAATGGCGAAGGTCTTGTGCAGGTTCAGGTGGCTGACATCGCCGCCGATCTCGGCCGGCTTGACCAGCCCGACCAGCGCGTTCAGGTTGGCCCCGTCGATATAGACCTGCCCGCCATGATCATGGGTGATCCGGCAGACCTCGCGCACGGTATCCTCGAAGACGCCATGCGTGCTGGGATAGGTGATCATCACCGCCGCCAGCGCGGTCCCGGCCTTGGCCGCCTTGTCGGCGAAATCCTCCAGGTCGATATCGCCATTGGGGGCGGATTTCACCACCACGACCTTCATGCCGCACATCTGTGCGCTGGCCGGGTTGGTGCCATGGGCGCTGGCCGGGACAAGGCAGACATCGCGCTGATCGTCGCCGCGCGACCGGTGCCAGGCCTGGATCGTCAGCAGCCCCGCATATTCGCCCTGCGCACCGCTGTTGGGCTGCATCGAGAAGGCGTCATAGCCGGTGATCTCGCACAGCTTGTCGGTCAGATCGCCGATCGCCTCGGCATAGCCCGCCGCCTGATGGCGCGGCGCGAAGGGATGCAGGCGGCCGAATTCAGGCCATGTGATCGGCATCATCTCGGCCGCGGCGTTCAGCTTCATGGTGCAGGAACCCAGCGGGATCATCGCCCGGTCCAGCGCCAGATCGCGGTCCGACAATCGGCGCATGTAGCGCATCATCTCGGATTCGGCGCGGTTCATGTGAAAGACGGGATGGGTCAGGTAGTCGCTGTCGCGCAGCAGATCGTCGGGGATTGCGGGCCGGTCGGCAGGGGCGGCGGGATCGTCGATCCCGAAGGCATCCAGCAGCCGCGCGATCACGCCCGCATCGGTCGTCTCGTCGAGGCTGATTCCGACGCGGTCGCGGCCCACGCGGCGCAGATTGATGCCGCGCTGTTCGGCGGCGGCCAGGATTCCGGCCTGACCCACGCCGACCTTGACCGTGATCGTGTCGAAGAACGCCTCGGGCGCGACCTCGGCCCCGGCGGCGCGCAACGCATTGGCCAGCGTCGCCGCATTCAGATGCACCCGCTGCGCGATGGCCCGCAGCCCCACCGGCCCGTGGAACACCGCATAGAAACTGGCCATCACCGCCAGCAGGGCCTGCGCCGTGCAGACATTGCTGGTCGCCTTCTCGCGCCGGATATGCTGTTCGCGGGTCTGCAACGACAGGCGATAGGCCTGATTGCCGCCGGAATCGACGGAGACGCCCACGATCCGGCCCGGCATGGCGCGTTTCAGCGCGTCCCGGCAGGCCATGAAGGCCGCATGGGGGCCGCCATAGCCCATCGGCACCCCGAATCGCTGGGCGCTGCCCACGGCAATGTCGGCGCCCATGGCGCCGGGTTCGCGCAGCAGGCAGAGGGCCAGCAGATCGGTAGCCACGATGGCCAGCGCCCTGGTCTCGTGCAGCGCCGCGATCTCGGGCGTCAGGTCGCGGACATGGCCATGGGTGCCGGGATACTGGAAGATCGCGCCGAAGACCTGATCGGCCTTCAGATCGCCGACCCCGCCCTTGAGGATGCGGATGCCAAGGGGCGCGGCCCGCGTCTCGATCACGGCGATGGTCTGGGGATGCAGATCATCGGCCACGAAGAAGGCATCGGCGCCGGACTTGGCCTGCCGGCGCGCCATCGCCATCGCCTCGGCCGCCGCCGTCGCCTCGTCCAGCAGGCTGGCATTGGCGACGGGCAGCCCGGTGAGGTCGGCGACCATGGTCTGATAATTCAGCAGCGCCTCCAGCCGGCCCTGCGCGATTTCGGGCTGGTAGGGGGTATAGGCGGTGTACCAGGCCGGGTTTTCCAGGATGTTGCGCTGGATCGCGGGCGGCGTGACGGTGCCGTAATAACCCTGCCCGATCAGGCTGGTCATGACGCGATTCCCGGCCGCGACCTCCTGCATCCGGGCCAGCAGCGCGGCCTCGGACAGGGCGGGCCAGTCCAGCGGACGGTCCTGCCGGATCGCCTTGGGCACGGTCTGGTCGATCAGCGCATCCAGGCTGTCCGCACCGATTGCCGTCAGCATCTCGGCCATCTCGTCGGGCGAGGGACCGATGTGACGGCGATTGGCGAAATCGTCGGGGTTGTAGTCGGTCGGTGTCCAGCTGCTCATCCGCATCTCCGTCGTGCAGCACCCGCCGGGCCTGCCTTGGTCGTCAAATATCCTCGGGGGGTCCGGGGGGCGAAGCGCCCCCGGCCTTCGCCGGGCCGCAGGCCCGGCCTCGGCTCTCATCCGATCAGGTCGTGATAGGCGGCCTCGTCCATGAAGCCGTCCGTCGCATCCGGTTCCGCCGGCTTGATGCGGAAGAACCAGGCCGCCATCGGGTCGTCGTTCACACCGCCGGGGGTCTCGGCCAGGTCGGCATTGATCGCCGTGATCACGCCCGCGACCGGCGCGCTGATGTCAGAGGCGGCCTTGACCGATTCGATCACCACGATCTCCTCGCCCGCCTCGACCTTGCGGCCCGTTTCGGGCAATTCGATGAACACCACGTCGCCCAGCTGCTCGCTGGCGTGCCGGGTGATGCCGACGGTGATCTCGCCGTCCTGCTCGCGCAGCCATTCATGATCTTCGGTGTATTTCAGCATGGGGTTCCTCAGCGTTTGTAAGAGGGCGTGATGAAGGGCAGGGGGGTGACGACGACCGGCAGCCGCTTGCCGCGCAACGCGGCAAAAAGCACCGCGCCATCGGCGATGTCCGACGGGATTCGCGCCATCGCGACGGGGCCGCCGACCGAGGGGCCGAAGCCGCCCGACGAGACCGCGCCGATCGCCTCGCCGCCCTCGGATCCGGCAAAGACCGGCACGCCTTCGCGGATCGGGGCGCGGCCTTCGGGACGCAGGCCGCGCCGGGTGACGGCGGCGCCGTCGGCCAGCTGCGCCAGCACCGGATCCGCGCCCGGAAATCCGCCCGCCCGCGCCCCGCCCCTGCGGCGGACCTTGGGGATGGACCAGCCCAGCCCGGCCTCGGCGGGCAGCACATCCTTGTCCATGTCATGTCCGTAAAGCGGCATTCCCGCCTCCAGCCGCAGGCTGTCGCGCGCGCCAAGGCCGATGGGCGCGACCCGGTCATCGGCCAGCAGGGCCTTGGCGAAGCGTTCCAGAACCGCCTCCGGGACCGAAATCTCGAACCCGTCCTCGCCGGTATAGCCCGAACGCGAGATCCACAGACCGGCCCCCTGCCAGTCCGCGGCCCGGCTGTCCATGAAGCGCATTCCCGTCGCGTCGGGGATCAGCGCGGACAGGACCGCCGCCGCCTCTGGGCCCTGCAGGGCCAGAAGCCCGCGATCCGTGACCGGCTGCACCGCGACACCGGCAAGGCCTTGAAGATGGGCGATGTCCTGATCGGCGCAGGCGGCATTGACGACCAGCAGATAGTGATCGCCGCGATTGGCGATCATCAGATCGTCCAGAATACCGCCAGCCGCATTGGTGAACAGGCCATAGCGCTGGCGTCCTTCCGGCAGTCCCAGAACATCGGCCGGGATCAGCTTTTCCAGCGCCAGCGCGGCGGTCTGGGGATTGCCGTCCAGCGGGCGCACCAGAACCTGTCCCATATGGCTGACATCGAACAGGCCGGCATGGGCGCGGCTGTGCAGATGTTCGGCCATCACGCCCATCGGGTATTGCACCGGCATCTCCCAGCCGGCGAAGGGCACCATCTTGCCGCCTTGGGCGACATGCAGATCGTAAAGCCCGGTCCGGCGCAGTTCCTGGCCCATCTGGCCCCCTCTTTCCTCGCCGGACAGCCGGCATCGTTTCGGCGGAAAACCCGCCCCGCGATGCCCCCTCTGTCCCTGCCCGCACCATCATGGCCGGGCGCCTGAGATCGTTATCCCTTCGGCGGGCCTTCCGGCCACTCTCCAGAGTTCTGACGGATGACGGTCCTTTGGCCTGAGAGTTCGCCGGGGCGGCTGCTCCTTCGGCACCGGCGCCGGGCCGGATTCTCCCGAAATCCTGTCCCGACAGCTATCCGCGCCCCGCGCCCGAGGCAAGCCCCTTGTCGCATGCGGTCGCGAAAGCGGCGCTTTCGGGCCGGCCGGACCGGGCGATTGACAGCATCGCCCGACCGCCCGACAAGATCGGTCATCCGCCGCCAGCCTCGAGGCCCGTCCTGTCGCGCAAGTTCTTCCAGATCGGTTTCAACAAATGCGGCACGACCTTCATCGCGCGTCTCTTCGCGATGAACGGCATTCCGACCGTGCATTGGGAGGAAAACGGACTGGCCGAGGATATCGCCTTCTCGAAGCTGTCGGGCCGGGCACCGCTGCAACCCTGGGCGCATGTGACGGCCTTCACCGACATGGAATCGGTGCGCTCGATCAACCTGCCCATCGTCGAGGCGTTCCGCGAATTCGCCTATCTGGACCGCAGCTTCCCGGGTTCGGTCTTCCTGCTGAACACGCGCCGGGTCGAGGACTGGATCATCAGCCGCTACCGGCATCGCGGCGGCCGCTATGCGCGCGCCTGCGCCCAGGCCCGCGGCGTCGGCCTGCCCGACCTGGCCGATCTGTGGCAGGCCGACTGGGACGCGCATCTGGCCGCCGTCCGCAGCCATTTCGCGGGCCGCCCGGAGCTGATCCAGATCGACATCGACAAGGCCGGTCCCGCCGATTACCGCGATGCGCTGGCGCCGTATTTCGACCTGCCGACCTGTCCGGACCTGCCGGGGCCGGGCCTGCGGCGCAAGCGGGCCGGCTATCTGCCGGCGCTGGACCGGATGCTGAACACCCCGCGCGCCGCCATCCCCGCCGCCGATCACGACCGCATCGCAGGCGGGCTTGCAGCCTTTGCCCGGCCGGCGCGGATACGGATGAAACCGGTGGGTTTCGCCGCCTGTTCCGGCCAGTTCGCCACCTTCGACGCGGCGACCGGCAAGGTCGCCGCGCGCGGTGGCGTGCCGCTGCCGATCCTGCCCGATGCCGGGCGGCGCTTTCACCTGGACCCGGCCTTTCCGCGCTGGATGAACGTCGCGGCGGCGGTGAACGACATCGCCGAGGTCGCGTCGCGGGGGCTTTACTACATCGACATGCAGCCAGCCTGCCGCGCCGGTGCCGGGGACGGTGCGCGGATCGGCCGCCCGATCCTGGCCCCCAGTCGCCGTGCCGGGGCCGAGAACGTGTTCCTGTGGCCCGCGCCGCGCGCGCATTGGCCGGGCAACGATGCCTTTCTGGGCAATCCCGACCGCGCCGATCCGCCCTTTCCGGACAAGCGGGACCGCGCCATCTGGCGCGGGGCGCTGTCGGACGATGCCGCAGAGGACGGTGCCCCGCCCGGGGCAGACCGTCTGGGCTTTGTCGCCGCCCATGCCGGATCGACCGATGTCGATGCCGCCTTCCTGCCCGGGGACCGCGCCGCGCTGGACCGGCGCGGGCATGGCGGCCTGGCCACCGGGCGCGCGGACGAGGCGTTTCTGCTGTCGCACCGCTATCTGATCTGCCTGGGCGGTGTGGCGGGACTTCGGGATTTCGCGGCCCTGGCCAATACCCGGTCCGTGGTGCTGAAAGAGGAAGACGACTGGCAAGGCTTTCATTCCGGCCTGTTCCAGCCCTGGCGGCACTATGTCCCGCTGGCGCAAGGCTGCGGCGATCTGGCGGAAAGACTGGCCTGGGCACGGGCCAACCCGGCGGAATGTGGGCGCATCTCGGAACGGGCGCGGGCAATCTGCGCGGCGCTGGCCGATCCGGACCTGCGCCGCCGGCACCTGACGCGGGTCTTGCAGGATTACCGCGCCGCGACCGGGCAGTGATCGTCAGCTTCTGGGAAAGACGAAGACCCGGTCGCGGCGCAGCATCAGCCACATGGGCGTGCCTTCGGGCGGCAGGAACACCCCCGGCACGGTCGCGATCAGCGCGATGCCGCCCTGGTCGGTCCGGAATTCGACCAGCGATTCCCGGCCCAGATAACGGGCGCGGGTCACACGGGCGCGGGCGGCGGTGCCGTTCTCGATCGTGGGCGCGGGGCCCTGGCCGGCCCGGTCGAAATCGATCTTCAGATGCTGCGGGCGGATCACGATGTCCACCTCGCTGCCGTCGGGAACGCCCGGCGTCAGGAATTGCCCGAAGGGCGTGTCGGTCAGCGCGCCCTGGACACGGCCGGTCAGGACATTGATATCGCTGAAGAATGCGGCAGCCTGGCGGTCAACCGGCGCATTGTAGAGATTATAGGGCGCGCCGTGCTGCATGATCCGGCCGTGGCGCATCAGCAGGATCTGGTCCGCCATCCGCATCGCCTCTTCCGGTTCGTGCGTGACCAGCAGGACGGCGGCGCCTTCCTCTTTCAGCAGCGACAGGGTCTCGTCGCGGATGCCGTCGCGCAAACGCTCGTCAAGGCCGCTGAAGGGCTCGTCCATCAGCAGCACGCGCGGTCGCGGGGCCAGCGCGCGGGCCAGGGCGACGCGCTGCTGTTCGCCCCCGGACAATTCGTGCGGATAGCTGTCGATATGATTGTCCATCTCCACGCGTTCCAGCAGTTCCAGCACGCGGCCGCGATTGGCGGCAAAGCGGCCCTTCAGCCCGAAGGCCACGTTCTCGCTGACCGGCAGATGCGGGAACAGCGCGAAGTCCTGAAACATCAGCCCGATGGCGCGGCGCTCGGGCGGGATGCGGAAATGCGTGTCGCAGACCAGCCCGCCATCGACGAAGATGCATCCGCTGTCCTGCATGTCCACGCCCGCGACGATCCGCAGCGTCGTGGATTTGCCGCATCCCGACGGTCCCAGCAGGCAGGCGACCTCGCCGGCGCCGATTGTGAAGGATACCTCATCCACGACGCGCTGCCCGTCGAAGGCACGGACGAGGTTCTGAACCTCGAGTCGGGGCGGAATGGTCACGGGACTGGCCGATTCTTTTGGTCAGGTTTCGCCTGCCCTAGCAGGGGCAGGCGAAACCCGCAAGTTCGGCTCAGATCGTCACGTTCAGGGCGCCGCCGTCCAGCAGGACGTTCTGACCGACGATAAAGCGGGCCTGCTGGCTGCACAGGAAGGCGCAGGTGGCGCCGAAATCGTCGGCGCGGCCATAGGTGCCGGTCGGGATCGCGGATTGGCGCTGTTTGCGGGCCTCGTCGATGCTGATGCCCTGCCGTTCCGAAACACCCTTGTCCAGGCTGTCGGCGCGGTCGGTGGCGTGGATGCCGGGCAGGATGTTGTTGACACAGACGCCGTGGCCGGCCACCTGCCGCGACATGCCGGCGACGAAACCGGTCAGCCCCGCGCGCGCCGTGTTCGACAGGCCCAGCGCCGGGATCGGCGAGCGGACCGATTGCGAGGTGATGTTGACCACCCGGCCCCAGCCGCGCCGCATCATGCCCGGAACAAGCGCCTGCATCAGCGCGATGCCGGTCATCATGTTCGCGTCGATGGCCCGGATGAAATCGTCGCGGTCCCAGTCGGTCCAGTTGCCCGGAGGCGGCCCCCCGGCATTGGTCACGAGGATGTCGGTCTCGCCCGCCGCCTCCAGCACCCTGGCGCGGCCCTCTTCGGTCGTGATGTCGGCGGCGACCGGGATGACGGAAACGCCGTATTTCTCGGCAATGTCACGGGCGGTCTGGGTGATCTGCGCCTCGGTCCGGCTGTTGATGACCAGATCGACCCCGGCCTCGGCCAGCGCCTCGGCGCAGCCGCGGCCCAACCCTCTGGAGGCGGCGCAGACCAGCCCCCGCTTGCCCTTGATGCCCAGATCCATCGCGTCCTCCTGTGGCGGTTTCGCGCCGCAGCAAACGCGGCCGGCGCGGGATTGTCAAATCTCGGGCAGGCGGCTTCGCCCGTTGGCGCCTGCGGGGCGGAACAGGATCGTCCGGCCGGGATGAAGCGCCGGCCCTAGCGTCTTTCGGCGGCGTCGCGGATGGCGCGGATGTTGTCGCCGTAGATCTGCGGGCGATCGACCGATCCGCCCTTGAACACCGCCGATCCGGCAACCAGCACATCCGCGCCCGCCTTGGCGACCAGCGGAGCGGTTCCGGGGTCCACGCCGCCATCGACCTGAATGCGGATGGGCCGGTCGCCGATCATGCCGCGCAGGCGGGCGATCTTGTCCAGCTGACCGTGAATGAACTTCTGCCCGCCGAAGCCCGGATTGACCGTCATGATCAGCACCATGTCGCACAGATCCAGCAGATATTCCACGGCTTCCAATGCTGTCCCGGGATTGAGCGCGATGCCCGCCTTCCTGCCGGTGGCACGGATCGCCTGAAGCGTGCGGTGCGGATGCGGACCGGCCTCGACATGGGCGGTGATCGAGTCGGCGCCCGCTTCGGCATAGGCCTCGATGAAGGGATCGACCGGCGCGATCATCAGGTGGACATCCATGAAGGTCGTCACATGCGGTCGGAACGCCCTGACAGCCGGCGGGCCGAAGGTCAGGTTCGGCACGAAATGACCGTCCATGACATCGACATGAACCCAATCGGCACCCTGGTCCTCGATCGCCCGGATTTCGGCCCCGAAATCGGCGAAGTCGGCGGACAGGATCGATGGCGCGATCCGGATCTTGCGTTCGAAACTCATGGCGAGCCTTCCTGACATCACGTTGCCGTCTGCTGCCCGGTTGCGCGCTTGCCGTCAAGTCCGGCGCTGCGGCGCAGCCGCGAAGGCCCCTGGCCGGAACCGGCGCGGCCTGATGGCCGGCCCGATGATTTCAGCCTGGGTCGCGGAAGGGCCGGTGCCTGTGTCAGCTTGCCTCGCGAAGGGCATCGATCTCGCTGGCCAGGGCCGAGGCGCCGCCCTCGAAGATCAGCCGCGTGCCATCTTCGCCCGCTTCGGCTTCGACGATGCGGGCATAGACGCCGACCGGATCCTCGCGGATCACCTCGCCCTCGCGCAGGCTTTCGGTGATGAAGGAATATTGTCCATCGGGCAGTTTCGCACCCAGATCGTCCCGGCCGAACCAGTCGATCTGCCCGCTGCCCGGGCCGATCTCTTCCCGGCTGATCACCTGCCCGCTGCCGTTCAGCGTCACCAGCGTGACGCTGTCGGCTGCCGGATCCGGCGACAGATCCAGCGTCAGCGCCTTGTCGCCGAACTTGACCGCCGAGGTCGTGCGCGCCTCCTTGCCGATCATCTCGGCCATCTGGCCAAGACCACCGCCGCCGCCCATCTGCGCGACCATCTGCGCCAGCAGCTTGTTCGTCTGCGCCTGCTGCTCGACCCCCGAAAAGGTCGCAAGCTGCACCGCGAATTCGGTTCCCTCCATCGGGTTCAGCGGGTTCTGATTCTTCAATTGCGACGTCAGCATCTTCAGGAAAGTGTCGAAATCAGTGCCCGAACCCGGCGCGGCGGTGGCGCCAGCGGCGCCTTGTGCCGTGGTTCCGGCAGTGTTGGAAATGGCCGAAATCATGATCTCTCCCTCTACAATCTGATGTCGAGCCGGCCAAGGCCGGACATCCATGGCCCGGCCGACGTGGCGATGGCCGTCTGCATCACCAGGCCCGTCGGCCCGTCGCCGAAATCCGGCAGATTCTGCCCTGCCGGGTTCCGGTCCTGTTCGCCGCTGCCCCGATGATCGAATTCCAGAGTCGCATCCTCGACGCCGACATCGATGAACTGCTCGATCAGCATCGTTGCATTGCGACGCAGCATGTCCATCACCTCGGGCCGTTCCGCCCAGATCACGACATGCGGCGCATGGTCGCGACCGCTCAGTGTCATGCGGACCCGGCCCAATTCTTCCGGAGACAGGGCGATCTCGATGCGATCATCGCGCTGCCGGACGACCGCGTCCGCGATCTGCCTGATCGCCGCGCCGGGATCGTGGCGCGGCAGTTGCGGTTTCTGGCCCGGGGCGTCGCTGAAATCGATGGAAATCAGACCCGGATCGGACAGCCGCAGCATCGCCGGATCGGTGGAAAAGGGCCCCGGCACCGCGGCCCGGTCCTGCGCCAGAGGCGATGCGGCCTGCCCATTGCCCCCGGACCCGTCGGCCGAAAGCCCGGACCCGTCGGCCGAAAGCCTGGACCCGTCGGCCGAAAGCCTGGTCTCGGCGATGCGCCCCTCGGTCCCGCGAGCCGTCTCGCCCTGGCGATTCGCGCCATCACCTTCCGATTCCGTCTGGATCTCATCCGTTCGATCGCCGCCGCCAGTCAATTCCGAATCGGCGCGCGGTATCGTAGCCGATGCCGCCGAGGGGGGCTGTGTGTTCCCGCTCCTCGGCCGATCGGGCCCGAATTCCGGCAGGGCCTCGTCCGGAATGTCAGCCGTGATCATCGCCTCGCCGTTCGTCCCCACGCGGTCATCGCTCACGATGTTCTGCACAATCGGCGCGGTTCCGGAAATGGCGGTTTCCGCCGCGGCCCGATCCTGCGGCCGGGCGGCGGGCGCGATTTCCGACGTGATGCCCGACCAGGCCTCGATCATGCGTTGCAAGACATCGACCTGGGTCTGGGCCACGTCGCCATCGGTCGCTTCGTCGCCGTCCTCTGCATCGGATTCCGCGGCTTCGGCCGCGATTTCGGGCGATTCGGCGGCCTCTGCGCCAGGGGCCGGCTCGATCTCTCCGGTTTCATCGACGTTGTCGGCGAAAACCTGCCCGGCTGCCGGATCCGGTGCCGGCCGGATCGGCCGCGATGGTGTGCCCGACTCGTCGGGAAGGGACAAACTGGTGACGTCCATGATCTTCACCTCGATTTTTTTCACTCATAATCGAGAAGCGTTACCAATTATTTTACCCGTGACCCCTAGCCTGACGAAATCTGAAAATATCGGAGTTTTTCTGAAAATGCAGGTTGAGATGATCGGCGGTCCCAGCGGCCTGCCACGCCCCGCGGCCACATCGGCGGACAGGCTGGAACAGGCTTTTCTGGAGGAAATGCTGAAATATTACGGGCCGTCGTCGGGCCAGGGCGATTTCGGTGGCGGGATCGGTGAGGAGCAGTTCGGCAGTTTTCTCAGCCGCGAATGGGCGGGATTGATGGCGGAGCGCCTGGATCTGGGATTCGGCGCGATGCTGAACGAGGGACAGGCATGAAATCGCGGTTTCTCAGGAAATTGACCGATCTGAAATCGGCCGTGATCGCGGCCGATCCCGTTGCCGCGACAGCCTGTCTCGAGGATCTGGCCCATATGGCGCGGCGCGGCCTCGGCGTGGAAGAACGCGCGCAGGCGGAAACAAGCCTGTCGGAGATCCGCGATCTGGCACAGGCGTCCGAACGCGGTGCGCGCCAGGCGATCGAGCAGATTCGCGCCATCGTCGAGGCCGCGCGATCTCTCCAGACCTATGACAGTGCGGGGCGCCGTCACGCGACATCGACGACGGCCCCGGCGCCGCATCGCTTTTAGATAAAATGCGCCGCGAAGAGGCTTTGAGATAAGGGGGCCGGTTCACTAGTTGTAAACCGCAGGCCGATATGAAGGTGGCCGTGCCGCGAACGGTGCGGGGCGAAGATGCCCGACGGGTCAGAAGGCCAGAACCCTACGCAATCGCGGGCGCAAAGCGCCCCAATTCAAGGAGGACAACATGTCCAGCATTCTGACCAACCAGGGCGCCATCGTTGCGCTGCAGACGCTCAAGAGCATCAATTCCGGTCTGAACAAGGCCCAGTCGGAAATCTCGACCGGCAAGGCCATCGGCAGCGCCAAGGACGATGCCGCGATCTGGGCGATCTCGAAAACGATGGAAGCCGATGTCAGCGCTTTCAAGGCGGTTTCGACCAGCCTGAATACGGCAAAAGCCACGGTCGAGACCGCCCGCAGTGCGGCGGAGCAGATCACCGAGAAGCTGAAGGGGATCAAGGACAAGGTCGTGACGGCCCAGTCGGCCTCCTCCAGCGACCGCGTCAAGCTGCAGGACGACATCGAGTTGATGAGCAAGCAGATCGAATCGATCGTCAACGCGGCCCAGTTCAACGGCGTCAACCTGATCGATGGCACCAGCACCGCCACCTACGACATGGTATCGTCGCTGGATCGTGTGGGCTCGACCGTCAACGTGTCGAAGATCCAGGTGGATCGCCAGGATCTTTCGATGGCCGGCGCGGTTGCCGCGACCTTCGGCGGAACAGCGGTCACCGATACGTCTATCATCAACAATGGCGGGACCGCGGCCGGAACTGCCGACACTGTCGGCGGTGGCAGTGTCCAGACCATCAAGATCGCCTCGGTCGGCTCGGGCTACAGCTATCGGCTGACGCTCGATGACAGTGCAAACCAGAACGTCCTGGGCTCACGGACCTTCGACTATGTCGCGAAGCCCAGCGACAGCACCAGCGACATTGCCAACGCGCTGGGCCAGGCTCTGCAGAATAATCTGATGGCCAACGGGATCACCCAATACAGCGTGACCCGGGTCGGCGACGAAATCCGCCTGACCAACAACCTTGCTGCCGGCGTCGGCAACGATATCGACGTGACCGCGGTGACCGCGACGGGCGGCACGCCCGCCTCGGGCGGGGGCATGGCCGATCTGGCAGGCTTCGACGTGACCAGCGATGCCGGCGCCGCCGACGCGCTGACCAAGGTCGAAGGTCTGCTCAGCACCGCGATCGACGCGGCTGCGGCTCTGGGTTCGGCGCAGAACCGGATCGAAACCCAGAACGACTTCGTCGGAACGCTGACCGATCTGATGAAGACCGGCATCGGTTCGCTTGTCGATGCCGACATGGAAGAGGCATCGGCTCGGCTGCAGGCACTGCAAACCCAACAGCAGCTTGGCATCCAGGCATTGTCGATCGCCAATCAGGCGCCCTCGTCGATCCTGGCCCTGTTCCGCTGATCCGGGCTTGATCCGCTTCCGGGGCGCCCGCGGGCGCCCCGGCCCCACACCACCCAGCCATACCGGGATCCAAGACATTGAATGCGTTGACTTCACAGTCCGAATACGGTTACGGCGCGCCCAACCTGCGCCCGGCCCGAGAACTCGAATACGACGCCTTTTCACGGGTGACGCGCATGATGCGCCAATCCCAGGCACCAGGATGCGAGACGGGCATGATCGCAGCCATTCACAAGAACAAGGAATTGTGGATGATACTGGCTGCGGACCTGGCCGACCCGGGCAACGGCCTGCCCGACGCTTTGAAGGCGCAGCTTCTGTCGCTTGCGCGGTTTTCGTTGCGTCACTCCGATCGCGTTCTCGCCGGCAACGCGACAAGCGCGGTGCTGATCGACGTCAATATCTCGATCATGAAGGGCCTGCGCGGCGAGGTAAGGGCATGAGCGGCCTTGTCCTCAAGCTGGGCCCCGGTGAGCGTGTGCTGATCAACGGCGCCGTCATCGAGAATGGCGAGAAGCGGTCGAAGATCTCGATCAAGACGCCGAACGTGAACGTGTTGCGGTTGAAGGATGCGATTCATCCCGACAATGCCAGGACACCTGTGTCGCGCGCCTGCTATATCGCGCAGCTGATGCTGTCCGGCGATGCCGCGCCGGAGGAGGGGCGGCGGCAATTGCTGGTCTCGATCGAGGCGCTGAGCCAGGTGTTCGATGATCGTGACAGCCGCCTTGTTCTTGCCGAGGCGACCGACCATGCGCTGGCCGGCGCGCCCTATCCGGCGATGCGAAAGCTGCGCGAGTTGTTGCCGCGAGAAGCGCGGCTTTTCGCGGCGCGCCCGAATTGAGGTCCCGATGACAAACGCTGCGATCAATCTGGGCATCGGCGGCATCGCGGGATGGCGCATCCTGCAACGCACCGAGGCGAGTCAGGTGCAGGCGATCGCGCAGGATCCGGTCGTTCAGCGCTCGACGGCGTATTTTCGCGAGAATACTGCTTCGGGCATCACGGCCGAGGATCTGGTCGGCAATTACCGGCTGCTCAGCGTCGCGCTGGGCGCCTTTGGTCTGGAAGACGATTTGCCGAACAAGGCCTTTCTCCGCAAGATTCTGGAATCCGATGTCGGCGACCAGACATCGCTGGTCAATCGTCTCAGCGACAAGCGCTATCTTCGGCTGGCCCAGGCGATGGGGATGGAGGAAGGAGGGAACGCTTCCGCCAATCTGGGCGAACGCATATCCGAAGCCTATCTCGAACGCGAATTCGAACGTCGCGTGGGCGAAGGTGACGAATCGCTGCGCCTGGCGCTGAATGCGCGGCGCGAACTGGAATCCATGAGGGAACGCACATCCTCCAACAACACCTTGTGGTATGAAGTCCTGGGCAACCCGCCGTTGCGCGAAGTATTCGAAAAGGCGTTCGGTTTCGGCAGCGATTACGGAAAGCTCTCGGTCGATCGACAGCTGGAGGAATTCACCAAGGCTTCAGAACGCTATCTTGGAAGCGCGGATTTCAAGGATATTGCCAGCGATGCCGGGATCGATCGCTTGGTCACATCCTACCTGGCGCGCTCGCAGATCACCACGACCTTTGCCCAGAACCGCTACAGCACCGCGCTGACGCTTCTGACATCCTGACGCCGGATTCGCCCCTTCGAAACGCGCCGCTCTTCGGCGCATTTCGCCGGTTCTTGCGAACTTGCATCGCCAAAGGCTCTGCTCTGGTCTACACGGACGCTCGGTGCGCGACAGCCCTTGGCGTCTGCAAGCCTGTCTCGCCGGCGACCGAGGCCGCCACGCGCCCTTGCACATGAGACGCGCTTGGCTATAACCCCGGACGATTTGCGCCGATCCCAGACAGCCCGGAGGCTTGCATGCCGAAAAGAACCGATATCAAGTCGATCCTGATCATCGGGGCCGGGCCCATCGTCATTGGTCAGGCCTGCGAATTCGACTATTCCGGCGCCCAGGCCTGCAAGGCGCTGCGCGAGGAAGGTTATCGCGTGATCCTGGTCAACTCCAATCCCGCCACGATCATGACCGATCCGGAAATGGCCGATGCGACCTATATCGAACCGATCACGCCGGCCGTGGTCGAAAAGATCATCGCCAAGGAACGGCCCGATGCGCTGCTGCCGACGATGGGCGGGCAGACCGGGCTGAACACCGCGCTGGCGCTGGCCGATAGCGGCGCGTTGAACCGCTACGGGGTCGAACTGATCGGCGCGCAGCGTTCGGCCATCGAAATGGCCGAGGACCGCAAGCTGTTCCGCGAGGCGATGGACCGGATCGGGCTGGAAAATCCGCGTGCCACGATCATCGCCGCCCCGAAACTGGCAAATGGCAGATACGACATCGCCGCCGGCGTCGCCCAGGCGGTCGAGGCGCTGGCGGATATCGGCCTGCCCGCGATCATCCGCCCGGCCTATACGCTGGGCGGCACGGGCGGCGGCGTGGCCTATAACCGCGACGATTATGAAGGCATCGTGCGCGCGGGGCTTGACGCCTCGCCCGTGGCACAGGTGCTGATCGACGAAAGCCTTCTGGGCTGGAAGGAATACGAGATGGAGGTGGTGCGCGACCGCGCCGACAATGCCATCATCGTCTGTTCGATCGAAAACGTCGATCCGATGGGTGTCCATACCGGCGATTCGATCACGGTGGCGCCCGCGCTGACGCTGACCGACCGCGAATATCAGCGGATGCGCAACGGTTCGATCGCGGTCCTGCGCGAGATCGGGGTCGAGACCGGCGGATCGAACGTGCAATGGGCGATCAACCCCGAGGATGGCCGGATGGTGGTGATCGAGATGAACCCGCGTGTGTCGCGGTCCTCGGCGCTGGCTTCGAAGGCGACCGGGTTTCCCATCGCCAAGATCGCCGCGAAACTGGCCGTCGGCTATACGCTGGACGAACTGGACAACGACATCACCAAGGTCACGCCGGCCTCGTTCGAGCCGAGCATCGACTATGTCGTGACCAAGATCCCGCGCTTCGCCTTCGAGAAGTTCCCGGGCGCCAAGCCCGACCTGACCACCGCGATGAAATCCGTGGGCGAGGTCATGGCCATCGGGCGCAGCTTTCACGAATCGCTGCAAAAGGCCTTGGCCAGCATGGAAAACGGCCTGACCGGCCTTGACGACATCGCCATCGAGGGCGCCGCCGAACAGGGCAGGCCGGCCGTCATCGCCGCATTGTCCAGACAGACGCCGGACCGCATCCGCATCATCGCCGAGGCGATGCGTTTCGGCCTGGGCGACGACGACATCCAGCGCGTCACCAGCTTCGATCCCTGGTTCCTGTCGCGCATCCGCGAGATCGTCGATGCCGAACACCGCGTCCGCAAGAATGGCCTGCCCACCGACGCGCAAGCCCTGCGCGGCCTCAAGATGATGGGCTTCACCGATGCACGCCTCGCCACCCTGACCGGACGCGCCGAATCCGACATCCGCCGCGCCCGCGCCCAGGCCGGCATCCGCCCCGTCTTCAAGCGCATCGATACCTGCGCCGCCGAATTCGAGGCCCAGACGCCCTACATGTATTCGACCTATGAAGCCCCGGCGATGGGCGACGCGGAATGCGAATCGCGCCCGACCGGTGCCAGGAAGGTCGTCATCCTGGGCGGGGGCCCCAACCGCATCGGCCAGGGCATCGAATTCGACTATTGCTGCTGCCACGCCTGTTTCGCGCTGACCGACGCGGGCTACGAGACGATCATGGTCAACTGCAACCCGGAAACCGTCTCGACCGATTACGACACCTCGGACCGGCTCTATTTCGAACCGCTGACCCTGGAACACGTGCTCGAAATCCTGCGAATCGAGCAGGAGAACGGCACCCTGCACGGCGTCATCGTCCAGTTCGGCGGCCAGACGCCGCTGAAACTGGCCCATGCGCTGGCGGCCGAGGGCATCCCGATCCTGGGCACCACCCCCGACGCCATCGACCTGGCCGAGGATCGCGAACGCTTCCAGGACCTGCTGAACCGGCTCGACCTGCGCCAGCCGATCAACGGCATCGCCAGCAGCGATGCCCAGGCCATCGCCATCGCCGAACGGATCGGCTTTCCGCTGGTCATCCGCCCCTCCTACGTGCTGGGCGGCCGCGCGATGGAGATCGTGCGCGACATGGACCACCTGAAACGCTACATCACCGAGGCGGTGACCGTTTCGGGCCGGAACCCCGTGCTTCTGGACAGCTACCTTTCCGGCGCGATCGAGGTGGATGTGGACGCCCTCAGCGACGGCGAAACCGTGCACGTCGCCGGCATCATGGAACATATCGAGGAAGCGGGCGTCCATTCCGGCGACAGCGCCTGTTCGTTGCCCCCCCACACGCTGGACGCGGCCACCATCGCGGAACTGAAACGCCAGACCACCGCGATGGCGCGGGCGCTGCGCGTCGTCGGCCTGATGAACGTGCAATTCGCGATCAAGGACGGCGAGATTTTCGTGCTCGAGGTCAATCCCCGCGCCTCGCGCACCGTGCCCTTCGTCGCCAAGGCCACCGACAGCGCCATCGCATCCATCGCCGCCCGCCTGATGGCCGGCGAGCCGATGTCGCACTTTCCCGAACGCGCGCCCTATCCCGAAGGCGTCGGGCCGGAAGACGACCTGCCCTTTGCCGATCCGCTGACCCTGGCCGACCCGATCACGCCCTGGTTTTCGGTCAAGGAGGCCGTGCTGCCCTTCGCCCGCTTCCCCGGCGTCGATACGCTGCTGGGCCCGGAAATGCGTTCGACCGGCGAGGTGATGGGCTGGGACCGCAACTTCCCGCGCGCCTTCCTCAAGGCGCAACTGGGCGCGGGCGTCGCGCTGCCCCATGACGGCCGCGTCTTCATCTCGGTCAAGGACGCCGACAAGACCGACGCGATGGCGCAGGCCGCGCGCGATCTGGTGGCGATGGGCTTTGCGCTGACGGCGACCTCGGGCACGGCCGATTTCCTCGCCTCGCAGGGCGTGGAATCGACCCGCGTGAACAAGGTCTACGAGGGCCGCCCGAACATCGTCGACCGCCTGAAGGACGGCGAGATCGCGATGGTCCTGAACACGACCGAGGGCGTGCAGGCCATCGCCGACAGCCGCGACATCCGCTCTGTCGCGCTGTATGACAAAATCCCCTATTTCACCACGGCCGCAGGCAGCATCGCAGCGGTCGCCGCCATCCGGTCACGCGAGGAAGGGGAAGTCGGGGTGCGAAGCTTGCAGGCTTAATTTCAATACGATGGGGGGCGCGCCAGACTGTTGCGGGCGCCTTCAATGATCTTCCCAACTCGACCATTTCTTATTTTGATGTCGTGATCATAACAGCAATAGAGTAGCCATACCCTTTGCCACAATTCGGAATCAGGCTCGAGCCACTCCACTGAAAGGCCAAGCGCTTCAGCTTCGGAGTAATCAATGACTGCTCCATGGGAGTTGTACGTGTCCGATGAGGATATCTTGTTGATAACCTCGTCGAGCGTTTCAGAACTACTTCCCTTTAACATTCCCTCCGAAAGCAATTTTTTTGCTAGCTGACGCATTCTTATAACGGCAGATTTTGCAAGTTCCCGAATGACTGGTCGCTGCGACTCGTCTTCGGATATGTACTGACACGGGACCGGGCCGAGATCCGGAAGAACAAATTGGGGGTCGATAGGCCCAAGTTCGGAGTTGATCCCGAGAAAAATCCTCTGCGATGATATCGCGATTACTGTTCCGCCGGATTTCGCCAAATTGGGTACAATTACCCTATAGTCAAGCTTCCTTTGCCGCAGAATTGTCACGAATTTTTCTACAGCATCGACGCTGCCGCCGGGCGTATTGATTATAAGATCAATTTCATTTCCATCGATACCGTCAATGACCTCAGAAACATCTTCGGGATCGGAGTGGTTAATCCCTTCGGTTGGGTGCGCGAAATATACAATAATTTCACGGCCCGTCATCTCTTCGATATCTGAAATGAGGAGCTGCCGAAGGTATCTGTCCTTTTCTTTCGCCCAAAACTTAGAAGATTGCGACGGGTGCGCAATTGTCCTCGGGAACTGCCCGGTCAGCTTCGTTCTTCGCTCGTTCATCTTTTGGGACATGGAAAAAACCTGTGTTCTCGGCCTCGAAAAGGAATGATGATTCCAAAGCCAAGTCATACTCACCAGGCCAGCCAAATCTGTGATTTGGCTCTGTAGGAGAAGACGACTTCTTCGTGCGGTGTGGCTTTGGCTGAATATACATAAGAGATCCTCAGAAATGAGGCTGCCGTCGAGGTTGAGCGGCTTCGCCTGTTGTCGTCGCGCGCAGTCGTGTCCTGGCTGCATGACAGCTAACGCAAGAATCGCCCATGTCGGTTCTGCGGTCAACGAAAAAAGCTGGCATCATCCGCCGGTTGTTGGGCAAATTTTAGCTGCTTCACTGTACTGAGTATCCGTCATTCACAACCGCGGTTTCCTCATCATCTTCCTTCGCCGCGCCAACTTGCCCGCCGCGGACATGTCTGCCTGGGCGTCCCGAGCAGACTAGCGAGCGTAGGGTAGGGTTCCACCCTACCGAACCGAAGAGTGCTATTGTGGAAACCGCATATCACATCCCGTTCCGCGCCTTCCTCTCCTCGAACAACGCCTTCCGCCCTATCTTCGACTTGATCCGCTGCTCGGGCATCGGCACCGCCTCGATCCGGGCCCAGTTGGCGGGGACCGGGGCCACGCCGCACAGATCGTCCTCGTCATGCTGGATGTCGCCGAATTCGGGGCGCCGGCCGTCCAGCATCCGATCCTCGCGCCGCGCCAGGTAATCCATCGTCTCGCCGCCCTGGATCAGGCCGGCCAGCCGCGCATGCATCCAGACCGACATCAGGTGGTTCACCCGCACCTGCCAGTCCGGTCCCATGCTGCGGAAGAAGGTCACCAGATCCTGGTCCAGCCGCAGCGTCACCCGCGTCTTGCGCTGGCCGGGTTTCTTCTGCGCGATCTCGTGCCATTCCTCGGGGATCCGCATCTCGCGCAGGATCGCGCTGTGCAGGTCCCATTCCAGCATCCGCATCGCGTCCGCCATGTAGTGGCGGTTCGCCCGCCTGACCTCTTCCGCCTTCGTGATCCTCTCTGCCATGCGCCCATCTCGCCCTGTCGCCGATGGGCCAGATTGGCGCGGGCGATCTTAACCATCCCTTAACCGGCCGCGCGTTGTCGGTGTACGACCGGTGACCATCCTGTGCGCGGTCGGTGCATGTCGTGTGCAAGCGCCGTGACGCCCTGTTCGGCGGCCCACAGCGCGGCCCCGGACAGCCGAAAGGCGCGGCCGTTTCCGGCCGCGCCCGCGTCATCTCACCCCGCGATCACAGGACGAAATCGCCCGCCCAGTAATCGCTGGCCGTATCGGTCCCATCGACGATCCTGACCGTCATCTCGGGCGTTGAATCGCTGTCGGTATTGACCCGCAGCCAGGTCTCTCCGCCTACGTCCTGCATCCAGATCGTGCCCGCGCCGCCACTGGTTGTGCCAGTGAAAACAAAGGCCTGGTTCCCGGCAAGGTTGACGTTGGCATCAATCGAGGACAGATCGATCTTGTCTTCCGTGGCGAAGGTGAAATTGATCCCCGCGCCCTGGAAATCCGTGATCCGGTCGTAGGTGGTGCTGACACCGAAGGGCGAATCCGAGGTGCTGTAGAAGCGGAACACATCCTCGCCGCTGCCCCCCGTCATCACGTCGCGCCCGGTGCTGCCGATCAACACGTCGTCCCCGGCGCCGCCCGACAGCGTGTCATCGCCCAACCCGCCATTCAGCAAATCGTCCCCATCCTGACCCGCCATCCAGTCATTGCCGGCATCGCCATACATGCGGTCATTTCCGCCATGCCCGCTCATCCGGTCGTTGTCGTTGCCGCCGCGCATGTAGTCGTTGCCGCTGCCGCCGCCCAGATAATCGTCGCCGTTCTGCCCATAGAGCGAGTCGTTGCCGTCACGGCCCGAGATCCGATCATCGCCGTTCCCGCCCTGCATGACGTTTCGATCATTGGTCCCCAGCAGCGTGTCGTCGCCACTGCCCGCGCGCAGATTCTCGAACTGGATGAAGCTTTCGCCGGCATAGTTGGTCGCACCCGAGGCCAGGTCGACGCGGTAGTCGCCGCTGAAACTGGTCGTGTCCAGCATATCGGTTCCTGCGCCGCCGCGCAGCGTCTCGGGCGTGCCCAGTCCGGCATAGACGATATCGTTGCCGCCCTGGCCGTCATAGACGCCTTGGCCGCTGGAACGGATGACATCATTTCCGGCGCCGCCATAGATCGTGTCGCGACCGCCACCGCCGAC
>CERQ01066303.1_pt1 | contig 29007 bp, 28 predicted proteins | sample 530711 | NCBI WGS metagenome assembly CERQ01 (sample SAMEA2620882, study PRJEB7988) | marine metagenome | biome: marine biome (ENVO:00000447); feature: mesopelagic zone (ENVO:00000213); material: "saline water (ENVO:00002010), including plankton (ENVO:xxxxxxxx)" | depth 850 m | reverse complement strand
ATATCCATAAATTTTTAAGATTATTTCGGAAATACTTGGCATTAACGCATCTTCAAATCATCAAATTCTCATCAAGATATTTATTATTTTAATTCTAATAGCAAAGCAGTCTAAGCTCCAACTTCTAACTTAAAATCTGTCAAAAACCCCTTCAATCGTATCGTAAATCTTCTGCATTTCTTTATCTGAAGTGATATAAGGTGCGGTGATATAAATGGTATTTCCAAGGGGACGCAGATAAACGCCATTTTCCATAAAATATTCAAAAAGTTGATTTCTCACATTGCCATAACGTTCCATTTCTACATCAAGATCGAATGCAAAGATGATCCCCAAATGCCTAATATTAGTCACCTTTGGATGCTCTTTTATTTTAGCAGCAAAAATCTGATGTAGATTTTCAATCCGTTTAATATTATTCTGCATCTCTGGAGAGACCAACAATTCAACTCCGGCTAAAGCAGCAGCACAAGCTAAAGGGTTTGCACTATAAGTATGCCCATGAAACAATCCTTTTGCAATATCTTCAGAATAAAAAGCATTATAGATTTTTTGTGTACAGCTGGTTAACCCCATAGGTAACAAACCTGCCGTAAGCGCTTTAGACATGCAAACAATATCAGGCTTGATTTCGATATAATCTGAAGCAAAATATTTTCCTGTCTTTCCAAAACCCGTCATCACCTCATCAGCAACACATACAATATCATTTTCTTTACAAACTTTCAGGATTTGATTTAGCCCATCTGCATCATGAATTTTCATTGCTGCCGCTCCCTGAACTAGAGGTTCATAAATAAATCCTGCGATATTATTTTCTTTAATGAGTTGTTTTAGCAGCTCTAAAACTTCTGCATTATTCTCTCCTTTGGGGACTGGAATGCGTTTCACGGCAATAAAATGGTCCTGGAAAGCACCATTATAAACCGATAGTCCAGAAACAGACATCGCTCCAAAAGTATCGCCATGGAAACCTTCTTCAAAAGCCAGCATCACTTTACGATCATTCCCTAGATTATGATGATATTGCAAGGCCATTTTAATACCGATCTCGGTTGCTGTAGAGCCATTGTCATTAAAGAACATTTTTTGCTGGCCCTCAGGTAAAATCTTTATCAAAGCTTCAGAAAGTTCGACCGCCGGCAGATGCGTAAATCCGCTAAATACCACCTGATCCAAATTCTTCATTTGCATGGCCACGCGATCTGTAATGAAATCGTTGCAATGGCCATAAACACAAGTATACCAGGACGAAATTCCGTCGATATATTCCTTCCCATTTTCATCGTATAACCGGGCTCCTTTGGCTTTTGTAATCCCTAAAGCATCACCGGCAATTTTATGTTGGGTAAGCGGATGCCAAAGGTGCTTTTTATCTCGTTCAGCTAAATTTAACTTATCTTCCATCATTTACTTGTTCAGTTTCTCCCGAAATTTATCTGCATATTTTTTAATAATTTCAGCCGTAAACCCTTTCTCTTCTTCTACCCGGCCAATTACCGGCACTCCACTCATTTTATGGATAATATCTTCAGTGGTTTTATTTTCATTTCCACTGTAAATAATTCCGAAGCAATCTAACCCGCGACTAAACAATGCCTCTAAACTTAACAAGGTATGATTAATACTTCCCAGATAATGGCGTGATACCAAAATCACTTTATCGGTAGGTTGGATTAAATCGGCTATCGTCTGGGTTTCATTAAGGGGGACCAATAAACCACCGGCACCTTCTATCACCAAATTATTGTCGGTATTCGGACGAATTATATTTTTTGAATTAACTTCTACCCCATCGATTTCTGCTGCGGCATGCGGACTCATGGGTGTTTTAAGGGCAAAGGCATTGGGATGAAATTTAGTTTTTTCGTTACTGATTAAATCCTGAATTTTATGCGTATCTGAATATGCCAAATCCCCTGCCTGTATAGGTTTCCAGTAATCAGCTTCCAAAGCTTCAGTCACTATTGCCGAAATCATTGTTTTCCCGACTTCAGTACCTATACCGGTGATAAAATAAGATTCTTTCATTTCAAATTAAATTTCTTTTAGGGCATTCCTTAAAATACCTACAAGTGATTTTATTTCTTCTTTAGAATTGAAACTATGCAGGCAAAAACGAAGTCTTTCTTTTCCTTTTGGAACAGTAGGCGAAAGAATAGGTTTTACCAGATAGTTATATTCCTGAAATTTTGAAGCTATTTTTTTTACATTTTCGTTCCCAGGAATAATCGCACATTGGATAGCCGATTCACTTTCGATAAAATAATGATCAATTTTAGCTGATTTTAATTCGCTTTTAAAACATCTAATATTAGCTTTTAGTATCTCTAAAGCCGAATTTCCCTTCTCTAATTCCTGAAAAACGGCTAAAACCGTAGCTACAGCATGTGGTGGCAAGCCGGTAGTGTATACAAAACTGCGCGCATAGTTAAAAAGATAAGTTTTAAGGTTTTTACTACCAAAAATCACGGCGCCATGGGCGCCAATAGCTTTTCCAAAGGTATGGATCCTGGCAAAAATCTTATCTTGAAGCCGTAATTGGGTAACCAAACCCTGCCCGTGATCACCAAAAACCCCAGTACTATGTGCCTCATCCACTATGAGATAGAAATTATTTTCGTTGCATAAACTAGCTAATTGAAGTAAAGGGGCTAGATCGCCATCCATCGAAAAAACCGCTTCAGTTACGACATAAATCGAAGAATCTTCTTTAAAATCATGTCTTGACACTTTATCCTGTAGATCATCAATATCGTTATGCTTAAATTTATAAGCTTTAGCAGTGCTCATCGAAATGCCATCACGAATACTAGCATGAATCAATTCATCAAAAAAAATAAGATCTCCTTTTTGTGGCACAGAGGAGAAGAAACCAATATTGGCATCGTAACCCGAATTAAACATTAATGCAGCTTCAGTTTGATGAAATACTGCTAAAAAGTCTTCTGTAATTTGATATAATTGATGATTCCCGGAAATAAGTCGGCTACCGGTAGCTCCATTTTGCTTCAGATTATAGGTTTCGCAAAGTTTCTGAGCTTTAGAAAAGATAGCATGAGAACTGGCAAATCCCAGATAATCATTAGAGTAAAAATCAACATCTTCCCCAGCAATTTTTAATTCTCTAAGCGAATTATTCTGCACTCTTTTGTCTAGGCTTTTTATAAGCTTGGAAGGAAATCTTTTCATGTAGGCAAAATTACAAGTTTACCTGAATTTGCCCTTACAGATTGACGAAAATCGAGTTTTAAAGAGAAGGCTTATAACTTTAAAACTTATCAAAGTCTAAGTAAAACTATTACATTTTGGTGTGATCTATATTATCTTCTGGAGTATCGTCGATCTCGCTTTTTAAAACATGGGAATTTCTTTGATACTTTCCTTTAAGATCATCCATTTGTGATTTATCCCAAAGTTTATTGCCTATAAAATAAGAGGCACGCCCAATTAAATGCGCACCCACAGGAGCGGTTAAAAATAAGAATAGTACAATTACAAAAGTTCTGGAAGTTGTACTAAGATCGTAAAAATAAAAAGCCACACCACCCAACAATAAACCTACACCAAGTGTAGCTGCTTTGGTATTTACGGATATTCTTAAATAGGTGTCTGGCATCCGTATTAGACCTACCGCCGCTAATAAAACGAATAATGTTCCTAGTGTAATTACAATGCCTATAAATATATTCATTTCTTTTTGCTTCTTCGTTCTAAATAATAACTAAGGGCTACGGTGCTTAAAAATGCAATAAGCGCCAAAATCATCCCGGTATCCAGTAAAGTAGAACTCCCAGAAGTAATGGTATAAACACCAATAATACCAATTCCGGTAGTGATTAAAAGGTCCAGTGCAACAATCCTATCTGCAATGCTGGGACCTCTAAAGAACCTTACTAAAATAAGAATTACTGAAAAGGCCAGGATCGGCAATATTACTATTCTACAATATTCAGCTAAAGTCATTATTTTAAAATCTCTAAAATTCGTTTTTCAAAACCGTTTTTGATTCCGGCAATGAATTTCTCTTTATCTTTTATGTACATAGCATGTACATAAAGCACCTTCTTATCATTGGAAACATCTAAACTTAATGTCCCGGGAGTTAAGGTAATCATATTTGCCAAAAGTGTTATCCCTACATCACTTTGCACGGTTAACGGAACTTTTACAATACCCGGCGTCATATTAAGTTTTGGTGTCATCACTTCCCAGGCCACCTCTAAATTGGCTTTTACCAGTTCTTTTAGAAAAAACAATACAAAAAAGATAAGCTTTGGAACGATGGTAAAATACTTGGCTTTACCTGAACCTCTAGTGATTACCATTAAAATGATATAACTTACTATAAAGCCAAACAAATAGTTAGCAAAATGGAAATCACCGGTGAGTACTACCCACACAAATGTTAGAAGAATATTAGATAAAAACCTGTTTTTCATTGTTTCCCTCTTAACTATTGTTTAAAACCGTATCAATATACTGCTGACTATTCATTAGCTCATTTGCAATCCTGGAAGATAACACCTGAATATGCTCTGCCCCAAAACCGATATATAGTGATATTAAACTTAAAAATACAATAGGAAGAATAAATTCTGTTTTCCTTGCTTTACTAATATCACTAAAATACTCAAATTTAGGCTTTTCTGGAATCTCTTTTGCATCTTTCCAAAACACCTCTGCCCATAATTTTGCAATAATCACAAGGGTGATAAAACTGGCAAAGACAATAGCTGCCACCGTCCAGTAGTTCTGGGTTTTAAAACCTTCACCTATTAATGATATTTTAGGCCAGAAACCAGATAATGGCGGGATTCCTACCAAAGAAAATAACGGAATAAAAATCAACAAACTCAGCTTAGGGTAATTAGCATAAAAACCACCTAAAGCTCTCATACTGTTTGATGATTTTATTTTAAATATAAGTCCGCTTACCATAAACAGATTCGTTTTCACCATAATATCATGGATCAGGTAGAAAATGACTCCACTTATGGCGATTTCGGTAAACATGCCTAACCCCGCAATCATATAACCAATATGACAAATAATTAAATAGGAAAATACCTTACGAACATTATTCTGCACTAATGCACCTACCCCACCGCTAAAAATGGTTAGTATGGCCAGGACTAATAAAATATCGCCAAGAAAGACATCCCCCACAAAAATTAAGGTAAATACGCGTATTAAAGCATATACCCCAACCTTGGTTAATAAGCCTCCAAAAATAGCTGAAACCGCTGCGGGAGGTGTATGATAAGATGCAGGCAACCAGAAATACAATGGAAATATCGAAGCTTTGGTACCAAAACCAATTAAAAATAAAATGGCTGCAACTTCTACAAGTCCGCGATTTTCTACCGCGGCTACTTTACCGGCAAGATCGGCCATATTTAAAGAGCCGGTTAAACCATAAAGAACTGCGATTGCTGTTAGGAAAATGGTTGAAGCTAAAATATTAAGTGTAAAATATTTTACGGCTCCTTCCAACTGTGCTTTCTCACCACCAATGGTGATTAACACAAAGGAGCTGATAATGATAATTTCAAACCAAACATACAAATTGAATAAATCCCCGGTTAAAAAGGCCCCGGTTAACCCCAACAGTAAAAAATGAAATATTGGGAAATACCCAAATCGCAATCGATCTTTTATTACTGAACCTGCAGAAAATATTGAAACCGCCAACCCAGAAAGAGCCGTTAAAAGTACCAGGGTAACCGCCAGAGTATCGGCCACAAAAACAATCCCAAAAGGTGCATCCCAGTTACCGGCATTCACTTTCTGAGTTCCGTTTTCCCAAACGTAATAAAAAACATAACTTGAAAGTATTACAGCAATAATACTCCCGGTAATGCTTATCACTTTTTGGGCATTAATCTTATTCCAAAAAAACATCAGAACAATGCTTAGGAATAATTGAAATAATAATGGATATATGATTAATTGTTGCATCATGAATCTTCGTCGGTTGCGTTCATTTCGTCCAGATCATCTGTCCTTACCACCTTATGTGCTCTTTTTACCAGAATAATAGCAAAAGACTGTAATCCAAAACTAATTACAATAGCTGTTAATATAAGGGCCTGCGGAACAGGATCTGCATAAGCTTCCAAAAACACTTTAGAATTTTCAGGAATAATAGGCGGCAAACCTTTAGTAATTCTTCCTAACAGAAAGATTAAAAGGTTGGCACCGTTTCCTAATAGAATTATTCCGATAATAAGTTTTACAAAACTACGTCTTAAAATCATATAAATTCCAGACGCATAAAGTAAGCCTACTAAAATAGCTAATAATATCTCCATAATTAAGGCGCTTCAGAAATTGTAAAAATGATCGTTAGCGTTACCCCCACTACAACAAGATAAACCCCCATATCAAAAAACAATGCAGAACCAATACTTCCTAAAACAGGAACATGACCATGGTACCAAAGACCGGTCATAAATGGTTCTCCGGCAAAAATTATCGGGGAAAGACCGCTAAAAAACGACAAGGCCAATCCTACAGGCATTAAAAAGCCGGGATGAAATCTTAATAGGGATTTTGTATTTTTTAATCCTTTTGCAAAAGAATGCAACACAAAGGCAATTGCTGCTATTAATCCACCAACAAACCCACCTCCCGGGAGGTAGTGCCCTCTTAAAAGAATAAAAATGGAGAACAGTAATAATACCGGTAAAAGGTAATTAGATGCTGTTCTTAATATTATGGTTTTCATAAACTCTTAATTACTGAACTCTATCTGTTCTTTTTAATCTTAATTTCAACAATCCAAATACTCCGATGGCCGCAATGGTTAATACTGAAATTTCTATCATAGTATCCGCTCCCCTGAAATCTACCAAAATAACATTTACTACGTTTTTACCATGTGCCATGATATACGAATTTTTAGCATAAAAATCGCCAATTTCTGTATTTACAGGTTCAGAGAGCACTTCTAAAGCCAATACAGCAATCATCCCTCCAAAAAGCAGGGATAAAATACCATCTCGAATGCGCATCTTATGGTCCTGTATTTTAAGATATCTTGGTAAACGGTACAGCACCAGCACAAAGAGAATCACCGTTAAAGTATCTATAGAAAACTGTGTCATCGCTAAATCCGGCGCGCTATAAAACACAAATACAAGGCAAATAGTTAAACCTACAACCCCCATAGCTACAACTGCCGATAAACGACTGCTAGTAAAAACAGTAAATAATATTGCAATACACATGATAATAAAAACAACCAACTCATAAAAGCTAACAGTAGACAACATGGAAGAATCTATATCAAATTTTGTATTGCCTATCATGGTATACCCTACCATCCCGATAAGGAAAAAGATAATAATAAATACATAATTTCTTAAATAGCCGTTCTGAAATACGCGGGTCCAAAAAGAAGAAAGATGGGTAAAGCCGGTATTGAATTTCCCCATAAGGCTTTTAGGACTTGCAAACTCCAGTTTCCCTATAGCTGTTTCTAACTTTGCCGAAGGCTTTATTACAAAATAAAGTATAGTACCTACTGTAATGGTTACCAAACTTAATATAAATACGGTATTAAATCCATGCCATAAGGCTAAATGAATTTCTCCAGATTCCCCTCCTAAAGCAGCGACTACGGGTTTGATTAAAGAGCCTTCGATAATAAAAGGCATTATTCCAAAAACCAAACTCAAAACAGCTAATATAACAGGCGGTACCCACATCAATGCACCGGGCATTTTAGTATCTTTTAAATGATCTGGCAATTTACCCTGAAATGGCTTTATCCCGGCTACGAAACCTGCCCAAAGCAATAACATTTTTGTAATCACAATACCTACCAGCAGTATTGTGGCAATAATAGGGGCATGCATAGTTGCTTCGTAAGTAAGTTCTTTACCTAAGAAACCTATAGTAGGAGGAATCCCAGCACTGGATATTGCGGCAATAATTGCAGCAATTCCTACCGGCATCAAAACTTTACGTAAACCAGAAAGCACGGTTACATCACGTGTTCCTGTTTGATGATCGATAATTCCGGTGGTTAGGAATAAGGTTGCTTTATACAAAGCATGAACTATAATAAACACGGCCGCAGCTGTAAAAGATGCTGTTGTTCCCATACCTATCAGGAACATTAAAATTCCTAAAGCCGATATCGTTGAATATGCCAGTACGCCTTTAAGGTCTGTCCTGAACAGCGAATGTACCGCTGAATAAAGCATGGTCACACCTCCAACGATGATCAATGTGGTATTCCATATTTCCTCACCGCCAAGAACCGGTGTAAAACGCATAACCAAATAAATTCCTGCTTTTACCATGGTTGCAGAGTGCAAATAGGTAGAAACCGGCGTTGGTGCTTTCATAGCTCCGGGCAACCAAAAATGAAACGGGAATTGCGCCGATTTAGTAAAAGCAGCTCCAAATAATAAGATCACAGCAAGGGAATAATATTCATTCCCTTTTATTAATTCAGGAGACATATTTAGCATTTCTGCAATACTAAAAGTCCCCGTTATATTTCCTAAAACAATCACTCCAGCTAATAAAAACATTCCACCCAAACCAGTGATCCCCAGTGCGACTAATGCTGATTTTCTGGAAGCTTCCTGAGTGTTATTAAAACCTATTAAAAAGAACGAACTAATACTTGTAAGTTCCCAAAATATGAATAAACTAATCACATTATCAGAAAGCACCAAACCAAGCATTGCCGCCATAAATACACTTAAATAACCATAAAAGCGATCTAAATATTTATGATGATGTAAATAAGCCGAGGTATAAGCAAAAACCAGGAATCCAATCCCGGTAATCATAAGGCAAAATAACAATGAAAGTCCATCTAAAGTAAAACCAAGATTAACGCCAAAAGAAGGTACCCAGTTATAGCTTTCCCTTATTATATTTCCTCCCATAACTTCTGGAATAAACTGAAGAAAATATACAAAGAGTCCCAAAGGGATTAGGGAAGATAAAACAGCATACTTCCCTTTAAAAAACTTTCCTGCGAAAACTAAAAGTATTGCAAATAAAAATCCTAAAAGTATTGCTGATATCATAATTGGTTAAAAATCCGTTCCTCGCAAATATAATAGTTATTATTTAAGTTTTATGCGAATTATAAGCGTTAAATATAAGGAGTTCTACTGACTTTGCAATTTCTTAATGTTTCAAAGTGAGATATAGTAGTTTAGAAAACTTCTTAATAAGAAATGAAGAAAAATTCAATATAAAAGTTATCGAATAACAATAATTATTTATAATATTGTTATTATTAAACGATAATTATTTTCTCAATGAACCACCAATTCTTCTAAAAACGATTCTTGATATTTGCTTTATTTTTTCGGCTTTTTCCCTAATTGCGTTTTATTAGGACTGATAACCGATCTTTTAGCAGGCTCTGATATATCTTTTATTTCTACAGAAAAAATTCCCGAAAATATGAACGAATTCGCTTTATGGGGACTTATTATTCTAGAGCTCATTAAAACCGGCGCTTACATTTATGGCCTCTACGTGCTACGCAAATTAATTAGAAGCTTCTTCAGAAATAAGCTGTATACAAAATTGCAGATAGCATCTTTAAATCTTAGCGGAAGGTTAATTTGTTTATCTGTAATTCTTGGAGCAGTTTCTGAATTTCTAAAAAAGATGATACTAGATAATCGTATCACCTTAAATTTTGGGATGGAATTTTCTTTTAGTTCTTTTTGGATTATTCTTGCCTTTGGCATCTTTCTAATTTTTCTTGCCAAAGTATTCCAAAACGCGAGACAGCTTAAAAAGGAAAATGAACTTACAATCTAAGCAATGGCGATAATCATTAATCTCGACAAAATTCTGGAGCGCGAAGACATGAGGAGCAATGAACTTGCCAAAAAAATTGGAATTACTACAGCTAATCTTTCCATTCTCAAAACAGGTAAAGCCAAAGCTATACGATTTTCAACCTTAGAAGCGATTTGCGAAATATTGAATTGCCAGCCAGGAGACATTCTTGAGTATCAGGATGAAAAATAATTAATTACCTTTAACACTAAAATATACCTCATGCGTTTACTCTTCATTTTTCTATTCGTTTGTACGATTAGTTTTGCTCAGCAAAATAAATATCAAATCTCCTTTGAAAATGCTGTTCATCATGAAGCTAAAATCAACATCCAGTTTCCAGGAATAAAGACAGATACTTTCACTGTAAGGATGAGCAGATCTTCACCTGGGCGTTATGCGATTCACGAATTTGCTAAAAATGTTTATGGATTTAAAGCTACAGATAGTAAAGGAAAAGAACTAAAAGTCACACGACCAAACCCATATGCCTGGGCAGTAACCGGCCATGATGGAATTGTAAATATTGAATATATATTATTTGCCAATCGCGGTGACGGAACCTACTCCCAAATAGACCCAACACATGCGCATTTAAACATGCCCGCAACTTTTATGTTTGCTGAAGATTTACAGGAGAGACCTATAGAAATCACTTACAATACTGAAGCTATGCCCAACTGGAAAGTCGCCACTCAGTTAAAACATATTGAAGGAAACACCTTCAGCGCTCCAAATCTTCAGTATTTTATGGATAGCCCTACCGAGATTAGTAATTTTAGAATAAAAAGTTTTGAAATTGACGGTAAGAATGTACGCTTCGTTTTACATGATCCCAGCAGTGACGAGCTATTCAATGAATATTTCGAAAGAGTAAAAAAAATCGTCGAACAGGAAATGAAAGTATATGGTGAATTACCCGATTTTGATTATGGGGAGTATACTTTTTTGGCCTGTTACATCCCAAACGTTTCTGGCGATGGCATGGAACATCGTAATAGCACCATCTTAACTGATGTTGAGACTTTAGCCAATGGTGGAATGAAAGGTAATATCGGCACAGTTTCCCACGAATTTTTTCATGCCTGGAATGTAGAGCGCATACGTCCCCAATCATTAGAACCTTTCGATTTCACTGAAGCTAATATGAGTGGTGCGCTTTGGTTTGCGGAAGGATTTACAAGTTATTATACGAATCTTATCCTATGCCGAGCAGGAATTATCTCTGAAAATGATTATATCGATGGCTTAAATGGTAGTTTTAACTATGTTTGGAACTCTCCGGCGTTACAATATTTCAATCCAATTGAAATGAGTTATCAGGCGCCTTTTGTTGATGCCGCGACTTCCCTGGATCCCGTAAATCGAGAAAATACCTTTATTTCATATTATTCCTACGGTAGTGTTTTAGGCTTAGCTTTAGATCTGCATTTGCGAGATAAGGGTCTAAACCTTGATGATTTTATGAAGCTGGTTTGGCACTCTTATGGAAAACCTGAAGTACCATACGAGATTAAAGATATCGAAAACTTGTTAAAGCAATATGCCGGGGAAGACATTGCGAAAAATTTCTTTAACAAGTATATCTACAACAGCAATATGCCGGATTACAAGCAGCTTTTCGCAAATGTGGGAGTTGATTTATCAAGAAAGGCCAATGAGTCATTTTTAGATATTTCCGTAGAAAATTCTGAAAACGGACTGGTGATGACCAATAACCCTAAAATAGGAGCTCCCTCTTATAAAGCTGGCCTGGATAAAGGCGCTAACATTATTTCAATCAATACAATACCGGTAACAAGTGTAGAAGAATTTAATGAAATCACTTCAGAATTAAAACCTGGGCAAAAAATCAGCCTAAAATTCAGCAATTATGGTGAAGAAAAAACTGTTGAAGTTGGTGTGGATAAAAATCCATCTTACCAGATAAATATAGATCCTAAACCAAAGAAAAAAGCACTTAAAAATCGCGAAAATTGGCTTTCAGCAAAGTAAACTACCGTAAAGCGTTTAATCTTTATTATCAAGTAAAGTGGAGCTCATGGTTTACGGTTGGTGGTGTACCAATTTATATTTGAGCAGCCGTCAACTAAAATAAAAAAGCCTGTTGCGAAAACGACAGGCTTTTTTTATAATATTTCAGAATTAAGTTAGTCGGCTAAAATGATCGCTTTATTATCTTTCATTTCGAGCACACCTCCCTTAATAGGATAAAACAATTCTTTTCCTTCCTGTCTAAAATCTGAAGATAACTTTGAAGTTACATCAGTACTTGAAGTCGTTAGATTAATCTTCACCGTCCCGCTTGTTAAAGTAGAGACAATTGGTGCATGATTATTCAGCATCTGGAACTCACCTTCAATCCCAGGAACTTTAACCGCATCAATCTCGGCCTGAAAAACAACTGCTTCCGGAGTTACAATTTCTAAATACATAGTTATTAGTATTGCGTACTGATTATGGAGTAGTTAGTTATAACTTTTCATTATAACTAGCTATTCGATTTCACTACTATTTTATGATTCAGCTAGCATTTTCTCTCCAGCTTCAATAGCTTCTTCGATAGTTCCTTTAAGGTTAAAAGCTGCTTCAGGAAGATGATCTAACTCACCATCCATAATCATATTAAATCCTTTGATTGTGTCTTTAATATCTACCAACACCCCTTTAAGACCCGTAAACTGTTCTGCTACGTGGAATGGCTGAGAAAGGAAACGTTGTACACGTCTTGCACGTGATACCGCAAGTTTATCTTCTTCAGAAAGTTCTTCCATACCAAGAATCGCAATAATATCCTGTAATTCTTTGTAACGTTGTAATAACTCTTTTACGCGTTGCGCACAATCATAATGTTCTTTTCCTAAAATATCTGGAGTAAGAATTCTCGAAGTCGAATCTAAAGGATCTACTGCCGGATAAATACCTAACTCGGCAATCTTACGAGAAAGTACAGTTGTTGCATCCAGGTGAGCAAAAGTTGTTGCCGGAGCTGGATCGGTAAGGTCATCTGCAGGTACATAAACCGCCTGTACAGATGTAATCGAACCTTTTTTAGTTGAGGTAATTCTTTCCTGCATGGCTCCCATCTCTGTTGCCAAAGTTGGCTGATAACCTACCGCTGAAGGCATACGACCAAGAAGTGCCGAAACCTCTGAACCTGCCTGAGTAAAACGGAAAATATTATCTACGAAAAATAGTACATCTTTACCTTGAGCTTCCCCCGCACCATCACGGAAGTATTCTGCAATAGTAAGACCAGATAAGGCTACACGCGCACGTGCTCCCGGCGGCTCATTCATCTGTCCAAATACGAAAGTAGCCTTAGAACCTTTCATCACTTCCTTATCTACTTTTTTAAGATCCCATCCACCATTTTCCATAGAGTGCATAAAATCATCACCGTATTTAATAATACCAGATTCAAGCATCTCTCTAAGAAGGTCGTTACCTTCACGAGTACGCTCACCTACACCGGCAAATACAGAAAGACCACCGTGGCCTTTTGCAATATTGTTAATTAATTCCTGAATAAGTACTGTTTTACCTACCCCGGCACCACCAAACAATCCAATCTTACCACCTTTTGCATAAGGCTCGATAAGATCGATTACTTTAATCCCGGTAAATAAAACTTCAGTAGAAACAGATAGGTCTTCAAATTTTGGAGCTTCACGGTGAATTGGCAATCCAGCCTCACCAGCCTTTGGTAAATTCCCTAAACCATCAATAGCATCCCCAACTACGTTAAATAGACGCCCGTATATATCATTTCCAATTGGCATTTGTATAGGAGCTCCGGTAGATACAACCTCTACACCACGGCTAAGTCCATCTGTAGAATCCATAGAAATAGCTCTAACAGTATCTTCACCAATATGTGTTTGCACCTCTAATACCAAAATAGAACCATCTTTTCTGGTGATTTCCAAAGAGTCGTAAATCTTTGGCAATTCATTTTCTGAATCGAAGGAAACATCGACTACAGGGCCAATAACCTGGGCAACCTTACCTGTTACTTTAGACATTATTAATTTCTTTAATGTTTTTTATTTAAATCTATTTGCAACCTACCTCACTGATTTATAAATCTATAAATAAAAATCGGCCACAAATTTGGCTGCAAAGATAGTTTTTTCTTTATAATTTCATACTTCCAAAGAAATAACTTTTTTTAGAGCCTAAAAAGTCACTTCTTAGCAGGTAAAACCTCTTATAAAAATGAACCTGAGGGCAAGCCCCAGATTATTATTACGCTCTATACACGCTGCAATAAGAAATCATCACCTGGCATTTCCCTTATTCTACAGTTACCGATTTGGCCAGATTCCTTGGCTGATCTACATTTTTACCCAGCAGTACTGCTATATGATAAGAAAGCAACTGCAATGGTATTGTAGTTAATAAAGGCGTAAGAGCCTCGATTGTTTCAGGAATTTCGATCACATGATCTGCAAGTTCCTTAACTTCTACATCTCCTTCAGTAACTACGCTAATAATTTTGCCTTTTCTGGATTTTATCTCCTGGATATTACTCACAACCTTTTCGTAATGTCCTTTTCTAACAGCGATGACCACTACCGGCATTTCCTCATCGATCAGTGCGATTGGACCATGCTTCATTTCGGCTGCAGGATAACCTTCAGCATGGATATACGAAATTTCTTTAAGTTTTAAAGCCCCTTCAAGAGCCACAGGAAAATTATAGCCACGACCTAAGTAAATACAGTTCCTGGCGTCTTTATAAGTAGCAGCGATCTCCTTAATCACTTTATCCGATTGTAATAATTTTGCTACTTTTTTTGGAATAGCTTCCAACGCCTGTAAATGTAATCTAAAATCGGAGTTAGAAATTGTTCCTTTGTACTTCCCAAGCTTTAATGCCATTAAGGTTAATACCGTAATTTGTGTAGTAAAAGCCTTGGTAGAAGCCACACCAATTTCCGGCCCGGCATGAGTATAAGCACCTGCCATAGTCTCCCGAGAAATTGAAGATCCAACCACATTACAAACCCCAAAAACAAAAGCTCCTTTCTCCTTAGCTAACTTTATAGCCGCCATAGTATCTGCAGTTTCCCCACTTTGAGAAATAGCGATCACCACATCGTTTTCGGTAATTACAGGGTTCCTATATCTAAATTCTGAAGCGTATTCAACCTCTACAGGAATACGTGCCATGTCTTCAAAAATATATTCAGCAACTAAACCGGCATGCCAGGAAGTACCACATCCTACAATAAGAATACGATTGGCTTTTGCGATCCTATCAAGGTTATCATCTACCCCCGCCATCTTTATAATACCCTTATCAGCAAGTAAGCGACCCCGATAAGTATCACGAATAGCATTAGGCTGTTCGTAAATTTCTTTAAGCATAAAGTGATCATAACCACCTTTTTCAATCTGCTCTAAATTAAGCTGTAATTCATGAACGTAGGCATCTACTTCAGAGTCATTTAAAATTTTACGAACTTTTACCTCTTTACCTTGTCTTACTACAGCCATTTCTCCATCCTCAAGATAGATGGCATTGTTGGTGTAAGCGATAAACGGAGAAGCATCAGAGGCTATAAAGTATTCATTATCTCCAATACCTATAGCAAGGGGACTCCCTAACCTGGCTACCACTATTTCATCTGGCTTTCTTTTATCAAAAACAGCGATAGCATAGGCTCCAACTGTCTGATTTAAAGCAATTTGTACTGCTTTGCCTAATTTAACCCCTTCGTTCTTTATCACATCTTCTATAAGATTTACAAGAACCTCGGTATCGGTATCACTCTGAAAAGTGTAACCGCGTTTTTTTAATTCCTTTCGAAGGGCATCGTAATTTTCGATTATTCCGTTATGAATGATCGCCAGATTACCAGAATTTGATAAATGGGGATGTGAATTCACATCATTTGGTTCTCCATGGGTTGCCCATCGGGTATGCCCTATTCCTATAGAACCATTTGAGGTTATGGATTCCTGGACTTTTTTCTCCAGATGAACAACTTTTCCTTTGGTCTTACAAACTTTTAGAGCCTCCCCGTCATAAAGCGCTATACCAGCACTGTCATAACCACGGTACTCCAGTCGCTTTAAACCATTAATAACAACATCGTAAGCATTTCTATGCCCAATGTATCCTACTATTCCGCACATATAAGATTTGGGTTATAGGTCTGTCGCTGTATAGTATACCCTTAATTTAAGTCGTGTATCCTCGTTTGAAGCATTAGAACCATAAAAAACCACCCCTTCAGGAGTAATAGTAGAACTGGCAGGAACCATCTCTAAATTATTATCTCCAGAAAGTTCTGGTGTACTTTCCCTTACCGATACATTAGCAAGCTGCTCTATATTTGAAGTTATCACCACCCCAAGTCTTACATTCGTAGTACCATTTTCTATAAGGTTAATAACATGCTGTGTTATCCTTAAAGTGTATTTAGTTTCTCCGGTACTCTCATTTGTTTCAGGTAAAGAAGAAAAAATAGTTCTGGCATTCAGCGGATCATTTGACCTTGAATTAAGATCCCCATAATCAACTAAGACCGAATTATTATTAATATCATAAAGGTAAAGACGCTTTGGAGTAGTAGCACCGTTCATCAAATCCTTATTTATATAGAATTCGAGATTAGCTTCATTAACAATTAAATTCTCGGATTTTAAGTCTTCTAAATCTCCATCATTAAAAAGCTCAATCACTCCTATCATACCTTCACCGCCTTCAAGATAAAGATTTTCTGAATTACTACCAATATTTTCCTGCAATTCAGCAGGATATTCTCCTTCAAAGGTATTTACGATATTAGCACCAAAACGTATTCCCAGACTATCAATCGCTTTTTCAGCTATAGTTTCTCCCTCATCATTCTCTGTTTCGTCCTCATAAGAGTAATATAGCTTGATACCTGCATCACTTCTGGAAAAATCGAATAATATCATATTACCTGTATTGCCTCTAGGCTCAGCCTTAAACATCAATCCTCTAAAATAATCATAGAAATTACTCATACTGGATAGTTCGGCACTTCCCTCTTTATCCATAATTTTTTGCTGAAAATAATCCTTATTTAAATTAACCCTTAAAGCTGGAGCAGTATAAGTAGTATCTGCTTCGCCTTCATCATTTTCACCAATAAAGCGTATTCTATTTGGCGAAGGCACAAAATTTTCGTTCACATATATATTATCATCTGTAAGAAACTGCTCAAAAAGAGATTGTTGATCTGAATAATATTTTTGCGCTCTTTCAAAATCCTCTGAAGGGTCCAGATTATTTAAAAAATATCTTGATTCTCTAATACTCAATCTAAAGCCGCCACTCCCATAAATAGAATCCAACTCATATTCAGTCTCACCATCTTCAACCACTTCTGTACTAAAATAAGGCAGGTTTAGTATTACACTATCTAAAACCGCTCCTTCTGGAAACTCTGGAGAAGTGGTCCCCAATCGTACCTGAGATAAAACATTTGCTGTTTTCTGTCCAAAAACCGGATGATTATAAACCCCTAAAAGCTTCAGGTTTTGCACACTCTGACCAGAGCTAAAAGCAACATTGGTCTGAACAGATTTTAAATCTACCGTATAGGCATTAACATCATATTCCCTTAACTGTACACCTGCAGGATTCTCTATAATTTCCCCTCCAATAGTACTAAAATCTTCATCGCAAGATGCTAAAAGAAAAATAACAACAAATACTGTTGTTATTTTTAAAATCCCTTTATATAAATTCATGTAAATAAGAATTACTATTCCGCTAATATTTTTGTTGTGTAAAAATCCTGATAAGCCTGTGAGAATTCTTCTCTTGTTTTATACGGAAGTAATGGTTTATTAATTTTCTTTAGATAATCCAACAGGTTTTCTGGTAAGTCGTCACTACCAACAATAACAGCGTCTGAATTATCTGCAGCAGTTTTGGCTAAATTCACAAAACTAGGTTCCTTAAGGTGTTTAAGATCCCTTTTCTCCATACCGTCAAACAAGATTTTATCTCTCATCTCTTCATTTAACGTGCCATCAAAGTTTTCATTGTAAATAGAAGTCACAATTTTTGCATCTTTGAAAAGTGGCTCATTTCCGTAATAATGCCTTAAGTATAATGGGAGCATATAGGCTAACCAGCCATGTACGTGAATAATATCTGGAGACCAGTTTAATTTCTTAACTGTTTCAATCACACCTTTAGCAAAAAAGATGGCGCGCTCGTCATTATCGTCAAAGAGGTTTCCATCCTCATCAGATAAGGTTGCCTTTCTTTTAAAATAATCCTCATTATCAATAAAATAAACCTGCATTCTTTCTTTTGGGATAGAAGCAACTTTTATGATTAATGGCATATCTAAATCATTAATCACCATATTCATCCCAGAAAGCCTAATAACCTCATGTAGTTGGTGGCGTCGTTCATTTATATTACCAAATCTTGGCATAAAAATTCGAATTTGCCCTCCAATGTTATTCACCATTTTTGCGGCTTCAAAAGATGTGGATGATATTTCGGTTTCAGGTAAGTAAGGTATAACTTCAGACGAGACGTACAATATCCTCTTATCTTTCATATATTTTTTTCTTTAAAGTGCGGTTGCGAACAAAAAACACGCAAAATTACAAAATTTTATGCAGATTGCCAGAGATATATTAAGTTTGCACGCTGTTAATTTTAAATTACGATGCAGGTTTTTAAAGAAAAAGAACTTTTAAAGCAAAGCTTAGCTACAAAAAAGCGTACCGGTAAAACCATTGGTTTGGTACCAACTATGGGGGCTTTGCACGAAGGCCATTTACACCTTGTAAAAGAAGCCATTAAATCCTGCGATCAGGTTGTGGTAAGCATTTTTGTGAACCCCACACAATTCGATAAGCCTGAGGATCTGGAAAAATACCCCAGAAATTTGGAAAAAGATATTAATTTACTTCGAGAAGTTTCTGAAGAAATTTTTGTCTTTACCCCTAACGCTAATGAATTATATGGTGATTTCATCGTTTCTGAGCATTTTGATTTTGAAGGTCTGGATATCGTAATGGAAGGAAAACACAGGACAGGACATTTTGACGGGGTTGGCACCGTGGTTAAACTGCTCTTTAATACTGTGGAACCCGACAAAGCTTTCTTTGGCGAAAAAGATTATCAGCAATTACAAATTATTAGGAAACTTACAGAAATAGAACATCTCCCTGTAGAGATCATTGGCTGTCCTATCCTAAGAGAAGAATCGGGTCTTGCAAGGAGTAGCCGTAATGAGCGACTAAATGATTTGCAACGCGAAAAGGCTGCCTTTATCTTTGAAACCTTAAAAGAAACAAAAACGCTTTTTGGCACAAAAAGTGCAAATTATATAAATGATTGGGTCGAACAACAATTTAGAAATTATCCATTTTTAGAACTGGAATATTTCGAAATTTCCGATGCCAAAACATTAAAAAAATTAACCGAAAAAAGGGAGGGAGAGACCTATCGCGCCTTTATTGCTGCTTATGCAGGAGATATTAGGCTAATTGACAATCTTGCTCTCAATAACTAAAAATCATGCAAGTTCACGTAGTAAAATCTAAAATTCATCGTGTAAAAGTAACTGGTGCCGATCTAAATTATATTGGCAGCATCACCATCGACGAAGATTTGATGGACGCAGCCAATATCATTGAAGGTGAGAAAGTACAAATTGTTAACAACAATAATGGGGAGCGCTTAGAAACTTATGCCATACCGGGACCAAGAAACTCTGGCGAGATCACATTAAACGGTGCGGCAGCAAGAAAAGTAGCCAAAGGTGATGTACTTATCCTTATTTGTTATGCCATAATGGATTTTGAAGAAGCTAAGAGTTTTAAACCTGCCATTGTTTTCCCTAATGAAGAAAATAATTTGCTTAACTAATATTTGACTTTTTGAATACCAAGCTTAAAAAAATACTTAAAACTATTATTCCCCTTTTATTGGGGATTTTTTTAATCTGGTATAGTTACAACAGTGCAACACCGACTGAAAGAGCAGAACTTATTAGAAATATTAAAAAGGCTGATCCTTTTTGGGTAGGCCTTTCTTTGGTTTTAGGAACTCTTTCTCATCTCTCACGTGCTTACCGATGGAAGTTCATGCTGGAGCCTTTAGGCTACAAGCCTAAGTTTATAAATAGTTTTATGGCTTTAATGGCCGGATATCTGGCTAATTTAGGCATTCCAAGATCCGGGGAGTTCCTTAGGGCTGCTACGCTAAAAACCTATGAAGATATTCCTGTTGAAAAAGGATTTGGAACTATAATTTCTGAGCGACTTGCCGATTTAATTATTCTATTAAGCATTATTTCGCTTGCGGTAATTCTTCAAACCGATAACGTACTTACCTATTTTGCAGAGAATAACATTAATCCCATTTTCACAATAGGAGTTTTTGTAGTCTTAGTCATCCTAGGAACATTTAGCTTAATACTTATTAAAAAATCAAAACTTCCGCTACTTCGTAAAATTAAAGACTTTGCAAAAGGTTTGCTTGAAGGAATGCGCAGCATTTTAAAAATGCGGCAAAAATGGGCTTTTATATTTCATACCCTGTTTATCTGGATCATGTATGTAACGATGTTTTACGTAGCCACTTTTGCAATTCCTGAAACTACTAATGTAGGTTTTGGAGCCATTTTAGCCGCATTCGTGGTAGGTTCTTTTGCCATCTCGGTAACTAATGGCGGTATTGGTGTTTATCCTATTGCAATTGCTGGCGTCTTAACACTTTTTAGTATTTCCAGACAGGGTGGCGAAGCATTTGGCTGGGTTGTCTGGGCTTCCCAAACCTTCTTAAACCTTGTTCTAGGGGGACTTTCATTTATTTTCCTTCCAATCCTTAACAGAAGGAAATAATTATTTATATTGATCCTCGCTAAATAAACACCTATGATTAAAAAACTACTTTTAGCGGTAGTCATTATCTATCCGTGGATAATTTCTGCCCAAACCACCTATGAGACGATCTCTTCTGAAAAGCTTGGTACCAGCCGGGAAATTAAAATTCAGCTACCCAGAAATTACGAAGAAAACAAAGAAAAATTTTATCCCGTAATGCTAGTATTAGATGGCGATTACCTGTTTGAACCGGTTGCCGGGATGATCGATTATTACTCCTACTGGGAAGATGCTCCTGAGATGATTGTAATTGGTGTAAACCAGGGTCGTAGCCGTGAAGCCGACTCATATTATGATGAAGACCGTTATCTACCTAGCGAAAATGGTGCTGCTTTTTTTGAATTCTTGGGAATGGAATTAATGCAGAACATCGCAAACAAATATCGCGTGGCCCCTTTTCATGTAATCGTTGGCCATGATCTTACGGCTAACTTCATGAACTTTTATCTTTTAAAAGACAAACCGATTTTTGACGCCTACATCAATTTAAGTCCGGATTATGCCCCTAAAATGAATGTAAGATTAGGGGAGGTTTTTGAAAAAACCGATAAAAAAATATGGTATTACCTGGCCACGGGATCAGATGATATTCCGCAACTTCAGGAATCAATAAAAGCTTTTGACAGTCAGCTTCAAGAGGTCAATAATACACTTCTAAACTATAATTTTGATAACTTTGAAGGAGCTACCCATTACTCCCTGGTAGGAAAAGCAATTCCTTCAGCAATTGATAATATTTTTGAGATTTACAGGCCAATTTCACAAAAAGAATATCAAACAACATTACTTCAAACCAGTATAAGCCTTTCAGAATATTTACAAGATAAATACAATACGATCAACGAACTTTTTGGTCTTCAGAAACAAATTAGGCTAAATGATTTTTTGGCGATTAATCAGGCAATTGAAAAAACCAAACGTTGGGATGATTTTAAAGATCTAAGTAAAATGGCTGCAGAACATTATCCAAACACGATGCTAGCCACTTATTTTGAAGCCAGATGGGAAGAAGAAACCGGCAACCCGCAACGTGCCATGAAAACCTATCAAAAAGCCTATAGTCAAAAACCCATCTCTTTCTTAACAACAGATTATATGTTGGAAAGAGCCAATGAAATTAAAAAAGCCAACGGGTATTAATTATCTTTGTGGCTATGGCGAAGGTAAAAACAGCATATTATTGCCAAAATTGTGGCGCGCAGTATTCTAAATGGCAGGGACGTTGTAATTCTTGTGGAGACTGGAATACAATAGTTGAAGAGATTGTAGAGAAACCCGTTAAAAAAGACTGGACATCTTCCGCAAAAACCGAAGCGAAAAGAGCCGCTAAACCTTTGCGTTTAAATGAAATTGAAACTGCACCGCAATATCGCTGGAAAACCGGAAATAACGAATTAGATCGTGTTTTAGGAGGCGGACTTGTACCCGGCTCCTTAACACTTCTTGGCGGAGAACCAGGAATTGGAAAAAGCACACTATTACTTCAAATTTCATTAAGCTTTCCGTATAAGGTACTGTACGTTTCTGGAGAAGAAAGTCAGCAGCAAATCAAAATGAGAGCAGAGCGTATTGATCCAAATTCCACCAATTGCTATATTCTCACCGAAACCAAAACACAAAATATATTTAGGCAAATCGAAGAGGTTTCTCCTGAAGTAGTAATCATCGATTCGATACAAACATTGCATAGTGATTATATTGAAAGTGCTCCGGGAAGCATTTCCCAGATTCGTGAAACCACCTCTGAACTAATAAAATTTGCCAAAGAAAGTAATGTCCCTGTAATTTTGATTGGTCACATCACTAAAGAAGGGAGTATCGCAGGGCCAAAAGTTTTAGAGCACATGGTGGATACCGTACTCCAGTTTGAAGGTGATCGCAATCACGTTTACCGAATTTTGCGTTCTCACAAAAACCGATTTGGAAGCACCCATGAACTTGGAATTTATGAAATGCAAGGCAGCGGTTTGCGAGAAGTGAATAATCCTTCAGAAATATTAATCAGCAAAAATGACGAAGACCTAAGCGGCACCGCTATTGCCAGTACTTTAGAAGGGATGCGCCCACTAATGATCGAAATTCAGGCTTTGGTAAGCACCGCCGTATATGGAACTCCGCAACGATCTACTACGGGCTATAATGCCAAGCGATTAAATATGCTTTTAGCTGTTTTAGAGAAACGAGCGGGTTTTAAATTGGGTGCAAAAGATGTGTTCCTTAATATCACTGGCGGAATTAGTGTAGATGACCCTGCGATCGATCTTGCCGTTGTTGCCGCCATTTTGTCCTCCAACGAAGATATTTCGATAGAAAAGGACAGTTGCTTTGCCGCTGAAGTGGGTCTTGCCGGAGAAATTAGACCGGTAACCCGTGTAGACCAGCGAATTTTAGAAGCCGAAAAACTAGGGTTTGCCAGAATCATGATTTCCAAACAAAGTAAACTGCCAAAAGCTTCGTATAACATCCAGGTGATTAAAGTTTCCAAAATTGAAGATGTGGTGAGTCAGCTTTTTGCATAATTATGGCATAATTGCTGCTTTTAAAGATACACAATACGTAGCGAGTAATGCTGAAATTCTTAAACAGTAACACCCCAACTTTTTCTTAATCTCGAATATCGAGGAAAAAAATGAGAATTTGAATTTAAAGAAGAGCATATATTACCTCATTATAGCATTAATTTGCACCTCCTGTTCCCGCTTAAACAAAGCGACCGATTTTATTACAAATCCCAGTGCTAAAGAAATTTATAAACGGGATTACAATATATCAGATCAATTATTCTCGCTGTGGGAAGGACAAATTAAAATTGGTTTGCAGGATAGTTTAAAAATTGAATTGCCTTATGCCGAAAGTGGGAAGTTTATGCCCCGATCTTTTCCCGTATATGCCTACGAAATGAATTTAAATCCGGGAGAGGTTTTTAATTTAGAAATTTTCACCGATTCTGTAAATGATCTTGTTTTTATCGATTTTTACCGGATGACATTAGATAGCATTCAAAGTTTCAATAAAATTGAAAGTGCTGAAATTGACCAGAAAATGTTTCAATATGAAATTAAGGAATCTGGACTTTATAAAATAGTAATTCAGCCTGGGATAGAGACGCAATCCGACTTTGTACTGAAATTCAATAAAAAACCGGCCTATTTTTTCCCGGTAGCCGATGGAAAAAACAGTGCCATTCAGAGTTATTGGGGAGCTAAACGAGATGGCGGAGCCCGAAGTCATGAGGGAATAGATATTTTTGCTGACCGGGGGACTCCTGTACTTGCAGCCACCAACGGCCGTATTGGTTTTACCGGAGAAAAAGGTCTGGGTGGAAAACAGGTATGGTTACGAGATACAAAAAGAGGACAGTCTTTATATTACGCGCATTTGGATAGCATTTCAAAAACCTCTGGAAGTGTAAAAAAAGGAGACACTTTGGGTTTTGTTGGCAATACGGGAAATGCCAGAACCACCCCTCCGCACCTGCATTTTGGTATTTATAAGCGTGGCGCAATAAATCCGCTCTATTTTGTTTACCAGCATGAAAACTTCACACCAGAAATCACAGCATTCGATAAAAATTCGACCAGTTTACTTACAAAAAGTAGTGTCGCAAACCTTCGCAATCAGCCTAACACTTCAACCTCCCAAATTTTAGGACAGGCAAAAAATAAAGATACGCTTCAGCTTTTAGGGAAAACCGGTGATTGGTTTCATGTCCGACCTAAAAACAAAAGCGCATCTTTTGTTCATGAGAGTTTAGTGGCTCCGTTATAATTTAGCTCTTAGCTATTAGCGTTCAGCATATAAATTGTTTATAAACTAAAAATCCATCATTTCGAGAGAGGCCCGATTCGAGATGTTTCGTCTTGACTCTTGTTTCCTGAAGCGAAGCGTCTTTTTACTTTTTAATCGCTGAATATTTAAAATCCATACAGTTATTAAAATCATCTCCACATACCTCACATTTCCAAACTATTACATCGAAAAACTAGGATTAAAAACATCTTTGTTAGCTACTGGCAAAAATTACTAAGACGCCAAATATTCTTTAGCAGTCAATACTGGTAATTTCGAGTTTTTAAAATCTTTTCTATTTCTTGTTATTATTATTTCAATATCATTTTCAATTGCTGAATAATATTGCAATCCATCTTCAAAATCAGGAAAACTCTCGTCACTTAATGCTAATTCAATAATTTTATTATCCAAACTTAAAACTTCAACAAGTACTTTAAACTTTCTGAGAATTTCTCTGGCTTCCTTTAGTGATTTTAACTTGGTTAGAATGTAATTTGTATTTGCAAAAGTTAATGAAGAAATGCTTAGTTTTATTTCTTGTTTATCTGCCTGAGTAAATAGTTTTGCAGCTTCATTGTAAAATCCTTCTCTTTTTGAAAGTAAATCGATCACGATATTAGTATCTATTAATATTCTTTTCATTTATATTTTTCGATCAAATATTCTGTATAATCATCTTTTGGTTCGTAGTTCTCATCAACCGAGATGACACCGCTTAAACTTTTCACAAGTGGAGAAATTTCCAATTCTTTCTTTTCTTCTTTAGTTAAAGATCCAAGATAAGATTCTATTAATTTTGATAAACTAATATTATTGGCTTTTGCATATGTTTTTGCATTTTCTATAATGCCTTCACTGAGGCTTAATGTCAATTTTTTATCCATCATAAATTGCTTTACGTATAAATATATTTAATTATTACGTAAAATTTTAAAAAGATCTTGATTTTTTCCTTGTGCTAACGGCAATATGTCTTAAAACCTATTGTGACATGATTCACACATAGGACTAAAGTCTCCTTCCAGACCATTCCACTAAATAACTAGGATTAAAAATTCAGTATTCAAGCATTATTTGAGGTTCAGGATTTTTTAGACCATTCAATTTAAAAAGTTCCCTCTTTCTGGAGTTAAACCTTGAACTTTCAACTTTTCACTTTCAACTTTTATCTTAAGGTGCCGGATTTGGGTATTTTTCATGTACTTTTTCGATATCCTCCAACACTTCCGCAGAAAGCTCAAGATCGATACTTCCGATATTTTCCTTAAGTTGCTCCATTTTTATAGCACCAATAATATTGCTGGTTACAAAAGGCTGCTGATTCACAAAAGCCAACGCCATTTGGGTCATCGAAAGTTCATGTTTTACCGCAACTTCTTTATAGGCTTTGGTCGCCGCTACAGCTACTTCACCTGAATATCTTTTATACTGCGGAAATAAACTTAACCGTGTATTTTCTACAATTCCGTTAAGGTGTTTTCCAGAGAGCGTACCCATACCTAGTGGTGAATAAGGCAATAATCCAGCATTTTGACGATGAAGCACTTCGGTAAGGCCAATTTCGTCTTTTCGGTTTAATAAGCTATAGGGATTCTGAACCGTGATCATTTTCGGTAAATCATGAAGTCGGCTTTCCTCTAAAAACCTACTTAGTCCATAAGCAGTTTCATTGGATAACCCAATATGACGAATTTTACCTGCTTTCACCAGTTCCTGAAGATTCTCCAGAACTTCTTTAAAATTATCTTGCCATTTTTCATCTTCTTCATGTTTATAACCACGTTTCCCAAAGAAATTAGTATTACGCTCTGGCCAATGTAGTTGATATAAATCCAGATAATCGGTGTTTAAACGCTTTAAACTTTTATTCAAAGCATCGTTCAATGCTTCTTTACTAAAGCCCATATTTTCTCTAATATGAGAAACCATATCAGCAGGTCCGGCAACTTTAGAAGCCAAAACAATATCTTCTCGTCTCCCGGTTTTCTTTAGCCAGCTACCAATTATTTTTTCAGTACTTCCCTGCGTTTCTGGTTTTGCAGGTACCGAGTACATTTCAGCAGTATCTAGAAAATTTACCCCTTGATCCAGTGCGTAATCGATTTGCTCGTGTCCTTCAGCTTCAGTATTTTGTTCTCCCCAGGTCATCGTACCCAGGCAGATCTTACTTACTTTTATATCGGTATTTGGTAATGTAGTGTATTTCATTTTAAAAATTTTTAGAAAAAATAATCGCCGAAAATGGCGAATTTCAAACAAAGATTAAAAAAGAAATGTCCTTCTGAAAACTTCAAAAGGACATTTCAATATTATTAACTTTCTGCAGAAAATTAATTTTGATAAAGAAACATTAGTCTACTTCATTTAAAAGCTTCGTTACCTCATCTAATTTTGGCGTTAAGATTACCTCAATTCTTCGGTTCTTCGCTTTTCCTTCTGCAGTATCATTAGTTGCAACAGGAGCATATTCACCACGACCGGCAGCGGTTAAGTTTTGTGGATCGATATTACTGTTTTCTCTTAAAATCTGTACGATAGCTGTGGCTCTTTTTGTGGAAAGATCCCAGTTATCTTTTAACGGACCGTTACCACCATAAGGCACATTATCCGTATGGCCTTCTATTAATACGCTAATATCCGGATTTTGGGCCAAGACACTTCCTAACTGATTTACCGCCTGGCGACCATCAGCGTTCACCGCCCAGCTACCAGAATTAAAAAGTAACTTATTTTCCATAGAAACATATACTTTCCCATCGCGTTGTTCTACCGTAAGTCCTTTTCCTTCAAAATCGGTTAAAGCTTTTGAAATTGCATCTTTTAAAGCGTTCATTTTAGCATCTTTGGCCGCAATTAAGCCTTCCAGTTCGTCGATGCGTTGCGAACGTGCCGCTAAATCTTTCTGTAACTTTTCTAACCTGGCCTGCTCGGCTGCCAGCGTTTTCTCTTTCTCTTCAAGCTGTGCCAGTAACTCACGATTTTGGCGGGAATTTTCTGCAATTGCTGCTGAAGAATTTTTCTCTAAAGCATCATAAGAACTTTTCAGATTCTCGTAATTAGATTGCAGACTGGCCAGATCATTTTTAAGTTTATCCCTTTCTGCAGTTAAGCTTTCGTGTTCGGCTTTTAATTCCGCAAGCTCTTCATCAACACCTTTTAGTCGATCTAACTCGCTTTTTAATTCGCGGTTATCCCGTTTTAGATCGGCATGACGACTTTCCAGATCTTTATACACTTTTGAAGAAACACAGGAAGTAAGCATTAAAACACTTCCTGAAATGGCCAATAGGGTTCTTTTCATTGTTAATTTATTTAATTATTCAAGCTCTACTAATATAGGACAATGATCGCTATGATAGGCTTCTGGTAATATAACGGCACGTTTTAATTTTTCTTGTAAAGGTGCTGCAACTAAATTATAATCTATTCTCCAACCTTTGTTATTCGCCCTAGCATTGGCTCTATAACTCCACCAAGAATATTGATCGGGTTCATCATTAAAATACCTAAAACTGTCTATAAAACCACTTTTCATGAAATTATCAATCCATTCTCGCTCTACAGGTAAAAAACCAGACACATTTTTAAGTCGAACAGGATCATGAATATCTATTGCTTCGTGACAGATATTATAATCTCCACAAATAATCAGATTTGGAATTTGCTGTTTCAAACTATCAATATACTGCTGAAAATCATCCATATACTGAAGCTTATGCTCCAAACGATTAATATTTGTTCCTGAAGGCAAATATAAACTCATTACAGAAAAATCACCAAAATCGGCTCTTATGTTTCGGCCTTCATCATCCATATAATCGATACCTGTACCGTATTCTACATGATTAGGTTCGGTTTTACTTAAAATCGCTACTCCGCTATATCCTTTTTTCTTCGCGGGATACCAATATTGATAAGGGTAACCAGCATCGGTAAATTCCTCTAAATTTAATTGATCTGGCTGGGCTTTTATCTCCTGCAGGCACACCACATCTGGATTCGCCTGCTGTATCCAATCTAAAAAACCTTTTCTTATTGCCGCCCGTATTCCGTTTACGTTATAGGAAATTATTCTCATTTTTATTGATTTTGGGCAAAAATAAGGCCTTTAATTAGTTTTTCAGAATATCATAAACTATCATTTTACCAGAAGCTTGTTGCATTTCGATACCATAAGTTGTCTTTAATTCTGAATCTATCCCCACCGGGTAGGTTAAGGCTACTTTTTCAGAGAATTCTTCAACTGTTTCTTTATCATCAAATACGATAGCAATAACTCTTATAATAAGGATATTTAGCCTTTATTTGATTGAAATCCGGCTTCGCTATCACACAAGGAGCACAATGCGCAAACCAGATATCTACTATGGTTACCATTGGTTTTGAAGTTTACTCAAAGTAATCTTCGGTATAAATCCACTCTTACGGGTTTAATCACTGGAGCTTTATCACCAACTTTCAAATCTTAGCTAAAAGTAAATACTAGTAAAAAGA